>ERZ1739169.32-NODE-32-length-57407-cov-29.640082_pt1 | contig 57407 bp, 71 predicted proteins | sample MGYA00581756_ERZ1739169 | MGnify/ENA primary metagenome ERZ1739169 (study PRJEB40789, sample SAMEA7425667) | Salamandra salamandra | biome: salamander skin | place: Germany | collected 2020-03 | study: cvxcv | reverse complement strand
CACCGTCGGCGCCGGCGTCGTGGCCAAGATCGTCGAGTAATCGAAGATCCGGCCCTCGGGCCGAACAGTAGCGTAACAGAACGGCCCCCGGAGAAATCCGGGGGCCGTTTTGCTGTGGGGCGACCTTCATGGCTGCGTCATCGTAGGGCAAGCCCGAGGATGACGGGGAAGGGAGAGGCGGGCATTATCGCCTTCTCGCGAACAGTCTGTGTTTTTGATGCGTCTGATTTCCCTGCTTGTCTGTCTTCTGGCGCTTGGCGCGTGCGCCACCCATCCGGGCAAGGTGGATCCTGTGCGTTACGCCAGCGACGCCAGGCCTGTGCTGGCGGCGACCGAGGCAGGGACGGTGCGGGGCGTCGAGGGGGCGGGCGTCCGCGCCTTTCTGGGCGTGCCGTTCGCCCAGCCGCCGGTTGGGGCCTTGCGCTGGCGGGCGCCGCAACCGGTCCCGGCGTGGGATGGGGTCAGGGATGCGACGCGGCTGGGGTCGGACTGCACCCAGGCCATCGGTCGGCGAGCGATCCTGGGCGGTGGCGGCGGGATCGTCGTCGGGTCCGAGGACTGCCTGTATCTGAACATCTATGCGCCAGCCGGAGCGGACGAAGCCAAACCGGTGATGGTCTATATCCCCGGCGGCGCCTTCACGATTGGATCTGGCGCCAACTATGACCCGTCGCTGCTGGCGCGTGAGCAGGGCCGGGTGGTGGTGACGCTGAACTACCGGCTGGGTGCGCTGGGCTGGCTGGCCCATCCGGGGTTTCAGGCGCACGGCGAGGGCTATGGCGGCAATTTCGGCCTGATGGATCAGCAGGCCGCGCTGAAATGGGTGCATCGGAACATCGCGGCCTTCGGTGGTGATCCGGGCAATGTCACTCTCTTCGCCGAGAGCGCGGGGGCGTGGAGCGCCTGTTACCTGATGACGTCGCCCGGTTCGGAAGGCCTGTTTCAGCGCGTCATCATGCAGAGCGGCGGGTGCCTGGAGCCGTCATCACTGGTCAGCGCCGAGGCGACGGCCAGGGCGGGGCCGGAGTTCGCCAGAAGCCTGGGGTGCGAGGATGGACCTGGGCAGGCGGCGTGCTTGAAGGGCCTGCCGGCGTGGCGCGTGCAACGGGCGCCGTCGGTGCGCGAGGGACTGAACGGCCATGGCTCCTGGGGGCCGGTGCATACGGACGCGACCGTGCCCGAAAACCCCGCCGTCGCCTTCCACCAAGGGCGGTTCACGCGGGTGCCGGTGATCATCGGCACGAACCGCGATGAGGGACGGCTGTTCGCCAACGAGGTCAAGGACGTGGACCGTTATCAGAAGGAGACGATCTGGATGTATGGCGATGTCGGCGAACGAGTGCTGGCGCGGTATCCGGTCGGCCCGGACGGCCCCGCCTACGCCATCGCGGAACATTTCACCGATCAGAGGTTCGCTTGTCCGTCACAGGCTCTTCGGCGTCAGCTGGCGCGCTATGTGCCGGTGTGGGGCTATGAATTTGCAGACCGGGACGCGCCCTTCGTCCTGCCGAAGCGGATCGTGGGACTGGACCTGGGCGCCTATCACGCCAGCGAACTGGCCTATGTGTTCGGGACCAGTTGGATCTTCGCCGACGTGAAGTGGTTCACGCCGGAGCAGAAGGCGCTTTCGGCGCGGATGCGCGGCCTGTGGGCCGGGTTCGGCCAGAAGGACTTTGGCCCTGACTGGCCCCGCGTCGAGGGGGCGGGGCCAGTGCGGGTGTTTCAGCCGCAGGGCGATCGGCTGGATGACAACTTCTTTGAACGGCGCCACTGCGACTTCTGGGACGGGACGCCGTTCGGGGCCGTTCACTAGACGAAGCGGACGGTCACGCCGGGCTTGACCTTGTCAGCCAGCTTCCAGACGTCCCAATTGGTCAGGCGCACACAGCCGTGCGAGGCCGTCTTGCCGACCAGATGCGGGTCGGGCGTGCCGTGAATGCCGTAGCTGGGCTTGTTCAGATCGATCCAGACCACGCCGACCGGGTTGTTCGGGCCGGGCTTGACCACGACCTTCCTGCCCACGCTGCCGTAGCTGAGTTTGGACGGGTCATAGGTGTAGTCGGGATTGCGGGCGACGCCGTTGACGCGCAGCGTGCCGCTGGGCGTCGGATTGTCGGTGCTGCCGATGGTGGCGGGGAAATAGGCCAGCAGGGCGCCGTCGGCGGCGAAGGCCTTCACCGAGCCTTCGGCCTTGTTCACGTCGATGCGGGCGACATCGGCGGCCAGAGGGCGGTTGTCGACGGCGGGAACCAGCAGTTTCTGGCCCGCGCGGTTGAAGTCGGCGCGCGGGTTCATGGCGCGCAGCAGATCCTCGGTGACGTGGAACCTTTCGGCCAGGGCCTCGACGATGTCGCCATAGCTCATTGCGGCCGCCTGGCCCTGTTTCTCAAGGTCCGTGGGGACGACGCCCATATAGGGGCCGTCGATGTCCTGCTGGGTGATTTCGTAGGTGGTGGTGACGGCGCCGGAGCCCTCGGCCCGCAGACGATCCATGACCTCGGGCGTCAGCTGGCCGTCGTCCTTCATCCCCTTGGCCTTCCGATAGGCGGCGATGGCCTGACGCATGTTGGAGCCCGCCAGACCATCGATGGCGCCGGGCGAAAAGCGGGCGCGCTCCAGCAGAACCTGCGCCCGGATCAGCGCCGGATCGGGTTGGGGCGTCGTCTGAGCGGCGCCGGGGGACTGAGGCTGGGCGTCCGGGAGAACAGGCGTATAGGCGGCGTTCTCGATGGCCTGGGCGGACAGCGGGCCAGCGGCTCCCGCCTCTTGGGTCTGGTTGTCCGACCGATTGTCGGGGGAGGGGCTGCAGGCGGCGAGAACGGCGAGGCTGGCGAATGCGGCGGGCGTCAGGCGGCGGATCATCAAGTCACTCAGTCAGTCGGCAGGGAAAGGCGAAGGCAGGGGGCGGTCAGTTCTGTGATCCGGTCGCGGGATCGGTCGGGGTCGTGCCGGAGTTGCTGGAGCCCTCGGAGCCCTTGGGTTCGGTGGCGGGACGCGGGGGCTGGCCATTGTGGTCGGGGCGAAGATTTTCATCCTCGACGGCGTGGTCATCAGGGCGTTGATCGGTCATGACCGTGTCTCTCGGCGCGGAACTTGGATGTCCGCAGGATGCAAACGCCCCTGGCGCGCGCAGGCTCCCGTCAACACCTGTTCACCATGCCGATGAACCCTAGTGAAACAGGGTTCGGTGTAGAGGATGGGCTGAAACGGCCTCGGACACGGGGTTGCTGCGAGATGTTTATGACTGACGAACTGCTGGTCGAGACCGTGAAGGCGGAGGCGCTGGACGCCGCCGCCGTCGCGCTGTGGCGCGCGTGGTCCACGACCAATCCTGCCCTAAGCAGCCCCTATTTCCGCTGGGATTACACCGAGATCGCCGCCAGGGTCTGTCCCGGCGCGGCAGTGGCTGTGTTCCGGCGCGACGGACAGATCGTCGGCTTCTTCCCGCACCAGAGACGCGGCGGTTCGGTCCAGCCGCTGGGCGCGCCGATGAATGATTATCACGGGGTGATCGCGCCGGTCGGATCGGACATCACGCTTGAGGATGTGGCGCGTCTGGTTAAGGGACGTCGCCTGAATGTGCCGGGCTGGATCGGCGCGGGCGAGACGGGCGAGGAGCGCGGCACGGTGCAGGTGGACCTGCCTGCGGGCGGCTATGACGGCTGGTACGCCGAACGCCGCCAGGCCTATGGCAAGTATTTCAAGGACAAGGAGCGCGCGCGCCGCAGCCTCGCTGCGGAACTGGGCGAGACGCAGGTTCGGCGCAATGTACGCGATCCTCTGCTGCTGGATCATCTGATCGACCTGAAGGCGGCGCAGTATCGCCGGTCGGGCCTGCACGACATCTTCGCCTGCGGCTGGACGCGCGATCTGCTGCACGCGCTGATGATGGATCAGCGGCCGGATTTCGGTGCGTCCCTGGCGGTCATGACGGCGGGCGACAAACGGGTGGCGATCGAGTTCTCGCTGCACGCGGGCGACCATTATCATTTCTGGTTCCCGGCCTATGAGCCGACGCTGGCCAGATGCTCGCCAGGCATTCTGCTGAGCATGGACACCATGCGGCTGGCTGGGGCCGAAGGGGTGCGGGTGTTCGACTTCGGTTTCGAGGGCGAGACCTACAAGAAGTATTTCGTCAACGCCCGCCGGACCGTGCGCGAGGCCGTGGTCATGCAGCCGGGGCTGAGCGCCGCGCTGAATGATGCAGCCGCCGCCGTGCTGGGCGCGGCGGGCGGCAGGGGCGAGGCGATCCGCGCCTCGCTGCGTCGTCGCTGGTCCACCATCGAAGCCTGCGAAGCCTCGCCTGCTGGCCGGTTGAGGGGGGCCGCCGCCGCCGCCCGTTCCGCCGCCGCCAAGCTGGCGTCACGCAAAAAGACGCCTGCGCGCGTCGCCCACGCCTGAGGGGAAACAGATCATGTCCGACCGTCGCACCCGGTATCCCGGCCCCATAGCCGAGGCGAAGATCCATCCGCACACCCTGGTGGAGCAGGGGTTCGCAGAGGATGCGGCCCTGGCCGCCATGCTGGACCGCTATCCGGCAGAGCATTTCGACATCAACCTGTACGACTATGATGACGAAGGTCAGGTCTCGCTGCGCACCGGCGCGCGCGGGCGGTTGTCGGGCGCGGAACTGCTGGAGGCGATCAAGCAGGGGCGGCTGTGGGTCAATCTGCGCGAGGTCGAGACCGGCTGGCCTGAATTGTGGGCGGCGGCGATGGCGGACTTCAAGGCCATCCAGGCGACCTATCCGGGGATGCGGGCGGTCAAGAACGCGGGGCAGCTGATCCTGTCGTCGCCCAAGGCCCGGGTGCCCTATCATTTCGACGCGGCGGGGGTGGTGCTGTTCCACCTGCGGGGCAGGAAGCGCCTGTTCATCTATCCGGGCGACGAGCAGCACCTGCCCGAGAAGAACATGGAGCAGGTCGTCACGCGCCAGACGACCGAGGAACTGCCCTATAGGCTGGCGTTCGAGAACGACGCCCAGGTCATGGATCTGGAGCCGGGCGGCGCCTTGACGTGGCCGCTGTATGCGCCGCACCGGGTGGAGAATCTGGACCGGTTCTGCGTCAGCCTGTCGATGGACTTCCAGACCTGGCCGTCGCGCTTCCGCAAGGGGGCGCTGTTCACCAATGCGGTGATCCGCAGCCGGGGCGGTTCGCCCAGGTTCACGGACGGCATGTCGACGCCTGAACTGGCCGCGCGCTGGGCCGCGTCGCTGGCGCTGAAGAAGGTGGGGGCGATGAAGAGCCGGATCGCCCATTTCGAGCGGGACTTCGAGCCGGAAGTCGGCGTCGAGGACGGCGCAGGGGCCTTGCGCTCCTGAACCCGCGACGGCCGACAGTCGCCAATGTTAAATTGGATTCATGACGCCGAGTTAAAATGACTTTCGGCGCCTGCTCGCGCACCTTCTCATCAGATCTGGGAAGGGAAAGTTCATGAAGTCAGCACTGTTCATCGCCGCCGCGACCGCCGCTCTGGCCGTCAGCGCCGCCGCCGCGCCTGCGTCCGCCGCCGATGTCGAGATTCGCAATGCGGTGGCCCGCGTCGTGGTGATCGTCGAGGATCGTAACGACATCGGCGTGGAGATCACCCAGGGCGCCTCCAACCTTCCCGCCGTCCAGGTGCGTCGCGAAGGGCGCAACGTCCGCATCGACGGCGGCCTGCGCCGCGGCGGCGTGTTCGGCAGCAGCGATGCGATCCGCTCCTGCAACAGCGGCCCGGCCAATGCACGGCAGCCGGGCGAAGGCGCCACGGTCAACGTCGGCGGGGGCGTGGGACGCATCCGACTGGAAGACGCGCCGCTGATCGTCGTGCGCAGCCCGCGAGACGTCGACCTGAGCGCCAGCGGCGCCGTCTATGGCGCCATCGGCCGTGGCGCGCGCTCGGTCGATTTGGGCGCAGGGGGCTGCGGCGACTGGACGGTGGCCAATGTCGACGGAAAGCTGGAAGTGGGCCTGGGCGGATCCGGAACGGTTCGCACCGGCACATCGCAGGAACTGGAAGCTTCGGTCGGCGGATCGGGCTCGATCTATGCGGGCGCGACCAACAGGCTGAAGTCCTCGGTCGGCGGATCGGGCAACATCACTGTGGCGCGGGTTGACGGGCGCGGCGAGGCGGCGGTGGGCGGCTCTGGTGGCATTGCCATCCGCGAGGGCCAGATGCCGCGGTTCTCGGTCGCCATCGGCGGTTCGGGCAATGTGCGGTTCGGTGGGACGACTGGCGATCTGGATGTCTCGATCGCGGGGTCGGGCAATGTGAATGTCGGTGCCGCCACGGGCCAGGTGAAACGCTCGGTCGTCGGCTCTGGGACACTGCACATCGGGCGCTAAGACCCGAGCTCTCCGCCGCGAGAGGAAGGCCCCCGGTCGTGGAACCCCGGGGGCCTTTTTCGTGTCCGAGGCACAGCAAGCGACAGGCATGAAAAAGCCCCGGCGGATCGCTCCGCCGGGGCTCTTCGTATCAGGCCAACCTGAAGGGCTTAGAAGGCACCCAGGACGCGCGTGATCGCGGGAACGCCCAGGTTTGCACCAGCGCGGTCGCGAGCTTGCAGACCGCCGCCGAAGGCGTAACGGACGTTGAACGACCAGGTGTCGACGTCGACCGACTTGATGTCAGCGCGCGTGTAGGATGTGCCGACCGAGAACGGGGTGTTCTCGATTTCGTACTCGGCGCCAACGCCGTAGGTCCAGGCGTCGATGCTGCCGCCCGTGACGTCGACGTTGTTGTAGCTGACGCCAGCGTTCAGGCGCAGGTTCGGCATGACGTAGTAGGCAGCGTCGCCACCGATGGTCCAGACGTCACCGATGTTGGTGTCGGTCCAGGCGACAACGCCGGTCAGGGTTGCGTTGGCGAGGTACTTCTGGGCTTCAGCGCCGACGGTCCAGACGGTGTTGCCCGTGCCGATGCCGTTAGCGGCGACGAAGGCGCCAGCGCGGACGTCCGAGGTCCACAGCTTGGTGCCGTGAGCGCCCAGCATGGCCGAGGTGTCGTCGGTGCCCAGGGCCTTGGTGTAGTCGACAGTGCCGTTCAGGGTCACGGTCCAGTCCTTGACTGGCAGGGCGACGGTGCCGTCGACCGACCACACGTCAGCAGCGACCTTGAAGCCGTCTGCGTCGACCGACGGGTTCGTGTAGGAGACGCCAACCGAACCGATTGCGTCTTGAGCGAAGGCCGGAGCGGCGATCAGGGTGGCGGCGGCGGCCGTTGCGAGGAGGATCGTCTTCATTTTCTTGTTTCCTTAGCAGTCTGTGCCCGGAGGGGGAGCCGGGGAGGGCGCTGCTATCAGGACACGGACGATTCAGGGTAGAAATCACTGTTATTTTAAGAGCTTGCAACACTACTGTGACGGTTAGGTCACGGGTTGTGTTTGCAATGTGTCACACTCGCGGTAGACCTGAGGCAAGGGGTTAACGGGCGGCAATTCGCCAGCACACATGGATGTCCTTGCGATTGACGCCGCCGCTGATCGCAGGTCTTGTTGATGTGTCGTGGTCTGCACGGGGTCTTCGGGCTGCGTGGAGCTAAGAGGGAAGCCGGTGTGAAACCGGCGCTGCCCCCGCAACTGTAAGCGGCGAGTCGAGGGTCCATATCGTGTCACTGGCGTTCCGGCGCCGGGAAGGCCGGATCCGAGATGTCGACCCGTGAGCCAGGAGACCTGCCCCGACAGATAACGTCCTCCGGCGGGGTGCCCGGTCAGGCCGCAAGTACGCCGGCGGACCCGCATGTCCGCGCGGGCGTTCGCGCGTTCCTGCTCGAGACCTGGCCACAACACAGGTTTCAGCCATGCCCCGCCCAGTCCTAAAGGTGGCGACCCCACGCCTTCCCAGCATCGGCCCGAGGTCTGAGCGGACGAACACGCGCGGCGCCCAGTGGGCCGTAAGGTTCAAGGCCGCTTCGCTGCTGTCCGCAGCGGCGGACCTGTGCGGCCTGATGAACATGACGCAAGTGGTCAGATCCCGGCGAGACGAGGGAGACCGGTCATGAGCGTCACCCTGATCGACATGGTGTTTCCCGGCGACGCCAATCACCACGGCACTCTGTTCGGCGGCGTCGGCCTGGCGCATCTGGACAAGGTGGCCTTCCTGGCGGCGGCGCGTCATGCGCGACGGCCGACGGTGACGGCCAGTTGCGAGCGGATCGACTTCGCTGCGCCAGCCCGGATCGGCGAGATGGTCGAGGCTACGGGCCGCGTCGTGCGCGTCGGACGGACATCAATGGGCGTGGAGGTCGATCTGTGGGCTGAGGCGCCGGTCAGCGGCGAACGGCGGCTGTGCACGCGGGGCGTCTTTAATATGGTGGCTCCGCGCCAGGAGGGGCAGGGCGATCTGCCGCCTCTGCCCGCCAATGGTCAGAATGTCGGCGACGGCTGGCTGCGGGCGGTGGAGATGGTCTTCCCCGCCTGGACCAATCACTATGGCACCCTGTACGGCGGCGACGCCCTGAAGCTGATGGGCAAGGCCGCCTTTGTCTGCGCCACCAAGGAGGCGCGGGCGGTGATGGTCATGGCGGCGTCCAACCGCATCGATTTCTCCGAGTCTATAAGAGAGGGCGACATGATCGAACTGGCGTCACGCGCCACTAAGGTGGGTCGGTCCTCAATAACCATAGAGGTCGAACTGTGGTCCGAGGCCCTGCTGACAGGCGAACGCCGCCGCTCCGCCGTGGCGGAATTCGTCATGGTCGCGGTCGATAAGGCGGGCCGATCCAGCCCGATTGCAAAACCCGAAAACAGCCCGCCAGGACACGGTTTCGCCGCTTGACGAAATCGGAATCGGCAGGCATAAGCCACCACTCTTGTTGGACCGGCTGTGCACTTCGGTGCAGACGCGGTTCGCAAGAACGACCTAAGTCACTGTTCTTTGCAGCTTCTTGGGATTTCACGGCCTTCGCGGGCAACTGCGTGGGCCGCTCGTTTTTGCGGATTTGCGTTTCCTGAGGGCTTTTTGCCCGAAGGCCTTCGGTCTTTGAAATAGTTCACAGGGACGCGGTCCTCCGACCGCATTGGAAGTTAGCACCGATATGGATCAAAGCATCCGCATCAGGCTCAAGGCCTTTGATCACCGCGTCCTCGATTTCTCGACGCGCGAAATCGTCAATACAGCCAAGCGCACCGGCGCGACCGTTCGCGGTCCGATTCCGTTGCCGACCCTGATCGAAAAGTTCACCGTGAACCGCTCGCCGCACGTCGATAAGAAGTCGCGTGAGCAGTTTGAAATCCGCACGCACAAACGCGTGCTCGACATCGTCGACCCCACCCCGCAGACCGTGGACGCGCTCATGAAGCTCGACCTGTCCGCCGGCGTGGACGTCGAGATCAAGATTTAAAGTAGAAAGAGGCGGGATCCGATGCGCACGGGCGTGATCGCCAAGAAGCTGGGCATGACCCGCGTGTTCGCCGAAGACGGCGCGCACGTACCGGTCACTGTGCTGCAGCTCGACGGCTGCCAAGTCGTCGGCCAACGTACCCAGGAGCGTGACGGCTACGTCGCTCTCCAGCTGGGCGCTGGCACCAAGAAGGCCAAGAACACGGCTAAGGCTCAACGCGAAACCTTCGCGAAGGCCCAAGTCGAACCCAAGGCCTATGTCACCGAGTTCCGCGTTGATGCGGACGGTCTGCTGGACGTGGGCGCCGAGATTTCGGCTGAACACTTCCTGGTCGGCCAGAAGGTGGACATTCAAGGTGAAACCATCGGTAAGGGTTTCGCCGGCGCGATGAAGCGCTGGAACTTCGGCGGCCTTCGTGCCACGCACGGTGTGTCGATTTCGCACCGCTCGCATGGTTCGACCGGTCAACGTCAAGATCCGGGCCGCACCTTCCGCGGCAAGAAGATGGCCGGCCACTACGGCGCCGAGACCGTCACCACCCAGAACCTGACCGTCGTCCGCGTGGACGCCGAGCGTGGCCTGATCCTGATCAAGGGCGCTGTCCCCGGTCATGACGGCAGCTACGTCAAGGTTCGTGACGCCATCAAGAAGGCCCGTCCGGCTGAGGCTCCGTTCCCGGGCGCCGTCAAGTCGTCGAAGGCTGCTGCTCAACCCGCATCGACCCCGGCTGAAGAAGCCCCGGTGGAAGCGACCGAAGGCGGTGAAGCGTAATGAAACTCTCTGTCATCAAACTCGACGGCAAGGCTGCTGGCGACCTGGAGCTGTCGGACGCCGTTTTCGGCATCGCTGACATCCGCGGCGACATCCTGGCCCGCACCGTGAACTGGCAACTGGCCAAGCGCCGCGCCGGCACGCACAAGGTTCAAACCCGCAACGAGAACTCTCGTACGGGCAAGAAGATGTACAAGCAAAAGGGCACCGGCGGCGCTCGTCACGGTTCGCGCCGTGCACCGCAGTTCGTCGGCGGCTCGCGCGCCTTCGGTCCGGTCGTTCGCGACCACGGCTTCTCGCTGCCGAAGAAAATCCGCGCGCTTGCTCTGCGTCACGCCCTGTCCTCCAAGGCGAAGTCCGGCGACCTGATCGTCGTCGACAGCGTCTCGGTCAAGGAAGCCAAGACGGCCTCGCTGCGCGAGACCTTCGGCAAGCTGGGTTGGACCAAGGCTCTCATCATCGCGGGTCCGGAAGTCGACACGAACTTCGGCCTGGCCGCACGCAACATCCCGCACATCGACGTGCTGCCGAACGCCGGCCTGAACGTCTATGACATCCTGCGGGCTGAAAAGCTGGTGCTGACCAAGGCTGCTATCGAGGCGATCGAAGCCCGCTTCAGCGATAAGGAAGCTGCGTAATGGCTGCTCAACCTACCGCCAAGCACTACGACACCATCCTGGCTCCGGTGATCACCGAGAAGGCCACGATCCTGTCGGAGCAGAACAAGGTCGTCTTCCGCGTTGCGGACACGGCTTCCAAGGACGAGATCGCTGCTGCGGTCGAAAGCCTGTTCAAAGTCAACGTCGTTAAGGTCAACACCCTGGTTCAAAAGGGCAAGACCAAGCGCTTCCGGGGTATCCTCGGCCGTCGCGTCGACATCAAAAAAGCTATCGTGACGCTGGCCGAAGGCCAGTCGATCGACGTGACCACGGGGCTCTGATCAGATGGCCTTGAAAACCTACAATCCGACTTCGCCGGGCCGTCGCGCCCTCGTGCTGGTCGACCGTTCGGAGCTCCACAAGGGCCGTCCGGAAAAGTCGCTGACCGAAGGCCTGACCAAGTCGGGCGGACGCGGGCAGGGCGGTCGCATCGCGGTCCGCTTCCGCGGCGGCGGCGCCAAGACCCTGTACCGCAAGATCGACTTCAAGCGTCGCAAGTGGGACGCGGTCGGCACGGTCGAGCGTCTGGAGTACGACCCCAACCGCACGGCTTTCATCGCCCTCGTGACCTACGAAGACGGTGAAAAGACCTACATCATCGCGCCGCAACGCCTTAAGGCTGGCGACACGATCATCGCGGGCGAAAAGACCGACGTGAAGCCTGGCAACGCCATGCCGCTGCGTTCGATGCCGGTGGGTACGATCATCCACAACATCGAAATGAAGCCCGGCAAGGGCGCTCAACTGGCCCGTTCGGCTGGCGCCTACGCCCAGCTGGTCGGTCGCGATCAGGGCTACGCCCAGATCCGTCTCGGCTCGGGCGAGCTGCGCATGGTCCTGGACGGCTGCATCGCCACTGTGGGCGCGGTTTCGAACCCCGACCACATGAACCAGAACTTGGGCAAGGCCGGTCGTAAGCGTCACATGGGCTGGCGTCCGCACGTTCGCGGCGTCGCCATGAACCCGATCGACCACCCGCATGGTGGTGGTGAAGGCCGGACCTCTGGTGGTCGCACCCCCGTCACGCCGTGGGGTAAGGACACCAAGGGCACTCGTACCCGCAAGAACAAGGCTACGGACAAGTACATCATCCGTACCCGCCACGTTAAGAAGGCTCGCTAAGAATGGCCCGCTCCTCCTGGAAAGGCCCGTTTGTCGACGGGTATCTGCTCAAGAAGGCCGACGCCGTTCAATCGTCGGGCCGCAAGGATGTGATCAAGACCTGGTCGCGTCGCTCCACCATCCTGCCGCAGTTCGTCGGTCTGACGTTCGGCGTCCATAACGGTCAGAAGCACGTTCCCGTGTCGGTCTCGGAAGAGATGGTCGGCATGAAGTTCGGCGAGTTCGCCCCGACCCGGAACTTCCCGGGTCACGCGGCGGACAAGAAGGCCAAAAGGAAGTAACCGATGGCCCAGACCAAGAACACCCGTCGGGTCGCCCCGACCGAGGCCCGCGCCAAGCTGGTCAACGTGCGCATCAGCCCGCAAAAGCTGAACCTGGTTGCTGCTTCGATCCGCGGCATGCCGGTCCAGAAGGCGCTGAACGAGCTGGAATTCAGCCGTAAGCGCATCGCTGGCGACGTCCGCAAGGTCCTGTATTCGGCCGTCTCCAACGCCGAAAACAACCACAACCTCGACATCGACAACCTGGTTGTCGCCGAGGCCTTCGTGGGCAAGAACCTGGTGATGAAGCGTTTCGCGAGCCGCGCTCGTGGTCGCTCGTCGCGCATCCTGAAACCGTTCAGCGAGATCACGATCGTGGTCCGTGAAGCCGGCGAGGCCGCCTGATGGGACAGAAAATCAATCCGGTCGGTCTGCGCCTCGGCGTAAACCGCACGTGGGACAGCCGCTGGTTCGCCGGCGGCGCCGACTACGCCCGCCTGCTGCACCAGGACCTGAAGCTGCGCGAGTGGCTGAAGGAACGTCTGGCCGCCGCCGGCGTGTCGCGCATCATCATCGAGCGCCCGCACAAGAAGTGCCGCATCACCATCTACGCCGCCCGTCCTGGTGTCGTGATCGGTAAGAAGGGCGCTGACATCGAGAAGCTCCGCAAGGACATCTCGGCGCGCACCGAAGGTGAAGTTCACCTGAACATCATCGAAGTCCGCAAGCCGGAAACCGATGCGCAGCTGATCGCTGAAAACATCGCGCAACAACTGGAGCGCCGCGTGGCCTTCCGTCGCGCCATGAAGCGTTCGATGCAGTCGGCCATGCGTCTGGGCGCCAAGGGCATCCGGATGAACGTCTCGGGTCGCCTCGGCGGCGCCGAAATCGCTCGTATGGAATGGTACCGCGAAGGCCGCGTGCCGCTTCACACCCTGCGCGCTGACATCGACTACGGCTTCTATGAAGCCAAGACGACGTACGGCATCATCGGCGTGAAGGTCTGGGTGTTTAAGGGTGAAGTGCTCGAGCACGACCCGATGGCCCAGGACAAGCGTTGGGCCCAGGAAGCCTCGGGTCCGTCCTCGAACGAAGGCCGCGAACGCGGCGGCCCCCGTGGCGACCGCGGTCCGCGTCGCGACCGGGGACGTGAGAACTAAGTCATGTTGCAACCGAAGAAGACCAAGTACCGCAAGGCCTTCAAGGGCCGGATTCACGGCTCGGCCAAGGGCGGCTTCTCGCTGAACTTCGGCTCCTACGGCCTGAAGACCATGGAACCCGAGCGCATCACGGCGCGTCAGATCGAAGCGGCTCGCCGCGCGATCACCCGCCAGATGAAGCGTCAGGGCCGGGTCTGGATCCGCGTCTTCCCCGACCTGCCCGTCACGGGCAAGCCGGCCGAAGTCCGGATGGGTAAGGGCAAGGGCGCTGTGGACCACTGGGCCGCTCGCGTGGCTCCGGGCCGCATCATGTTCGAAATCGACGGCGTGCCGGACGATGTGGCTCGTGAAGCGCTGCGTCTCGGCGCCGCCAAGCTGCCGGTCCGCACCAAGGTGGTCACCCGCCTGGATGCCGGCATCGTCACGGAGCAAGCAGCCTAATGACCAAGATTGCTGATCTGCGGTCGCAAACCAACGACCAACTGGCCGACGAGCTTCTGAAGCTCAAGAAGGAACAGTTCAACCTGCGCTTCCAGGCGGCCACCGGCCAAATGGAGAAAACCCACCGCGTGGGTGAAGTGCGCAAAGACATCGCCCGCATCTCGACGCTTCTGCGCGAGAAGCGTGCGGCCTCGTAAGGAAACGAATATGCCCAAGCGAATTCTCGAAGGCGTGGTCGTGTCCGACAAGGGCGAAAAGACTGTCGTCGTGAAGGTTGAGCGCACGCTGCTCCACCCGCTTCTGAAGAAGACCGTCCGGTCCTCCAAGAAGTACCACGCGCACGACGAAGCCAACGCGCTCAAGGTCGGCGACATCGCTCGCATCGTCGAGTGCGCCCCCAAGTCCAAGCTGAAGCGTTGGGAAGTCCTTTCCAACGCCTCCGCATCGTAATCAGAAGGATCTGATCTTATGATCCAGATGCAAACTAACCTGGAAGTGGCCGATAACTCGGGCGCCCGCCGGGTCATGTGCATCAAGGTGTTGGGCGGCTCCAAGCGCCGCTACGCCTCGATCGGCGACACAATCGTCGCGTCCGTGAAGGAAGCCATCCCGCGTGGCCGCGTGAAGAAGGGCGACGTCGTTCGCGCCATCGTCGTGCGCACCGCCAAGGACATCCAACGCAAGGACGGCTCTGTCATCCGCTTCGACAAGTCGGCTGCGGTCATCGTCAACAAGCAAAACGAGCCGGTCGGCACGCGGATCTTCGGCCCTGTTCCTCGCGAACTGCGCGCCAAGAACCACATGAAGATCATCTCGCTGGCTCCGGAGGTCCTGTAATATGGCCGCCAAGATCAAAAAGGGCGACCGCGTCGTCGTCCTGACCGGCAAGGACAAGGGCCGCACGGGTTCCGTGCTGAAGGTCCTGCCCACCGAAAACCGCGTTCTCGTCCAGGGCGTCAACATGGTTCAGCGCCACACGCGCCCGAGCCAGGCTGACCCGCAAGGCGGCATCAAGAACAAGGAAGCCTCGCTTCACCTGTCGAACGTCGCGATCGCCGACGCCAACGGCAAGGCGACCCGCGTCGGCTTCAAGATCGATGGGGACAAGAAGGTCCGCATCGCCAAGACGACGGGAGACGTCATCTGATGGCTACCGAAAAGTACACCCCGCGCCTCAAGTCCGACTATCAGGCCCGCATCCGTGCGGAGCTGAAGACGAAGTTCGGCTACACCAACGAGATGCAGATTCCCAAGCTGGACAAGATCGTCCTGAACATGGGCATCGGCGAAGCGGTTGCTGACTCCAAGAAGGCGAACGCCGCCCTCAAGGACCTGACGGCTATCGCTGGTCAGAAGGCTGTCGCCACCAAGGCTCGCAACTCGATCGCCGGCTTCAAGCTGCGTGAAGGCATGGTCATCGGCGGCAAGGTTACGCTGCGCGGCGACCAGATGTATGAGTTCCTGGACCGGTTCATCACGATCGCGCTGCCGCGCGTGAAGGATTTCCGCGGCCTGAAGGGCACTTCGTTTGACGGTCGCGGCAACTACGCCACGGGTCTGAAGGAACACATCGTGTTCCCGGAGATCAACTACGACCAGATCGACCAGATGTGGGGCATGGACATTGTCGTTTGCACCACGGCCAAGACCGATGAGGAAGCCAAGGCTCTCCTCACCGAGTTCAAGTTCCCGTTCGTGAAGAACTGAGCGGGAAGGGAAGAGAACAATGGCTAAAAAGAGCGCCGTAAACCGCAACGAAGCCGTCAAGGCTCTGGTTGCGAAGTATGCCGCAAAGCGCGCCGCCCTCAAGGCGACCGCCAACGACGAGAGCCTGCCGCTTGAGGAGCGTTTCGACGCTCGCCTCAAGCTGGCGGAACTGCCGCGCAACTCCGCGCCGAGCCGCATTCGCAACCGTTGCGAAGTGACGGGTCGTCCGCGTGCGTTCTACCGCAAGCTCAAGATGAGCCGGATTGCGCTGCGTGAACTCGGCAACCAGGGCCAGATCCCTGGCCTGACCAAGTCCAGCTGGTAAGGGGAGCGAACAGACATGATGATCAACGATCCCCTGAGCGACATGATCGCTCGCATCAAGAACGCGGCGACCCGCAAGCGTTCCAAGGTGCTGACCCCCGCTTCCCGTCTGCGCCAGCGCGTCCTCGACGTGCTGCAGGACGAAGGCTACATCCGCGGCTACAACCTGGTTCAGAACCCGGGTGAGTTTCCGCAGTTCGAGATCGAGCTGAAGTACTTCGACGGACAGCCCGTCATCGCCGAGATCGCACGCGTGTCCAAGCCGGGCCGCCGCGTCTACTCCGCGATCGGCGATCTGAAGCCCGTCAAGAACGGCCTCGGCATCTCGATCCTCTCGACTTCGAAGGGCGTCATGTCTGACGCTTCTGCGCGCGACGCCAACGTCGGCGGCGAAGTCCTCTGCAGGGTCTACTGATATGTCCCGTATTGGCAAGAAAACCATCTCAGTGCCGAAGGGCGTGACCATCACGCTCGACGGCCAGAACGTCACCGTGAAGGGTCCGAAGGGCGAACGCTCCTGGACCGTCGCCGAAGAGATCGAGATCAAGCAGGAAGGCGACGAACTGTCGCTGACCCCGCGCTCGGACACCGCCCGCGCTCGCGCGATGTGGGGTCTGTCGCGCACACTGGTCGACAACATGGTCGTCGGCGTCACTTCGGGCTTCGAGAAGTCGCTTGAACTGGTCGGCGTGGGTTACCGCGCTGCGATGAAGGGCAACGCCCTGTCGCTGCAGCTCGGCTTCTCGCACGACGTGGACATCGACCCGCCCGCAGGCGTCACCTTCGCCGTGCCGAAGCAGACCGAGATCAAGATCTCGGGCTCGGACAAGCAGGCTGTCGGTGAGATCGCCGCAGTCATCCGCAAGCTGCGTCCGCCTGAGCCTTACAAGGGCAAGGGCGTCCGTTACGCCGGCGAGACCGTGCGTCGCAAGGAAGGCAAGAAGAAGTAAGTCATGGCTCTTTCTCTTCGACAACAAGCCAAGCGCCGCTCGGAGCGCACTCGTCGCCGCCTGAAGGCCGTCGCCAACGGTCGTCTGCGTCTGTCGGTGTACCGTTCGGACAAGAACATCTCGGCCCAGATCATCGACGACGCCCAGGGCGTGACCGTCGCTTCTGCCTCGTCGCTGGAAGGCGGCCGCGGCAAGAAGGGTTCGGACACCGCTGCTGCCGCTGCAATCGGCAAGCTGATCGCCGAGCGCGCCATCGAGAAGGGCGTCAAGGACGTCGTCTTCGACCGTGGCGAGTACATCTATCATGGACGGGTGAAGGCGCTGGCGGAAGCCGCGCGCGAAGCCGGCCTGAACTTCTAAGGGACGCGAAGCATGGCGCATCAACCCCAGCGCGGCGGCGGCGGCAACGATCGCAACCGTCGTGACAATCGCAACGCTCCCGCTGTCGACGGTCCGGATTCGGACATCGTCGAGAAGCTGGTGCACATCAACCGCGTTGCGGCCACCGTTAAGGGCGGACGTCGTTTCTCGTTCGCCGCTCTGATGGTTGTCGGCGACGGCAAGGGTCGGGTCGGCTTCGGTCACGGCAAGGCGCGTGAAGTGCCGGAAGCCATCCGCAAGGCGACTGAAGAAGCCAAGAAGACGATGATCCGCGTTCCGCTTCGCGAGAACCGCACCCTGCACCACGACGGCAACGGCCGTTGGGGCGCCGGCAAGATCATGATGCGCGCTGCCCCTCCCGGCACCGGCGTCATCGCAGGCGGTCCGATGCGTGCGGTTCTCGAAACCCTCGGCGTTCAAGACGTTGTGGGCAAGTCGACCGGCTCGTCGAACCCCTACAACATGATCCGTGCTACGTTCGAAGCACTGAAGGTCCAGTCCTCGCCCCGTCAAGTCGCGTCCAAGCGCGGCAAGAAGGTCGCGGATCTGATGGGCCGTCGCAACGACGGCGCCTCGACGCCTGAAGCTGTGGAGTCCTGATCATGGCTGAGAAGAAGACTGTCACCATCAAGCAGACCGGTTCGCCGATCCGCCGCAAGAACGACCAGCGCGCCACCCTGGTGGGCCTGGGTCTGAACCGCCTGGGTCGTGAATCCACGCTGGAAGACACGCCTTCGGTTCGTGGGATGATCGCAAAGGTCGCCCACCTCACCGAGATCGTCGAAAAGTAAGCGGTTGCGCCCTCTCCTGAAACCGGGGGAGGGCGTTTCTGCACTTGCAGATACCCGAAGGGCCGCCTAGAAGCGGCCCTTCATTTTTTCACCGCCGAGTCCGGACGAATGTTCCGGGCGCTAGCACCCGAAAGGATCAGGCATATGAAACTGAACGAAATCCGCGACAACGAAGGCGCACACAAGAAGCGCATGCGCGTCGGCCGTGGCCCGGGCTCGGGCAAGGGCAAGACCGCTGGCCGTGGCGTCAAGGGTCAGAAGTCGCGTACGGGCGTCAGCCTGCTGGGCTTCGAAGGCGGTCAAATGCCGCTGTACATGCGTATGCCCAAGCGCGGCTTCAACAACCCGAACGCGCTGAAGCTGGCTGAAGTGAACCTGTGGCGCCTGCAAGACGCCATCGACGCCGGCAAGCTGGACGCCAAGTCGGAACTGAAGGGCGACGCCCTGGTCGCCGCCGGCGTGATCCGTCGCGTCAAGGACGGCGTGCGTCTGCTGGGCACGGGCGAGCTGAAGCAAGCCCTGAACCTGGTCGTGTGGTCGGCCACCTCGGGCGCCATCAAGGCCATCGAAGCCGCTGGCGGCACCGTGGTGCAAGAGCGCATCGCTGCGGAAGCCAAAGCTGCTGCCCGCGTCGAGAAGCGCAACGCCGCCAAGGGCAAGGCTCCGGCTCCCAAGGCGCCGCGTGGCGACGAGAACAAAATCTCGGCTCGCGCCAAGCGTACGGCCGCCAAGGCATAAGCAAACCCGTCGTTGCGGCGATTAGGTCGTGACCTGATTACACCTGCGACGACGAAAGAACGGAAGCGGCTCTCGCATGAGAGCCGCTTTCCGCCTATCTGACGACTCTCTCAGTCGTGGGGACGCATAAATGGCTTCGGCCGCAGAACAACTCGCCGCCAATATGAACATGGGCTCGTTCGCGAAAGCGACCGAGCTGCACAAGCGCCTGCTGTTTACCCTGGGCGCTCTGCTGGTTTATCGCATCGGCACCTACGTGCCGATCCCGGGCATCAATTCGCAGGCCTTCCTGCAGTTCTTCCAAGATCCCAGCGGTCAGCGCGGCATCCTGGACATGTTCAACATGTTCTCGGGCGGCGCGGTGGAGCGTATGGCCATCTTCGCGCTGAACGTCATGCCGTACATTTCGGCGTCCATCATCGTGCAACTGATGGGCACCGTGTATCCGCCCTGGGAGAAGCTGAAGAAGGAAGGCGGCGAAAGCGGCCGCAAGCAGCTGAACCAGTACACCCGTTACCTGACGGTGTTCCTGGCTCTGGCGCAGTCCTTCGGCATCGCGGCGGGCCTGAACGCCCAGGCCGGCCTGGTCGACAACCCCGGCATCTTCTTCATCGTTTCGACGGTCGTCACTCTGACCGGCGGCACCATGTTCCTGATGTGGCTGGGTGAGCAGGTCACAGCGCGCGGCGTCGGCAACGGCATCTCGCTGATCATCTTCGCAGGCATTGTGGCGGTTCTGCCGTCCACCATCGCCCGCCTGCTGGGCCTGGCTCAGCAAGGTCAGATGTCGGCCTTCGCCCTGCTGTTCATCGCCATCCTGGCCGTGGCCACCGTCGTCTTCATCGTCTTCATGGAACGCGCTCAGCGCCGTCTTCTGATCCAATATCCGAAGCGCCAGGAAGGCAACCGCATGGCCGGGGGCGAGCGTTCGTTCCTGCCCCTGAAGGTCAACACCGCGGGCGTCATTCCGCCGATCTTCGCCTCATCGCTGCTGATGCTGCCGACGACGGTTGCGACCATGACCGCCAACGCCGACCTGCCCAGCTGGGCGAGCTGGCTGCCGCTGGTGACGGCGCAGCTGACGCACGGCCAGCCGCTGTTCATGGTGCTCTACGCCGCCCTGATCATCTTCTTCTGCTTCTTCTACACCTCGATCACCTTCAACCCTGAAGACACGGCCGAGAACCTGCGCAAGTACGGCGGCTTCCTGCCGGGCATCCGTCCGGGCAAGCGTACGGCGGAATATCTGGACTATGTCCTGACCCGCCTGACGGTGATCGGCGCCGCCTACATCACCGCAGTCTGCCTGCTGCCTGAGTTCATCGTCAGCCAGTTCGGCAACAGCCTGTACTTTGGCGGAACGTCTATCTTGATCGTCGTGTCGGTCACGATGGACACTGTGGCCCAGATTCAGTCTCAGCTGCTGGCGCACCAGTACGAAGGCCTGATCAAGAAGGCCAAGCTGCGTGGTCGCGGCGGTCGTGGCGCTCCCACGCCTGTCCGTCGCTAAGCCTAAACTTTGAAGACCAAGCCTAGGGGAGGGCTTAAAGCGTGAACTTGATCCTGTTCGGACCGCCTGCGGCGGGCAAGGGCACTCAGGCCAAGCGGCTGGTGGAAGAGAAGGGCATGGTCCAGCTCTCCACCGGCGACATGCTTCGCGCGGCGATCGCGTCGGGCTCGGAACTGGGACTTAAGGTCAAGGACGTGCTGGCGCGGGGCGATCTGGTCACCGACGAGATCGTCATCGCCCTGATCGAAGATCGCCTGGACGAGGCTGAGGCCGCTGGCGGCGCCATCTTCGACGGCTTTCCCCGCACCGTGGCCCAGGCTGAGGCGCTGGACGCCATGCTGGCCAAGCGGGGCAAGCAGATCGACGCCGTGGTCCGCCTGAAGGTCGACGACGCCGCCCTGCTGGAACGTGTCGCCAAACGCTATGCCGAGCAGGGCCGCCCTGACGACAATCCCGAGTCCTTCGTGGTGCGTCTGGAAGCCTACAACCACAATACCGCCCCGCTGCTTCCCTACTATGAGAAGCAGGGCAAGCTGACCCAGGCCGACGGCATGGGCTCCATCGAGTCGGTGGCCAAGGCCATCGATGAGGCGCTGGCCTGACGTTCAGCCGCAGGTTTGGCGTGACGCGCGTTTTCGGGCATTGATCGTCCGATGACCGAACGCGCCGCCAGCCCTTCGGAAAAGTCCCGCCTGCGCCGGTGGCGCATGGCGGGCATATTCACCGCCGTCGCCGTCGCCGAGATCGGCCTGTTCCTTCTGCTGGGACAGGTGAGGGGCCCGAGGCCCACGCCGGTGATCGACCCGCAGCCGTTTGAGGTCATCCTCTACGATCCCCCGCCGCCGATCTCTCGGGATCCGCCAGCACCTAAGGCCGGGGGAGGCGCGCCCGCTGCGCCCGCCACTATTCACACACCGCCGCCACCGCCCAAGCCGCGCCCGCAGGAGCTGCCTGCGCCGCCGGTCAAGGCGCCTGAGCCTGCGCCCGTCGTCGGCATCGCCCCGGCGCCGTCCGCAGAGCCCGGTTTCGGCCAGGGCGGGCAGGGGACGGGGAGCGGAAGCGGCACGGGCTCCGGATCTGGTCCAGGCAGCGGATCGACCGGACCGCGAATCGTGACCGGCCCGACCATCGGCCAGATCCGCGCCCTGCATCCCGCCAACGCCCGCAGCCGCTATGGCCGTGTGGAGCTGTCATGCATCATCCGGCTGGACAGCCGCCTTGACGCCTGCCGGGTGGTGGAGGAGACGCCTGCGGGCATGGGCTTCGGCGCGGCGGGGCTGCAGGTCTCGGGCTATTTCCGCTTCCAGCCGCCGACCGAGAACGGCCGTCCGGTCGAGGGACAGCGGGTCACGGTGGGGGTCGACTTCGGCCGTCCGCCGCGCTGACAAGCCCGAAGACGTTGACGCCCTGTGAATCATATGTATAAGGGCGGCTTCCCGCGAAGGGCGCCACGCTCCTGGTCTGTTGACCGGAGCGTTTGTTGCGTCTGACTAACGCGTATCTGGAGAATTTCGTGGCCCGTATTGCTGGCGTCAACATCCCGACCAACAAGCGCGTATTCATCGCGCTTCAGTACATCCATGGCATCGGCCCCGCCGCCGCCAAGGACATCACCGAGAAGGTGGGCATCGAGTCTGCCCGCCGCGTGAACCAGCTGACGGACGCCGAAGTGCTGTCGATCCGCGAAACGATCGACAAGGATCACACGGTTGAGGGCGACCTGCGCCGCGAGACCTCGATGAACATCAAGCGTCTGATGGACCTGGCCTGCTACCGCGGCCTGCGTCACCGCAAGGGCCTGCCGGTCCGCGGCCAGCGCACCCACACCAACGCTCGCACCCGCAAGGGTCCGGCCAAGCCGATCGCCGGCAAGAAGAAGTAAGAGAGAGCTGATCGATGGCCAAGGAACCGGGTCGCGTAAAGCGCCGCGAACGCAAGAACATCACGTCGGGCGTCGCCCACGTGAACGCCAGCTTTAACAACACCATGGTGACCATCACCGACGCACAAGGGAACGCGATTTCCTGGTCGTCGGCCGGTCACATGGGCTTCAAGGGTTCGCGTAAGTCGACCCCGTATGCGGCCCAGATGGCGGCTGAAGACGCAGGCAAGAAGGCACAAGAGCACGGCGTGAAGACGCTGGAAGTGAACGTCTCGGGTCCGGGTTCCGGTCGTGAGTCGGCTCTGCGCGCTCTGCAGTCGGTCGGCCTGACGATCACGACCATCCGCGACGTCACCCCGATGCCGCACAATGGTTGCCGTCCGCCCAAGCGTCGTCGCGTCTAATCGACCCCGCTAAGAGCACCCCCATCTCCGTCGGCTCCACCATGGCCTCGTCGACAAGGCCGGAGCCGACGAAACCCGTTCGAGGGACAAAATGATCGAAAGAAACTGGCAAGAGCTGATCCGTCCCGAGAAGCCGCAGATCGAGATCGGTTCCGACGCCCAGCGCAAGGCGCGCCTGGTTGCCGAACCTCTCGAGCGTGGCTTCGGTGTGACGCTCGGCAACGCGCTCCGTCGCGTTCTGCTGTCCTCGCTGCAAGGCGCGGCAGTCACGGCCATCCAAATCGACGGCGTTGTTCATGAATTCTCGTCGCTGGAAGGCGTGCGCGAGGACGTGGTCGACATCGTTCTGAACATCAAGCAACTGGCGCTGCGCATGCACGCCGAAGGCCCCAAGCGCATGACCCTGCGCGCCACAGGCCCCGGCGCTGTCACCGCTGGCCAGATCGACGTGCCGGCCGACATCGAGGTTCTGAACCCCGATCACGTCATCTGCACGCTCGACGACGGCGCCTCGATCCGCATGGAACTTACCGTGCAGAACGGCAAGGGCTATGTCGCCGCTGAGTTCAACCGTCCGGAAGACGCGCCGATCGGCCTGATCGCCGTCGACGCCCTGTACTCGCCGGTCAAGCGCGTCGCCTATCGCGTCGAGCCGACCCGCCAGGGCCAGTCGCTGGACTATGACAAGCTGCTGCTGGAAGTCGAAACCAACGGTGCGGTTACGCCGGTTGACGCTGTGGCTTACGCTGCGCGCATCCTGCAAGACCAACTGCAGATCTTCATCACCTTCGAAGAGCCCAAGAAGGCTGTCGAGCAGTCGGACGGCAAGCCCGACCTGCCCTTCAACCCGGCGCTGCTGAAGAAGGTGGACGAGCTGGAGCTGTCGGTTCGTTCGGCCAACTGCCTGAAGAACGACAACATCGTCTACATCGGCGACCTGATCCAGAAGACCGAGGGCGAAATGCTTCGCACCCCGAACTTCGGCCGCAAGTCGCTGAACGAGATCAAGGAAGTTCTCGCGACGATGGGCCTCAGCCTCGGCATGGATGTGCCGAACTGGCCGCCTGAAAACATCGAAGATCTGGCCAAGAAGTTCGACGACCAGATCTAAGTTCAACCCTCCGCCCGTCTCCCACTGGGAGAATGCCGGGGCGGTTAGAAGATTACGGCCCTAGGTCTCTGAGGAGATACCGGGGCCGGAGTAGGAGAGACCCAGATGCGCCACGGCGCCGCCCACCGTAAACTCGGTCGTACGACCAGCCACCGCACCGCCATGTTCGCGAACATGGCCGCCTCGCTGATCAAGCACGAGCAGATCACCACGACCCTGCCCAAGGCGAAGGAACTGCGTCCCTTCGTCGAGAAGCTGGTCACCCTCGCCAAGAAGGGCGACCTGCACGCTCGCCGTCAGGCCATCAGCCAGGTCCGCGACGTTCCGCAGGTCGGCAAGCTGTTCGAAACGCTCGGCCCGCGCTACGCCGAACGTAACGGCGGTTACATCCGCATCATGAAGGCTGGCTTCCGTCACGGCGACAACGCCCCGATGGCCGTGATCGAGTTCGTCGATCGCGACGTGGAAGCCAAGGGCAAGGACTCCGGTCCGGTCCTGGTCTTCGAAGGCGACGACGAGGCTTAAGCCTTACGTCTCTTTCTGACTGAACGCTGAAAGGGCGGCCGGAGCGATCCGGTCGCCCTTTTGCTATGGCGCTATGATCAGGATGTGGAAATGAGCATCGAAATTGTCGACTATCGGCCTGAACATGCCCAGGCCTGGGCGCGGTTGACCGAAGCCTGGCTGACGGAGGGCGGTTTCGCCATCGAGGCCAAGGACCGTCAGTCGATGGACGATCCCCAGGGCGTGTTTCTGGACAAGGGCGGGCGCATCTTCATCGCCGAGAGCGAGGGACAGGCCGTCGGTTGCGGCGCCCTGATCCGCATGGGCGACGGGTTCGAGGTCTGCAAGATGACGGTGTCGCCCGCTGCGCGCGGGACCGGGTTGGGGCGGAAGTTGCTGGCCGCCTGTGAAGCCGCAGCGCGGGACGCGGGCGCGCGGTTCCTGTATCTGGAGACCAACAGCCGCCTGGCGCCCGCCATCGGGCTGTATGAGGCGTTCGGATTTGAATATCTGGCGCCGCGCGACACGCCCTATTCCGAGGATCGGGTGGACGTGTTCATGGAAAAGCGTCTGTAGGGCAGGCGGCCTGCATTTCCCCTGACGCCCAAATCGACTAGGCCAAGGCCGGGTTTGTGAGGGGAGGTCACATGAAACGCGCCGCACCGCCGCCGTTGAATGCGCTTAGGACCTTTGAAGTCTTCGCGCGCCACCGCAGCATGACCCGCGCCGCCGACGAGTTGTGCGTGACCCACGGCGCGGTCAGCCGCCAGATCGCGGCCCTGCAGGCGTCGCTGGGCGTTGTGCTGGTCAGCGGGCCGCGTCATGCCCTGACGCTGACCGAGGCCGGGCTGGCGCTGGCGGACCGGCTGACGCCTGCTTTCGGCGCCATTGAGGATGCAGTGCAGGCGACCCGTCAGGGGAGCGCGCGGGAGATCGAGATCTCGTGCCTGGGCACGTTTGCGCTGAAATGGCTGATACCCCGGTTGCCGGGGTTTCTGGCGGCGCACCCGGAGGTTCGGGTGCGGATGTCGGAATCCTATGCCCCCGTCGATTTCAGGCGCGACCGCTTCGACGGCGCCATCCGCATCGTCGAGCCGAACGCCATTCACCCCCGAGCGGAGGCGACGCGGTTTCTGGACCATCACCAGGGAGTGGTTGGCGCGCCTTCGCTGATGGCGGCCCTGCCTGACCTTGAGACGGTGTCGGGCGCGACGCGGCTGCGGTCGGCGACATTCCGACAGGCCTGGGCGTCGTGGGCCGAACTTGCGGGCGTGGAGCTGGCGCCCGCCGTGGAGGAGCGGGAGTTCGCGCACAATCATTCGCTGGTCGAAGCGGCCATATCCGGGATGGGTGTCGCTGTTGCGCCGTGGCTGTTTGTGGCGCCGGATGTGCTGGCGGGACGGCTGGCCGCGCCGTTCGGCTTTGTGAAGCGGCCGTCGTGGTTCGCTTTCCTGAGGCCTGAGGGGCGGAGGGACGCGGCGGTGGACGCCTTCCGCGACTGGCTGGTCGCAGAAGGCGAGCGAAGCCCGCCGCCGCCTATTCCTTCGACAGGTCCTGGCGGTTGAAGTAGGCGACCGCAGCCACAAACGGCCCCACGATCCAGAGCGCCAGTCCGGACACGGCCTTGAGCGCAGCCTGCGGCGGCAGCCCGGCCGCCTCCATGCCGCCGTGAATGACCGCCTTTAAAAGATCCGCAGCCAGGCCGGGCGAGAGCAGGGGGGCCAGCCAGCCTTCCGGCGAGACGCCCATCTGCATCAGCATCTGCGGCAGGAAGAACTGGGCCACGCTGATGACCAGCGGGACGAACAGGGCCGCAAGAAGCGAGCGGGTGACGGTCGCCGCCAGCAGGGCCAGCATGGTGAACTGGATGATCCGCGCCCACGACAGCAGGGTCAGTTGCACGAAGTCGGTGAACGCCGCGCCGTCCATGGAGAAGCTGAGGCTGCGCGACAGGATGAGGGCCTGGACCAGGTGGGTGATGATGTCGGCCAACAGACCCGCCAGGGTAGCCAGAACCGTAAGGCCGATGACGACGACGACCTTGCCTGTCAGCAGGTTCGGCCGGGTGTTGCGGGCGCTGATCAGACGCCAGGTCTCCCAACGGTAGTCGCCGGCATAGATGGTCGCCGCGCCGATCAGGATGAACAGCAGCACGATCGGATTGGCGAAATCGGCGGCGGATTTCACCAACGACTCGGCCAGATTGAGCGGGTCACGCTGCAACAGTTCAGGCGGCAGTTTGCCGGCCAGATCGGCCTCATGCGCCTTGGCCACGAAAATGGCGATGACGCCCATGACGACGCTGATGATCGGGATGAACAGCACGCTCCAGAACAGAGCGGTGCGGTTCTTGGACAGGCGATAGGTTTCGGAGCGGATGGCGTCAGCCAGCATGGTTCAGCTCCTGCACGCCGGTCCAGCCGGTCTGGTTCATGAAGACGTCTTCCAGATCGGCACCGATCCAGCGGGCCTCTTCGATATCGACGCCGCCATCGACCAGAGCCTTGATGACGGCGGGGCCTTCGGCGCGCGGGACGGAGGCCAGAACGGCGTCGCCGTCCAGGCTGGCGCGGTCGCCCAGCACAGCCAGAGCGCGGGCCAGGGGCGTGACCGACAGGCGCAGGCGTTCGCCCGCCGCAGTCAAGTCGGAGACGCGGCCTTCGGTGACGACCTTGCCCTTGTTGAAGATGGCCACGCGGTCGCAGACGCGCTGGACCTCCTGAAGCTGATGGCTGGCCAGGACGATGGTGACGCCTTCGTTGTCCGCCAGACTGCGGATCAAGGCGCGCATCTCCTGAATGCCGGGCGGGTCCATGCCGCTGGTCGGTTCATCCAGAATGACGAGGTCCGGCTTGGTCATCAGCGCCGCCGCGACGCCCAGCCGCTGCAGCATCCCCACCGAGAACCCGCGCACCCGCCGGTCCGCTGCCTCGGCCAGCCCGACGCGTTGCAGCCAGTGGTCGATCTCGGTCGATGTCACGCCGCCGTGAGCGCGGGCCAGCCATTCCAGCACCTGACGGGCGGTCAGGAAGGGCGGGAAGCGAGGCGTCTCGATCATCGAGCCCATGCGCCGCATCGAGGCCAGGGCGCCGATGGGGCCGCCCATGATGGTGGCGTCGCCTGCTGTCGGACGAATCAGCCCCAGCAGGGTGCGGAACAGCGTGGACTTGCCCGCGCCGTTCGGTCCCAGAATGCCGTAAACCCCGCCGCGCGGGATCGACAGGGTCAGGCCGTCCAGCGCCCTGACTGTGCCATAGGTCTTGGTCAGACCGCGAATGTCGATGACGGTTTCCATGACCTGACCTTGGCGCGGGAACAGTGTTCCCACAAGTCGTCGTGCGTCTGTCGCGGATTAAGGTTAGGCAATCTTCGAATTCGTATTCGGAGCGTCCCATGAACCGCCTTCTGCCGCTGGCCTTCGCCCTTCTGGCCGCCGCCTGCACAACTTCGCCGTCTGCACACCGCACGCCGATGGCGCCGCTGGTCCCGGCCAGCGCCGCGGCCCCCGCGGCCGCGCCCCAGCAGGTGATCCTGATCTCCATCGACGGCTTCCGTCCGGACTATCTGGGCAAGGGGCAGACGCCGGTGATGGATGGTCTGGTTGCGGGCGGTGCGTTCGGGCCGATGCGTCCGTCCTTCCCCAGCGTGACCTTCCCCAACCACTATACGCTGGTGACCGGCCTGCACCCGGACCACCACGGCATTGTCGGCAACAAGTTCAACGACGCCGAGCTGGGCGTCTTCACCATGGCCAGCAAGGAGCCCGGGTTCTGGGCGCAGGGCGAGCCGATCTGGATCACGGCGGAGCGTCAGGGCGTGCGCACCGGCACCATGTTCTGGCCCGGATCAGAAACCGAGAACCACGGCCTGCGCCCCAGCCTGTGGCAAGCCTATGACAAGGACGTGCTGGGCGACGCTCGGGTGGACCGCATCCTGTCGTGGCTGGACTTGCCCGAGGGGCAGCGGCCCAAGCTGGAGACCCTGTATTTCGACATCGTCGATACGGCGGGGCACCACTACGGCCCTGACGCCGAAGAGACACGGGCGGCGGTCGCTTCGGTCGACGCCTCCATCGGACGGCTGGTTGAGGGGCTGCAGGCGCGGGGTCTGTACGACAAGACCCTGCTGGTGATCGTGTCCGACCACGGCATGGCCGCGACCTCGCCCGAGCGGGTGGTGTGGATCGACGACATCATTGATCCGGCGGCCCTGCAGATCACCTCGGCGGGCGCCTTCTTGTCGGCCGATCCGGCGCCGGGGCGTGAGGCCGAGGTGCAGCAGAAGCTGGTGGGGCGTCATCCGCATCTGGAATGCTGGAACAAGGCGGATGTGCCCGCGCGCCTGGCCTATGGAACCAATCCGCGCGTGGCCCAGGTGGTGTGCCTGGTCGAGACGGGCTGGACGGCAACATCGCGTGATCGCCCGGTCGAGAAGGATGGCGGGGCGCACGGCTATGACAATCAGGCGCCGGAAATGCAGGCCGTCTTCATCGCTCACGGACCGGGCGTGGTCGTCGGGCGGCGCCTGACCGGTCTGCAGAGCGTGGATGTCCAGCCCTTCCTGGTGCGGGTTCTGGGCCTGACCGGGCCGGTCGTGGACGGCAAGACGGCGGACACCCTGGCGGTGACCCAACCCTGATGGAGGCCAGGGCGGGTGAGGGGAGACGCTGATTTCCCCTGTCGTCCGCCGTCCGTCACGGCTAGGAAGCGCGCCTCATGTCGATCATTCCTGAAAAGCGGCTGAAGGCGGCCATCGGCTTCATCTTCGTGACGGCGGTGCTGGACATCGTCGCCATGGGCATCATCATTCCGGTGCTGCCGCAGCTGATCGAGGAATTCGTCGGGTCAAATGCGCGGGCGGGCATCGTCAACGGCCTGTTCGTGGCGTTGTGGGCGGGGATGCAGTTCGTCGCCTCGCCGATCATCGGCTCGCTGTCGGACCAGTATGGCCGCCGCCCGGTGATCCTGATCAGCTGTGCAGGCCTGGCCATCGACTATGTGCTGATGGCGCTGGCGCCGAACCTGTGGTGGCTGGCGCTGGGGCGGATCGTGGCGGGGATCACCTCTTCCAGCTTCACGACCATCTACGCCTATATGGCCGACATCACTGCGCCCGAGAAACGCGCCCGGGCCTATGGTCTGATCGGCGCGGCCTTCTCCGGCGGTTTCGTGCTGGGGCCGGTGATCGGCGGTTTCCTGGGCGACTATGACCCGCGCGCGCCCTTCTGGGCCGCCGCCGCCATGTCGGGCATCGCCTTCTTCTATGGACTGGTGATCCTGCCCGAGAGCCTGCCACGCGAGAAGCGGATGAAGTTCAGCTGGCGGCGCGCCAATCCGGTCGGGGCGATGGTGCTGCTGGGGCGGCATCGCGAGCTGTCGGGTCTGGCCGGGGTGACCTTCCTGCTGCATTTCTCGCACCATGTCTTTTCGGCCGTCTTCGTTCTGTACGCCCAGTTCCGCTACGGCTGGGGTCCGAAAGAGGTCGGGATGCTGCTGGCCATGGTCGGTCTGCTGGATATGGCGACGCAAGGGCTGGTCGTCGGGCCGGTGACCAAGGCGCTGGGCGACCGCAAAACCATGCTGCTGGGGCTGTTCGGCGGCACCATCGGCATGGCGCTGATGGGCTGGGCGCCGGTCGGCTGGGCCTTTGTTGCGGCCATGTTGCCAAATGCGCTTTGGGGATTGGCCATGCCGACACTGCAGTCGTTGATGACGCGTCAGGTGTCCGAGAGCGAGCAGGGCCAGTTGCAGGGCGCGACCATGAGCGTCGCCTCCATCGCCGGCGTCGCCTCGCCCTTGTTCTTCGGCTGGATCTATTCGCTGTCGGTGGGCGGCGGGTTCGAGCCGCTGACCGACTGGTTGGGCGGGCATGGGCTGGGGCTGATCGACGCATTTGTTCATGCACCGGGTCTGGCCTTCTATCTGTCCGCCATCGTGCTGGTGCTGGCTTTCGTGGCGGCCTTCATTACAGCGCGCCGGGCGGAACGGGCCGAAACCTCGTCCGTTGATGCCGCGCGCAGGCCTTGATCCAGCCCGAAATCGGGTGCGGAATGGCGATGCTTGAGATCAAACGCCGGATGAATATGCAGACCCGATCGATCGTGCTTGTCGCCGCCCTGGCCCTCACCGCCTGCGGCAACCCTCAACCTTCCAAGGCGCAGGAGGGCGAGTTCGCCCAGCCCACGCGCACGGCGCCCAATGATGCGGCGGGAATGAAGTCCAGCTTCGCCCCTGTGGTGCGGGCCGCCGCCCCCGCCGTGGTGAATATTTCGGCACGCAGCGTCCAGCGGGTGCAGGCCGATCCCTTCTTTCAGTTCTTCGGCGGCGGCATTCCGCAGGCGCGGGTGGCCGAGTCCGTGGGGTCTGGCGTCATCGTCCGCTCGGACGGCATCGTCGTCACCAACAACCACGTCATCGACGGCGCCCAGCAGATCAAGGTCGTGCTGAACGACCGGCGCGAGTTCCCCGCCACCGTCATCCTGGCCGACGAGCGCAGCGACATCGCCGTGCTGCGGTTGGAGAATGTGGGCGACCGCCTGCCGGTCTTGGCGATCGAGGACAAGGAAGAACAGCAGGTCGGCGATCTGGTCCTGGCCATCGGCAACCCGTTCGGCGTGGGCCAGACCGTGACCAACGGCATCATCTCGGCCCTGAACCGGACCGAGACCGGCATTTCCGACAGCGGCTCCTTCATCCAGACCGATGCGGCCATCAATCCCGGCAACTCGGGCGGGGCGCTGGTGGACATGGACGGCAATCTGATCGGCATCAACACCGCCATCTTCTCGCGCTCGGGATCATCGGCGGGGGTCGGCTTCGCCGTACCTGCGGTGATGGTGAAGCGGGTGGTCGATTCCGCTCTGGGCGGTGCGACCGCCGTGGTCCGGCCCTGGCTGGGCGTCAAGGGCAACACCGTCACCGGCGACATCGCAGGCAGCCTGGGGCTGAGCCGCCCGCAGGGGATCGTGGTGACCGACGTTTACGCCAACAGTCCGGCCGCCCGCGCGGGCGTGCGTCAGGGCGACGTGATCACCGCCGTTGATGGCCAGGAGGTCAACGATCAAGGCGGGCTGAACTACCGCGTCGGATCGCGCAATCCCAACGATCAGGTCCAGGTCGCCATCCTGCGTGACGGGCGCGCCCAGACCTTGAACGCCCGTGTCCAGCCTCTGCCGGGCGACGCTGATCCCAAACAGGGAACGACGATTGAGGCGGGGCCGTTCTCGGGCGCATCGGTCGTCGCCCTGAACCCGGCGTTGGCTGACCGTCTGGGCGGCGATCCCTTCACCACGGGCGTGATCATCACCGGCGTGTCCGGTCGGGGGTACGCCGCGCGCGCTGGGTTCCGCCAGAACGACCTGATCGTCAGCATCAACGGCCGCGCCATCAACACAACCCGCGACTTGGAAGCCGCCAGCGCCGGTCGCGGCCCATGGGATGTCGTGATCAATCGCGGCGGCCGTCAGATCCGCGGCGTCTTGAGATAGGTTGCGCGAGGCGGCTAGGCGCAGCCTTGCGCCTGCCTTTGTGCTTGTATGGCCGCCAATCGCGCTTGAACGGCGCGATCGGCGTCGCTCTTTTCTGTTGAATACAGGCGTGGCCGTTCGGCGCGCGCCTTAGCATCGCCTGAAGCGATGCCCTCGATTTGAGCCTGCAGCCGATGGCCGTCTTCGGCTGCGTCGGAGAGTTGGGTGCAGGTCAGGTTCTCGCCAGACGCAGGCGACCAAGTCAAAGCCATCGGATAGCGATTGGTCGCGCAGCCTGCTGTCGCCAGGCAGGCCAAAGCCAAGAATGAGGCGGTAAGTTTGGTCATCTTGCTTCGAGCTCCACACATCGATCACGCGCCGACGATTGGGGGGAGCCTTCCGGCAGTTTGGCGAATGGCGCCAGTTAATCTCTTGTAAGTTAGGTAGTTCAGCCCTTCTTCGGCCCGCCGATCGACCAGGTGTGGCCGAAGGGGTCGCGGAGCTGGCCGTAACGGTCGCCCCAGAACTGATCAGCCATGTCCATGACCGGCTCGGCGCCGCCGACGACCATGGCGCGGGTCCACCAGGCGTCGGGGTCTGTGACCTGCAGGTGCAGGGTGACGCCGACGGGGCGGATGTTGGCCTGACCTGTGTATTCCGGGAACTCGTCGTTCAGCATGACGCTGGCGCCGTTGATCTTCAGATGGGCGTGGATCAGGCGCTCGCCGTCGTCGGCCAGTCTGCGGTCCAGCACCTCTGCGCCGAAAGCGATGATGTAGAAGTCCACCGCCGCCGAGGCGCCGCGCGACGGAATCGTCAGATGGGGGGTCACGCCGCTGGTCGGGCCCTGGTTCGGATTGGCGTCGGTCATGGGGCGATCTCCGTATTCGGCCCTTACTAACGCGTGAAATGGGTTTGGCGAACGACTACATAGTAGAAATCCATGACTGACCTGTTCGAAGCCTCCGGCATCCTGCCCCCCGACGCGCCCCTGGCCGACCGTCTTCGCCCGCGCAGGTTGGAGGAGGTGGTGGGACAGGACCACCTGCTTGGTCCCGGCGGTCCGATCCGGCGCATGATCGAGGCGGGGCGTCTGGGCTCGATGATCCTGTGGGGACCGCCAGGCACGGGCAAGACCACCATCGCCCGGCTGCTGGCCCAGGCGGCGGGCTATGAATATCAGTCGATCAGCGCCGTCTTCTCGGGCGTTGCGGACCTGAAGAAGGCGTTCGAGGCTGCGCGGATGCGGCGCGCGGCGGGACAGTCGACCCTGTTGTTCGTCGATGAAATCCACCGCTTCAACCGCGCCCAGCAGGACGGCTTCCTGCCCTTCGTCGAGGCCGGGGTGGTGACCCTGGTCGGCGCTACGACCGAGAACCCCAGTTTCGAGCTGAACGGGGCGTTGCTGTCACGAAGCCAGGTCTATGTGCTGAAGCGGCTGGACGATGCGGCGCTGGGCCAACTGCTGACGCGGGCCGAGGCGCATATGGAAAAACCGCTGCCGCTGACGGCGGATGCGCGGCACGCCTTGCTGGCCCTGGCGGACGGCGATGGGCGCTATCTGCTGACCATGTCCGAGGTTCTGTTCGACCTGCCAGAGGGCGAAGTGCTGGAAGTGCAGGGGCTGGCGGGCGTGCTGCAACGCCGGGCGCCCGCCTATGACAAGTCGCGGGAAGAACATTACAACCTGATTTCCGCTCTGCATAAGTCGGTGCGCGGATCGGACCCGGACGCCGCCCTGTACTGGCTGGCGCGGATGCTGAACGGAGGGGAAGACCCGCTTTATCTGGCCCGGCGCATCGTGCGGATGGCGGTCGAGGACATCGGCGAGGCGGACCCGCTGTCGATCCTGGTCGCCAATGCGGCCAAGGACACCTACGACTTCCTGGGCAGCCCGGAGGGCGAACTGGCGCTGGCGCAGGCGGTGGTCCATCTGGCGACAGCGCCCAAGTCTGTCGGCGTCTATGAAGCCTTCAAGGCGGCGAAGAAGGCGGCCTATGAGACGGGCTCGCTGATGCCGCCCGCCCATATCCGCAACGCCCCGACCAAGTTGATGAAGCAACTGGGGTACGGCAAGGGGTATCAGTACGACCCGGACACGCCCGAGGGCTTCTCGGGCGCAAACTTCTTCCCCGACGAGATGGAGCGCCGCACCTTCTACAAGCCCAAGGGCGAGGGGCATGAGGAGAAGGTCAAGCTGCGGCTGGAGCGCTGGGCCGCGATGCGGGCGCAGATGCAGACGGCCCCGGACGCGGCTGACTGATCGCTGTTCATTGTAGGGGGCTTGCGACGGGCCTATCCTGGCTTCCAAGCTTTGGGAGCGGACGATGATCCAGACGGTGAAGACGCCCTGGCATCTGTGGCTGGTGGCGGGGCTGGCCCTGCTCTGGAACGGATTCGGCGCGTTCGATTCCTTCATGTCCCTGACGCAGGGCGATCCCTATCTGCGCTCCATGGGCATGACCGAGGCGCAGATCGCCTATTTCCATCGGTTTCCGGCCTGGATGTCCGTGGCCTGGGTGGTTGGAACCTGGGGCGGTCTGGCTGGCGCAATCCTGCTGTTGCTGAGACGCCGATGGGCGCTGTGGGCCTTTGGCGCTTCGTTCGTCGGGGTCCTGGCGACGATCTACTACACCTTCATCGGTTCGCCGGACGGAGCAGAGGTCATGGGCGGCAATACGGCCATGACCGGCGTGATCACGATAATCGCCGTGCTTCTAATCGGATACGCCCGGTTCATGACGCGGCGCGGCGTTCTGCGTTAGGCGGAACCGATATTTAGTTGGCCGACGCTTAACCCGTCATTCCGGGGCTGAGTGAAGCGAAGAACCCGGAACCCAGGGTCATGATCGCAATGCTGAACGCATTGGACGTTTGATGTGAACGCCTGGGTTCCGGGTTCGCCCTTCGGACGCCCGGAAAGACGGTTTCCGGCTAAATGTCGACTGAACCTAAACGGGATCGAAACGCCTCAGCTTGAGGCCAGGCCGCCGGGCAGAAGTTCGGCGCGGCCGGTAAGGCTTAGCTCCAACAGGGCGGATGCGACCTGGGCCATCGGCGCGTTCAGGGCGCGAGCGATCTCGTCGCGCGGGGTCGGCGTAGGCGACAGCAGGGCCGCAACGCGGTCCAGGAAGGCGTCGTCGATGTCGTCCTCATAGCGCAACGGCTCGGACGGCGGCTCGCGCAGGGTTCGCAGGGTGTTGAAGGCGCGGTCGATGTCCTCAATGCCTTCGCACAAGATTGCGCCCTGACGCAGAAGTTCGTTGGGACCGCGAGCGCGTGGGTCCAGCGGCGAACCCGGAACGGCGAAGACGTCGCGTCCCTGTTCGGCGGCGAGGCGGGCGGTGATCAGCGAGCCAGAGCGGATTTCGGCCTCCACCACCACGACCCCGCGCGACAGGCCGGAGATGATGCGGTTCCGCCGGGGGAAGTCGCGAGCCTGGGCGCGGGCGCCGATGGGGCTTTCTGAAACGACGCAGGCCTGTTCGATCAGTCGGGCGTAGAGGTCGGCGTGTTCGGGCGGATAGATGTCGTCCACGCCCCCGCCCAGCACGGCGACGGTTCCGGTCGGCAGGGCGCCTTCATGGGCGGCGGCGTCGATGCCGCGCGCCATGCCCGAGACGACGACGTGGCCCGACTGGCCCAACTGCTGGGCCAGACCGCGCGCGATGCGCTGGCCGCCTGCCGATGCGATGCGGGCGCCGACGATGGCCACCGATGGATGGTTCAAAAGCTCGACGCGGCCCCGTGTCCACAGGATCGGCGGCGGCGGGTCCAGTGCGGCCAGCATCTCAGGATAGTCGGCGTCGCCCAGCACCAGCAGGCGCGCCCCGATCTGGTCGCCCCGGTCCAGTTCACGTTGAACGGCCTCTTCGGGCGGGGGGATGGAGGCGGCGCCGGACTTGCGGACCAGCCCCGGCAGGGCGTCCAGCGCGCTGGACGCAGAGCCATGTCGCAGGAGCAGTTGGGAGAAGGCGACGGGACCGATGCGGTCGGTGCGGGCGAGCCGCAGCCGGGCGAAACGTTCGGCCCCGCTCAGGCTCACGCCTTCTTGGCCCCGATGCGTGGCTCCTCGCCCTTCAGCAGTCGGGCGATGTTCTGGTGGTGGCGAATCCAGATCAGCACGGCGGCGAAGATAGTCAGGATCAGGATCGGCGCGCCGACCGGAAGGCCGACGGCGGCCAGCGGCAGCAGGGCCAGCAGGGGCGCAGTCGCCGCCGAGATCAAGGCGGCCAATGATGAATAACGGAAGGCGAAGGCGGCGATCAGCCAGACGGCGGCGGCCATCAGACCCAGCGGCCAGGCGGCGGCCAGCAGCAGGCCGTAGAAGGTGGCGACGCCCTTTCCGCCCTTGAAGCCCAGCCAGACGGGGAACAGGTGGCCCAGGAAGGCCGCGCCGCCCGCGATGGCGCCTGCGGCTTCGCTATGGAACAGGTGGCGCGCGATCAGCAGGGCGACCGCGCCCTTGCCCGCATCCAGCAGCAGGGTGGCCAGGGCCAGGTCCTTGCGGCCTGTGCGCAGGACATTGGTCGCGCCGATATTGCCCGAGCCGATGTTGCGCACATCGCCAGCGCCCGCCGCGCGGGTGATGATGACGCCGAACGGAATCGAGCCGAGCAGATAGCCGCCGAGCGCCGCCAGCGCCAAGGTCCCTACAGCGGGGCCGACCAGATCCTGCACGTTGATTCGCTCCCCGCGTGTTGTGGCGGCAAAATGCGTCGGCGCGCGGTCCGTAGCAAGCGCGATCCGACCTCTTGACCCCGCGATCGCCGCAGCGTCTGGTCCCGCGCCCCGCTGGAGATCGCCGATGACCCGAAACATGATGACCGCCGCCGTGGCGATCCTGTTGGCGACGACAGGTTGCGTCGAGGCGGAGCCGAAGGGGAATGACGCAGCGGGCGGCCCGGCGATGGCGGCCTATTTCGACTGTGTTCGGGAAGGCGGCGTGGCCATCTCGGCGCACCGGGCGGTGTCGGCGATGGACCAGCCCGAGAACTCCGTATCGGCCATCGAGGCGACGGGGCGGGCGATCCCCAATGCGATCCTGGAGCTGGACGCGGCCCTGACGCGCGACGGCCATCTGGTTCTGATGCATGACGAGACGATGCGACGGACCACGACCGGGCGTGGACGGGTCGCGGACCTGACGCTGGCCCAGATCAAGCGCGCGCGTCTGAAGGCGTCGAACGGCGCGCGGACCAATGAGGCTGTGCCGACCCTGGGCGAGGCGCTGGATGCCGCTGGACGGGTGGGGGCCATCGCCAGCATCGACCTGAAACCGGCCGAGGGCGGCAGCACCATCGAACTGGCGCAGGCGGTGATCGACCAGGTGCGGCGGTCAGGGGCGGCCAGCCGTGTGATCCTGATCACCTATACGCCGGAGGATGCGCGGGTCGTGGCGGCGATGGCGCCGGAGATGATGATCTCGGCTGGCGTGAACAGCGTGCGAGGACTGGAGGGGCTGAACACGGCGCAGATTCTGGCCTGGACCGGAACGCGCGACGAACGCCCGGCCCTGTGGCGCGCCTTGAAGGCGCGCGGCGTAGAGGTGCAGTTCGGCACCCTGGGCGCCGAGGGCGTGAGGCGAGACGACCTCTATGCTGCGGACGGGGACGTGTCGGAATACCGCGACCTGTTCCGGCAAGGCGTGACAGTGATCGCCACGGACACGCCTCTGGCAGTCAAGAGCGTGCTGGAAGCCGAGGTCGCCAAGGCGGCGACGTGTGATAGGCCGCGGTAGCGACCGTCAGTGAACCTTGCGGCCTGCGACCCATGTGCCGACGACCTTGCCTTGCAGACGGCGGCCGTCGAACGGGGAGTTCTTGGACTTGGAGTGCAGGGCGTCCGCATCGACGATGACGGGCGCGCCGGGGTCGAACAGGATCAGGTCGGCGGGGGCGCCTTCGGCCAGAACGCCTGCATCCAGCCCCAGCAAGGCGGCGGGGCCTTGCGTCAGGGGACGCAGCACGTCCAGCAGGTCCAGACCGTCCTCGTGGTGCAGGGTCAGGGCGGCGGGCAGCAGGGTCTCCAGACCGATGGCGCCGGGTGCGGCCTCGGCGAAGGGACGGCGCTTGTCCTCGGCGGGGGCAGGGGTGTGGGCCGAGGTGATGACGTCGATCAAACCTTCGCGCACCGCCTCGATCAAGGCCTGACGATCAGCCTCTGAACGCAGCGGCGGATCGATGCGGTAGAAGGTGCGATAGTCGCCGATGTCCACCTCATTGAAGCACAGGTGGTTGATCGAGACGCTGACGGCGACCTCCAGCCCCTTGGCGCGAGCGCGGGCCAAGGTTTCCAGCGCGCCTTCGGTGGAAATCTGGTCGACCAGGAACCGGGCGCCGGTCTGTTCGACCAGGGCCAGATCACGCTCCAGACCGATCCGCTCGGCGATGGCGGGGCTGCCTGACAGGCCCAGACGGGTTGCCAGTTCGCCGGATGCGGCGACGGCGCCTTCAGTCAGCCAGGGGTCGGACGGACGACAGGCGATCAGGGCGTTGAAGGCGGCGGCGTAGCTCATCACCCGCTGCAGGGTGCGGCTGTTGACGATGACCTTGTCCACGTCGGTGAAATACAGGGCGCCCGCTTCGTCCATCAGGCCGATCTCGGCCATACGCTGGCCGTCCAGCGCCTTGGTCGCGGCGCCTGCCGCACGGACGTTGACCAGGTTCAGGGCTGCGCCGCGACGCTGGATGAACTCGATCACCGCCGGGTCGTCGATGGCGGGATCGGTGTCGGGCTGGACCACGATGGTGGTTACGCCGCCTGCGGCCGCGGCCAGGCTGGCGGATTTCAGCGTCTCGCGCGGCTCGGCGCCCGGTTCGCCGGTCTTGACGCGGATGTCGATCAGGCCGGGCGACAGGCACAGGCCGTCAGCATCGATGATCTGATCGGCGGCCAGATCAGGGGCGGCGCCGTGGATGACGCGGACGATGCGGCCATCCTCGATCAGAACCGAGCCCAGGCCGTCGTAGTCGCTGGCGGGGTCCAGAAGACGGGCGTTGACGATTGCCAGGGTGGTCATCGGGCGTCTCCCCAACGGGCGGAGAGGGAGGCCAGAACGGCCATGCGGGCGGCGACGCCCATCTCGACCTGATCCTGGATCAGGGAGACGTTCAGGTCGTCGGCGACATCGGAATCGATCTCGACGCCGCGGTTCATCGGTCCGGGGTGCATGACCTTGGCGCCGGGATTGGCCCAGGCCAGTTTCTCGCGGTCCAGACCCCAGAAACGGAAATATTCGCGAGTGGAGGGGACCAGGGCCCCGGCCATCCGCTCCAACTGCAGGCGCAGCATCATGACGACGTCGCAGCCCTGCAGGCCCTCGCGCATGTCGTGGAAGACCTCGCAGCCCCAGCGGTCGGCGTCGCCGGGCACCAGGGTCGGCGGGCCGATCAGGCGGACGCGCGCGCCCATCATCTGCAACAGGGCGACGTTGGATCGGGCCACGCGGCTGTGGGTGATGTCGCCGCAGATGGCGACGGTCAGGCTGGTCACATCGCCTAGGGCGCGACGCATGGACAAGAGGTCAAGCAGGGCCTGGGTCGGGTGTTCGTGGCGGCCGTCGCCCGCGTTGACGACCGCGCAGCCGACCTTCTGGCTGAGCAGCTCAGCAGCGCCCGAGGCCGAGTGGCGGATGACCAGAATGTCTGGCTTCATGGCGTTCAGGGTGACCGCCGTGTCGATCAGGGTCTCGCCCTTCTTCACCGAAGACGAGGCGACCGGCATGGTGACCACGTCGGCGCCCAGACGCTTGGCCGCGATCTCGAACGAGGAACTGGTGCGGGTCGAGTTCTCGAAGAACAGGTTCACGACCGTGCGGCCGTGCAGCACGTCCAGCGCCTTGGAGGATTGCCGATTGAAGTCGACGAAGGCGTCGGCCAGGTCCAGCAACTGCGGCGTCACGAACGGATTGAGGTCCGATGCGGCGAGGAAGTGGGATTTCGGGAACGGGATCAGCCGCTCCTGAATGGTCTGGTCGGTGACGAGGGAGGGCTGGGTCATCGAGACGCGGCTATAGGCGCGACTCGCCGCAAACGCCAGACTTTGGGCAACCGACTGGGGGCGCCAGACGCGCGCGCCAGTCAGGTGAAGTGAAACAGGGCCAGCAGAATAGGGATGACCACGGCGCTGCCCACGGTGGTCAGGGCGATGACGCCTGCGATCAGGGGCGCGTCGCCGCCCATCTGACGCGCCAGCACATAGGATGCCGCTGAGCCCGGCGCGGCGCCGCAAATCAGGGCGATGCCCTGCGCCAGACCATCGCCGCCCAAGGCCCAGGCGATGAACCACATCAGCGGCGGCATGATGCCCAGCTTGACCAGGGTGACGGCGGCGATGGTCTTTCGACGGCGTTTGACCTCGGCGAAGGACAGACCGGCGCCGGCGACGATCAGGCCCAGCGGCAGGGCGGCGGCGCCCAGCAGATCCATCACCTCGGACAGGCCGGGGATCAGCGGAACACGCAGGAAGTTCAGCGCCAGACCGATCAGGCAGGCCAGCAGGATCGGGTTGGCGATCATCGACTTCAGCAGGCCCAGCACCGATGGCTCGCGGTGCAAGGCCCCCCATCGGGCCAGGACGGCGACGCAGGCGATGTTGGTCACCGGAATGATGAAGGCGATGGCCACGGCGGCCAGCGCTGTGCCCTCGGAGCCGTAAATCGACTGAATCACCGGCACGAAGACGAAGCTGTTCCAGCGGATCACGCCCTGGAAGACGCTGGTGTAGGCGGGGCCGTCCAGCGTGATCAGCGGCTTGGCCGCCAGCGTCGCCGCCGCCACGATCAGGGTCGCACCCACGGCGGCTGAGCCTGCAACTGTCGCGCCGCCGCCCGCCAGATCGGCGTGCCAGATCGCGGGGATCAGGAAGCTGGGGTAGAAGATGTTGATCGACAGCTTCTCGATGGGCCGCCAGGCTTCGTCGGGCAGGAAGCCGGATTTGCGCAGGCCGTAGCCCAGGGCGATCATCAGAAAGACGGGCAGGATGCCCGCAATCAGGGCTGTCAAATCCAGGTCGCCTGATCCCGCACCCGATCCAGCGCCCCTTGCAGAATCCAGGCGGCGGCGGTGCGGTCCACGACCTGGGCGCGGCGCTTGCGGTTCAGGTCCAGGTCTTCGATCAGGAAGCGTTCGACGGCGCTGGTGGACAGGCGCTCGTCCCAGAAGGCGATATTGACGGGATGCAGCCGTTCCAGATTGCGGGCGAAGGCGCGGCAGGACTGGGCGCGCGGGCCTTCGGTGCCATCCATGTTGGCGGGCAGGCCGATAACTAGGGCCGACACCTTGCGGTGGTTCATCAGCTTGAACAGGTGTTCCGCCTCAATGGTGAACTTGGACTTGCGGATCAGCTCCAGCGGCGAGGCGATCAGGCGCGTGGAATCCGACACGGCGACGCCGATGGTCTTTTCGCCCAGGTCCAGCCCCATCCACGGGGTGTCGGGCGGGCAGGCGGCGGGCAGATCGAGGAGGTCAAGAACGGGCACGGCCTGCGGTTAGGACTGGCGCGCGGCGAAGTCAAAGGCGATGGTGCGGGAATGACACGCATGATCCTGATCCTGTCTGTTGTTCTGGGCCTTGCCGCCTGCGGCGAGCCTGACGCGCCGAAAGGCCGCCCCAAGGCGTCGCCGCCGCCCACGCCCCTGTCCGTCGCCAAGGCTCCGGCGGCGCCTGCCGGACCGGGCGTGGCCATGCCCGCCCTTGTCGAGCCCGGTCTGCAGCAGGCGGCGGGCGTGTCGCAACTGGACCTTCTGCCGCGCCTGAACGCCAAGGTTTTCAGCGTCTCGGGCGGTGATCCGGCGCTGAACGGGCTGGTGACCTATTTCGGGCTGTTCGCGGGTGCGGACGAGGGGTGGCGGGTGTATGCCATCGGCGATTTCAATGAATGGCGGGTGGTCGAATCCGCGCCGGGCAAGGTCGTGCTGGCGGTGCGTCAGGACGCGGCGTCAGAGGATGGCAGCGTCAAGAACAGCCCCCGGTTCATCCACGTCAGCTTCGACAATACGGGCGATACGCCACCCGATGCGATTTCAGTCGCTTCGTCGGACTGACCAAACCTTGTGAATCCGGGCACGGGCCGTTAGTCACCACGGCTCAATCTCGCATGACTGGAGGGCCGCATGGCCATCGACGCTGCGACGGTGCGCAAGGTTGCGCATCTCGCCCGCATCAAGACCCCCGAAGACCGGCTGGAGCCGCTGGCGCAGGAGCTGAACGGCATCCTGGCCTGGATCGAGCAGTTGGATCAGGTGGATGTCGAAGGCGTGGAGCCGATGACCTCGAACGTGGCCCAGCCGCTGCGCCTGCGTGACGACGTCGTCACCGACGGCGCCAAGCGCGACGCCGTCCTGTCTAATGCCCCGAAGTCGGTTGACGGCTTCTTTGTCGTGCCCAAGGTGGTCGAATAGTCATGAGCGACCTGACCAATCTGACCCTGAAGGCGGCCGTCGACGGCCTGAAGGCCAAGGATTTCTCCTCGGCTGAAATCACCCAGGCCTTTCTGACCAAGATCGAAGCCGCCAACCCGACCCTGAACGCCTATGTCGAGGTGACGGCGGACAAGGCGTTGGAGATGGCCAAGGCGTCCGACACGCGTCTGGCGGCAGGCGAGGGCGGCGTGCTGGAAGGCGCGCCCCTGGGCATCAAGGACCTGTTCTGCACCGAGGGCGTGCAGACGACGGCAGGCTCCAACATGCTGCGCGGCTTTGTCCCGCCTTATGAATCGACCGTGACCGCCAATCTGTGGCGCGACGGTGCGGTCATGCTGGGCAAGCTGAACATGGACGAGTTCGCCATGGGCTCGTCCAACGAGACCTCGGCCTTTGGTCCGGTGAAGAACCCGTGGAAGTCGAACGGCTCCGACGCCGAACTGACGCCGGGCGGCTCGTCGGGCGGTTCGGCCTCGGCTGTGGCGGCGGACCTGTGCCTGGCCGCCACCGCATCCGACACCGGCGGCTCGATCCGCCAGCCCGCCGCCTTCACCGGCACCGTGGGCATCAAGCCGACCTATGGCCGCGCCAGCCGCTTCGGCATGGTGGCGTTCGCCTCCTCGCTGGATCAGGCCGGCCCGATCACCAAGACGGTCGAGGACGCGGCCCTGCTGCTGCAATCCATGTGCTCGTTCGACGTCAAGGATTCGACCAGCCTGGACATCCCGACGCCCGACTGGACCCAGTCGGTCGGTAAGTCGGTGAAGGGCCTGCGCATCGGCGTGCCGCGCGAATATGTTGTGGACGGCATGCCTGCTGAAATCCAGGCCCTGTGGGATCAGGGCGTGGCCTGGCTGAAGGACGCCGGTTGCGAGATCGTCGAGATCAGTCTGCCGCACACAAAATACGCCCTGCCGACCTATTATATCGTGGCGCCCGCCGAGGCGTCGTCGAACCTGGCCCGTTACGACGGGATGCGGTTCGGACACCGGGCGGATGAGTTCAAGTCGCTGGACGACCTGTACGCCACCTCGCGCGCCGAGGGCTTTGGCAAGGAAGTGCAACGTCGCCTGACCATCGGCGCCTATGTGCTGTCGGCCGGTTTCTATGACGCCTATTACGTCAAGGCGCTGAAGGTGCGTCGCCGCATCGCCGAGGACTTCGACAATGTCTGGGGGCAGGTGGACGCCATCCTGACGCCGTCGACGCCGTCGGCCGCCTTCGCGCTGGGGGACAAGCAGATCGACCCCCTGACCATGTATCTGAACGACGTCTTCACGGTGACGACCAATCTGGCCGGTCTGCCGGGGATTTCGGTGCCTGCGGGCGTGGATTCCGGCGGTCTGCCGCTGGGCCTTCAGGTCATCGGCAAGGCGCTGGACGAAGCCACGGTCTTGCAGGTCGGCGCGGCGCTGGAACGCGCGGCGGGCTTCACGGCCAAACCCGGCAAGTGGTGGTGAGACTTTAAGTCCCTCTCCCATTGGGAGAGGGCGGGGCCCGCGCCGCAGGCGTGGGAGGGTGAGGGGGGGCTGATCTTGCCGTAAAGGCCAAGCTCTTCCCTCATCCGGCCCTTCGAGCCACCTTCTCGCTCAGGGAGAAGAGAGGCTGGGGGCATGACGCGGCAACTGCGGACGGATCGAGCACGAGCGCTGCGCCAATCATCCGGGCTGGCGGAGCGCCGGATTTGGTCTCTGCTTCGCGCCGGGCGGTGCGACGGCCACAAGTTCCGCCGTCAGCATCCGATAGGCCGATATTATGCTGACTTCGCCTGCGAAGCCTTGCGACTGGTCCTCGAACTGGATGGCGGGGTGCATGAACGCGACGAGGTCGTGTTGAACGACCATTACCGGCAACTGGATATTGAGGCTCTGGGGTGGACCGTGTTGCGGTTCACGAACGCGGAGGCGCTGGGCGAACCGCATCGGATTGTGTATGCGGTTCGTGACCATGCGAGACAGGTGAAGGCGGCCCCTCACCCTCCCGCCGCCTGAAGCGGCGGGCCCCTCCCTCTCCCAATGGGAGAGGGGTTGCCTTCACTGCGCCGGAAGCGCCTTCAGGTCGGCGTCGATGGCGGCGATCTTCTCGTCGGTGATGTGACCTTCGGAGAAGGGCGCGATCTGCGCCAGGGTCAGGGCCTTGAACTGATCATAAGCCGGATGGCTGCTGATGCCCGGCAGGTGCTTGTCCAGCACCGCCTTGGTCGCGGGATTGGCGATCAGGTCTTCGATCGAGCTGTCGATGGTGGGGCGGGCGTGATGGGCGTGGTCTGACGCTGCGGGCGCTGCGGCCGGAGCAGGGGCGGGTTGCGCGGTCTGGGCGGAGGCGGCGCCTGCGATCAAAAGCGAGGCGGCGGCGGTGGCGAACAGGGTCTTGATCATCGAAAATCTCCGTTGAGAAGGTGAAGATGCACGCAGTTTCGCGTCATCATTACGACAGGCTCTTTCTCCGCGTCCATCGGGGCGCTAGGACGAACACATGACCGATACCGCTACGAACACCAAACTCATCCAGGGTCGGACCGGCCCATGGGAAATCGTCATGGGGCTGGAGATCCACGCCCAGGTGGCGTCCAAGGCCAAGCTGTTCTCGGGAGCCGCCGTCGGCTTCGGCGCTGGCCCCAATGAGCAGGTGTCGCTGGTGGACGCGGGCTTCCCCGGCATGCTGCCGACGCTGAACAAACACTGCGTCGAACAGGCCGTTCGCACGGGCCTGGGCCTGCGCGCGCAGATCAACAAGCGCAGCCAGTTCGACCGCAAGAACTACTTCTATCCCGACCTGCCGACCGGCTATCAGATCAGCCAGCTCTATTACCCCATCGTCGGCGAAGGCGTGGTCGAGGTTGAGGGCGAAGACGGCGCCTTCTTCAACGTCGGCATCGAGCGGCTGCACCTGGAGCAGGATGCGGGCAAACTGATCCACGATCTGTCGCCCACCGAATCCTATGTCGACCTGAACCGGGCCGGCACGGCGCTGATGGAGATCGTCTCTCGCCCCGACCTGCGCACGCCCGACGAGGCGGTCGCCTACGTCAAGAAGATTCGCACCATCCTGATCTACCTGGGCACCTGCGACGGCGACATGGAGAAGGGCAATCTGCGCGCCGACGTGAACGTGTCGGTCTGCCGCGCCGGCAACTACGACAAGTTCAAGGAAACGGGCGACTTCAGCTATCTGGGCACACGCTGCGAGATCAAGAACGTCAACAGCTTCCGCTTCATTTCTCAAGCGATCCAGTACGAGGCGCGCCGCCAGATCGAGATTCTGGAGGACGGGGGTTCGATCACGCAGGAAACCCGCCTGTACGACCCGACCGCAGGCGAAACCCGTTCGATGCGCTCCAAGGAAGAGGCGCAGGACTATCGCTATTTCCCCGATCCCGACCTGCTGCCGCTGGATTTGGAACAGGCGTGGATCGACGACATCAAGGCGTCTCTGCCCGAACTGCCGGACGACAAGCGCAAGCGCCTGATGAGCGAGTATGGCCTGTCGCAATACGACGCCATCGTGCTGATCTCGGAACAGGCCAAGGCTGATTATTTCGAGACCGCGGCCAAGGGACGCGACGCCAAGCTGGTGTCCAACTGGGTCACGAACGAAGTGTCGGCGCGCCTGGCCGCAGACGGCAAGGACTTCAGCGACAACCCTCTGCCCGCCGCCCATGTGGCGCAACTGGTCGAGCTGATCGAAACGAACGTCATCTCGTCCAAGATCGCCAAGGAAGTGTTCGACTACGTCTGGAACGGCGAAGGCTCGCCCGCCGAAGTGGTTGAGAAGCATGGTTTGAAGCAGGTGACCGACACAGGCGCCATCGAGAAGGCTGTCGATGACATCATCGCCGCCAACCCGGACAAGGCCGCGGCGGTGGCTGAGAAGCCTCAGGCCATCGGCTGGTTCGTCGGTCAGGTGATGAAGGCCACGGGCGGCAAGGCCAACCCGGCCGCAGTCAACGAAATCTTGAAGGCCAAGCTGGAGCTTTGATGCTTGGGGGCTTCGGCCCCCAAGCCCCCGGCGGTCGCTAACGCTCGCGACGCGGTCGCTCGCTGCTTGAGCGACAGAGCGAGGGCGGGTAGTTCGAGAGGGCGGCGGTTTCTGAACGCTGACACAAAAAAGGCCCGGAGCGATCTCCGGGCCTTTGTCGTGTTCGTCACCAGCGCCAGGCGTCGCGGATGACGTCGATGATGTAACCGTCATAGTCGTCGATCAGATAGATGGTGTTATCGACCGAGACCCAGCGCGTGCCCTCGGGCGGATAGCCGAGGCCGTAGGTGCGCCAGTCGTTCAACTGGTAGCGCCAGAAGATGTCGGGCAGATACTGACCCACCGACCAGTAGCGACCCCAATAGGAGCGGGGGACGCTGTAATAGCCCCATCCCGGTGCGAAATAGAAGCCGACGCGCACGCCGCTGTAGCCCCGGAAGCGGTTGTCATTGCGCCACCAGTTCGGGTTGCGGTCGCGATAGAAGTCGCGACGCCACTGGTTGCTGTTGAACCGCTGGCGGAACTCGCGCTGGATGCGGTCGCGATCACGACCGTTGTTCCAGTTGTTCCCGGGACGGTTGGGCTGGCCGGGGCGGTTCCAGTTGTTGTCCGGACGTCCCGCACCAGGGCGATCCGGGCGGTTCCAGCCGTTGCCAGGGCGGTCGGGGCGATTGCCGCCGTTGTTCGGCCGATCTGGACGATTCCAGCCGTTGTCAGGGCGGTCGGGGCGATTGCCGCCGTTGCTCGGCCGATCTGGACGGTTCCAGCCGTTGTCGGGGCGGTCGGGACGATTGCCGCCATTGTTGGGACGATCCGGGCGGTTCCAGCCGTTGTCAGGACGGTCAGGCCGCTGTCCGCCGCCATTGTCGGGGCGGCTGGGCTGGCCGGTTCCGGGACGGTCGGGACGGTCGGGACGGTTCCAGCCGCCTTCCGGACGGTCCGGGCGGGCGCCGCCGGTGTTCGGGCGATCAGGGCGATCGGGACGGCTAGGACGCTCACCGCCTGTGTTGGGCCTGTCAGGACGGGTCCAGCCGCCATCGGGTCGCGAGGGGCGCGGCTGGCTGGTCTCTGGACGGCTGGGACGCTCGGACATTCCCGAGCGATCTGGGCGCATGGCGCGCGGGCCATCGCCGCCGCCGCGCGACGGGCGTTCGCGGGTCGGCTGGGGCTGATCCTGGGCCAGAGCCTGGATCGGCGCGGCGAGCGGACCGGCGAAGGCGGCGACGGCGGTGAAAGCCAACAAGAGGCGTTTCATGGTCTTTGGTTCCTGCACGCCGGTTCTCCAGCGGCTTGAGTTGATCTTCGTCTTTGTCGATGAACCCAGGCTGAACATTGTTAGCAATCAACAGACTGCTGGAAGCAGCCGATGAAAAAGCCCCGCGGGCCAGCGCCCGCGAGGCTGAAGAAGCGTCGCCGCGTGGGCCTCAATAGACGCCCGAGATGACGCTGGCGATCAGGCCGGTGGCGACGGCCATCAGGACGATGTCGTTGCCGGCGTGAACATAGCGGTAGCCGCGGGGCGCGGGCCGCAGATTGTAAACATACGGGTCGCGGACATAGTAGCTGCGGTACTGCGGCGGCAGGTATCCGCCTGCGCGCCAGCGATAGCCCGAATAGCGGGGATCGACGCGGTAGTAGCCGTAGCTGGGCGCGTACCAATAGCCGCTGCGCGGGCCGTTATAGCCCCGGAAGTCCGAGCGTCCGCGCCACCAGTCGCGGTTGTTCCGGTCCCAACGATCATTGCGATAGTCGTTGCGGTAGTCGCGGCGATCCCGATTGTCGGGGCGGTAATCGGGGCGGTAGTTGTGGCGATTGTCGTAGCGGCGATCATCGCGATATTCGCGTCGGTCGCGGCTTTGCGCCTCTGCGAGCAACGGCACAGCCGAGGTCGACAGGGCGAGGGCGACGACGGCGGCCTTGGTGAGGCGGTTCATCTTCGTGCTCCATTCTGGACCTGCTGACGGAAGCGCCGTCCTTTGGTCCGGTGATGAGACGAGGGTCGGATTGTGCGCCTGAACGCGTCCTGAACGACCGTGTCAGGATTGATATGGTGCATTGCGCGGCGGCGTCAGTGCGCCAAAATGTCCCTGAACCTCAAGGAGAAGCGCAGATGAGCAGGCCGATTGAACTCTGGTACTGGCCCACGCCGAACGGCTGGAAAATCTCCATCGCGCTGGAAGAGATGGGCCTGCCCTATGTGGTCAGGCCGGTGAACATCGGCGCAGGCGAACAGTTCTCGCCAGAGTTCCAGGCCATCAGCCCCAACGGGCGTATGCCTGCCATCATCGACCCGGATGGGCCGGGCGGAGAGCCGCTGTCGATCTTTGAATCCGGCGCCATCCTGCAATACCTCGGGGTCAAGTCGGGCCAGTTCTATCCATCCGATCCGCGCGGCAAGGTCGAGGTCGATCAATGGCTGTTCTGGCAGGTCGGCGGGCTGGGGCCGATGGCGGGCCAGACGCATCATTTCCGCCAGTATGCCCCTGCGATGATCCTGGACCAGCGCCAGATCGCCTACGGGGTGCGGCGCTATACCAACGAGACGCACCGGTTGTACGGCGTGATGGAGCGGCGGTTGCAGGATCGCGATTATCTGGCGGGCGAATACTCCATCGCAGACATGGCGGCGTGGCCGTGGGTTCTGCCCGGCCTGCAGGGGCAGAACATGCAGGACTTCCCCAAGCTGGCGGCCTGGCTGGAGCGTGTGGGCGCGCGACCGGCGGTCAGGAAAGGCAGGGCGTTGCTGGAGGAGTTGCGCGGCAATGCAGGCGGATCTGGCAAGGATGCAGAGGCGGCGCGCCGGATCCTGTTCGGTCAACGGGCGCGCAAGACGTAAACAAGAGATTTCCGAAGTATTTCAGAGGTATGAATCGAGCGGGGAGTATTCGGACCTGCTTTACTGAAAAATTCGGTGCGGCCTTTCGCCGTTAACTTTAACTTCAAACCGTCGGTATTTGATCGCGTATCAGAAGGCAGGCTCAGAACGACGCCTGTTTGGGAGATACGGTGATGATAGTGCAAGAATTGGCGCACGATCTGCAGGCTGGATCAGATGATGAAGGCCTGCCGCTGCCGACCGTGGACATGTCCGGTGACGACCTGTTCAAGCTGGGCATGATGTATTCGGCCGGTTCGGGCGGTTGCCCGATGGACCGGGTCTCGGCCCATATGATCTTCAACCTGGCCGCCATGAAGGGCTCAGTCGAGGCGCGGGTCTATCGCCGCGAGATGAGCATGGAGATGGATCGGGAAGAGATTTCCGAGGCCCAGAAGGCCGCCCGCCGCTACATCGACCAAGGCGTCGTCAATCTGGTCGCCTGACCAAGCTCTAGAACTGCGCGTAGCCGTTGCCGTTCGATCCGTTGATCGAATAGCTGAAGCCGATCGGCATGGCGGCGCGAACCTGGGTGAAGAAGGCGGCCAGTTCACCCAGGGTTGAACGCGGCACGAAGATGATGTCGCCGCGACGAAGCATGACGGTCTCTGCGCGTCGGGGGCGCAGATCGATCACCCGCATCATGCTGGTCCCGCCGGGCCCGCGCCGGATCAGGGCTGCACGATCAGGCTTGCCCGTCGGCGCCAGACCGCCCGCCTGTATGACGGCCTGATAGGCCTCCAGTTCGCCGACAATCTCGATCACGCCCGGCGTGCGGACCTCGCCGTCGACCCACACGCGGATCGGCCCGGCCTGACGCAGGGTCACCTCGACCAGCGGACGCACCAACTGGGTCGAATAGGCGGCTGAGAGGGTCTGCTCCAGTTCCGGCAGGGTGCGGTCCGCCGCCATCACCTGGCCGATCAGGGGCAGGGCGATGCGTCCGTCCGGGCCGACCTTCAGGGTTCGCGTCAGCTCTGCCGCCGTCGGCGTGGCCACCTCGATCTCGTCGCCGGGATACAGCAGATATTCCGGCTCTGCGTCCGTCCAGCGGGCGAAGCTGAGGCCGCCTAGTTCACCGCGCGGGTCCCCGCCGCGTGCGACCGGGCCCTGAGGGGGGTGATTTCGGGGCGCGCCCACGCCGGGAGACGGCATCCGGGATGCGTTCGCGCCGCCGCCGCAACCCGCAAGCGCGGCTGAGCCAAGGGCCAGAAGGATCAGGCGGCGGTCTGGCGTCATGGAATCGGGCGGGTCCGATGAAAGGAGCGTTCTGCGCAGCTTCGTCACTTATGGGTAACCATAGGTTAACGCGGGTCGGCGAAGGGTGCATTCATAAGCCTGTTTCAAGGATTCGGTCCGCCCAATGCGCTCGACGGCCTACGTCACAACAAGACCGCGTTACGGCGTGCTGGACGTCGTGGGCATGCTGTTCCGCGAACTGCTGCTGATGATCGTGATCTTCCTGGTGATTTTCGCCATCGGGGCCTTTGCGGCGTTCGGCCTGAAGAAAAGCTACACCGCCACGGGCGCTGTCTTCGCGGGCGTTGGCCAGGAATATGTCTATCAGCCGCGCGTCGGCACGGCGGAGCGGGGCGGGCAGGCGCCGCAGGGGGCGGAAGTCGCCAACTCCGAAGCCGCCATCATCGGCTCCAGCGCCGTGCGCGAACGTGTGGTCCTGGCGCTGGGCGCGCCTGCCGTGCTGGGCAAGGCGACCAAGGGCGACGTCGACAAGGCCAACGCCGCCGCGCGCAAGTCCATCGGCGCCAGTCTGGGCGTGCTGACGGCGCCGGGCAGTTCAGTGGTCCGCCTGACCTACAAGGCCGACGATCCCGAACGCGCCGCGCGCATCCTGAACACGGTGATCGAACAGTATCTGGCCTATCGCCGCGAGGTGTTTCAGGACAAGACCCCGGCCATCGCCACCCAGCGGATGGCGTTCGAGGACGATCTGGCCAACGCCGATCAAGCCTATGAAAGCTTCCTGAGGACCAATGACATCGGCGACTTCACCGCCGCCAAGACGACGCTGGCGGCGACCTATCAGACGGTCTTCACCGACCGCATGTCCACGCAGAGCCAGCTGAACCAGACCAGCCAGCGCCTGAACACCCTGATGGCGCAGCAGGCGTCGACCCCGCCCGAGATCGCCCTGCAGCAGGACCTGAACATCTCGGCCCAGGACCAGATCCTGCAACTGCGCACCGAGCGCGAGCAGCTTCTGTCGCGCTATACGCCAGACGCCCAGCCGGTTCGCGACATCGAGGCGCGGATCGTGCAACTGCAGTCTTACGTCTCGTCCGGCACAGCGGTGGGCCCCAAGGAGGTTCGCACCGGGCCGAACCCGATCTGGACCGAACTGGAGACGACGCGGATCAACACGCGGGCCGAGCGGGATTCGCTGGCGGCGCGTCTGTCGGCCCTGGATCGCCAGTTGAACGACATCCGCGCGCGTCAGGCGCGTCTGACGGCGCTGGAATCCGAGAATTCGACCCTGGCGGGTAATCGCGAGGTCCTGACGGCCAATATCCGCGAGTTCCAGCAGCGCGAAAGCCAGAGCCGCGCGGACAACGCCCTGGTCGCGGCGGGCGCTGACAATGTCACCGTGCTGGAGCGCGCCCAGCCGCCTTCAACGGCCAAAAGCCTGAAGATTCCGGCGCTGGCGGCGGTCTTCCTGTTCGCCGGATTCACCGCCCTGTGCGTCGGCCTGCTGCGGGTCTTCACCCGAAAGGGGTTCACCACTCCGGCTTCTGTCGCGCGGACATTGGATATGCCCGTTCTCGCTGTGGCGCCCGCCAAGGCCAGATAATGTTACGCTGCGGCGTGACGGAGAGCGCATAGCGATTCGATGGTCGATCTGACTTCGGAAATGGGCGGCCTGTGGGCGGCGCTGGGCCCAGCGCCGGCTCATCGTGCGCGCGTCATCCAGTTCGCCTCGGCTGCGTCCGGAGAAGGCGTGTCGACAGTGGCGCGTGAGTTCGCGCGGCTGGCCGCCGTGCGGGCCAGAAAGCCCGTCTGGCTGATCGACGGCGACCTGACCCAGCAGGGGCAGTTGGAAGCCATTGCTGGCGAACCGGACCGGTTCGGGCAGATCGGCAAGCCCGCACGCGCCTCGCCCGACGGTTCCAGCTTCTTCGTCGTGACGCCGCGTGTGACGGGGCGGGACGGCAAGCCTGTGCCGTCGTCGCGCCTGCTGACGGCGCGGTCCTGTCTGGGCGGACGGCTGTGGGTGACGCACTTCCACATGGAGGCCCTGCGCTCCGGCCACCGGGTCGAGACGGTGGGCGAGCCGCGCTATTGGGACGTGATGCGCCAGCACGCGGACACCATCGTCATCGACGCCCCGGCGGCGGATCGCAACGACATGTCCATCATCCTGGCGCCCTTCGTCGATATGACGGTGCTGGTGGTTCGGGCTGAGAGCACGGCGGCGAACGAGCCGGTCATCCTGCGTGACGAGATCGAGGCCGTCGGCGGCCGGATCGCGGGGGTGGTGATGAACCGCTCAACCTATCGCGCGCCCGGCTTCCTGCAGCGGCTGACGGGTTAGGCCGTCCGTTCCAGCATCGCGGCGCCATAGAGGCGCGGCTCGAAGCCCTTGGTCCAGAACACCTTGCCCAGACCGCGCGCCAGCCGGTCGTAAACGTCCGCGCGATTGGGGCGTCTGAGAATGGCGACGGCGATCGACGCCAGTCCCCAAAGCCCGGTCTGGACGGCGCCCACCAGCATCCATTTGATCACGCCCGCCCGGTCGCCGCGATCCGCCGCCATCTGGCTGGGGCTCTGGCCATAGGCAAAGGCGCGCAGAAGGGCGTAGCGCAGGGTGGCGCGGTCAGCAGGCGCGAACTCGTCCACCCAGGCGTCGGCGGCCCAGCCAAAGGTTCCGCCGCGCGCCTGCAGGCCGGTGAACAGCCGGTCGTCCTCGCCGCCCGTCTCATTCATGGCCGTGTCGAACGGTGCATCGCCGGGCAGGGCCGTGGCGCGGACCATCAGGCTGTTGCCGCAGCCGTGGATGTCGTCGGTCAGACCCGTCTCGGTCGGACCTGTGCGGCCGAAGAACCGCTCCAGATAGGCGGTGGTCCAGCCGGTTCCCTCGGGCACGCGTCCGCGAATGGGACCGAACAGGACATCGGCGCCGGTCTTGGCCTGTGCGCTCAGCAAGGCGGCCAGCCATCCGGGCGAGGCGGCCTCGTCATCATCCAAAAAGGCGATCAGGGCGGCGTCGGTCGCGGCCAGACCGACATTGCGGGCTGTGGCGACGCCGGGAATGGGGGCGTGGGCATAGGTCAGAGGAACAGGCGCCTCATGCCGCAGCCGTTCGATCAGAGGCGCGGCGGAGCCGTCCGGGTCATTGTCCGCGACGACGACAGCGCGGACCCGGTCCAGAGCCTTCGTCTGGGCGAAGACCGATCGCAGGGCGCGTTCCAGACTTTCCGGGCGGCGCAAGGTCGGGATGATGACGGCGACGTCTTTTGCAGGTTCAACGGCCATGTCAGACGGCGTCCGCATAGACGGCGGCGCGATACAGGCGCAGGGCGAAGGCGCGGGCCTTGGTCGGCAGTATGGGCGCCAGGGCCGCCTGTTTCACCAGACCTCGGATCAGGGGCAGGGCGGGCAGGCGTTTCAACCCCCGGGCGGCCTTGTAGCTGGGGTAGGTCTGGACGATGGCCGGGTGCAGGGTGACGACGCGGGCGAAATTGCCTGCGCCCTGTTCGAACTTGCCCGCCAGGTCGGCGACGGTGTCCAGCCCCATGTGGGTGGCGGGATTGTCGATATGGATGACCGGGAACCGCTGCGACACGCGCATGGCCCATTCCACATCCTCCCAGCCCCAGCCGGTGAAGCCCGGATCGAAAGTCTCCACATCGAACACATCGCGTCGGACAAGCAGATTGGAGGTGTAGACGTATTTCTCGGGCGTCTTGGCGCGTTCCGCGGCGGGCACGCATTCGCTGGCGCCGGACAGGGCGCGGTGGACGGCGTAGCGCGCATCCGTCGGCGCCTGATCCAGCGAGAAGCCGCCAAAAGCCACCGCTGGCGCATCGGCGGCGAACAGATCGGCCCAGTTCTGCAGGAAATGCGGCGTGTCCGGCTTCATGTCGCTGTCGAGGAACAGGAAGGCCGGTCCGCGCGCAGCGGTGGTCAGGCGGTTGCGGCCCTTGGCGCGTCCCTCGTTGGTTGTCAGCGTGATCAGGCGGGCAGGCAGGGACAGGCCGTCCAGCGTCGCCTTCAGTCGCTTGGTCAGGGCGGCGTCATTCGTACCGTCATCCATCAGCACCAGCTCTACACGGCCTCCCAGCAACTCCGCCTCGGTGTCGAGCTGACGGATCAGAGCGTCGGGATCATCGTGCAGGAAGGGCGTCAGGACCGAGATGGTCGGCGCGGCCGCCGCCCATGCGGCGTTATCGTGGATGTCTGCCCTCATGCAGCGGCCCCCCGTCTGGCGGCGATCAGGCGGATCAACAGGTCGCGCACGCCTGCTGCATTCAGCGTCAGAGCCAGGGTGGCATAGACCGCGCCGCCGACGCTGGCGTCCAGCACCAGTTCAGCCAGACCTCCTATCGGCGGCAACAGCGCCACGACCCCGGCCATGGCGGCGGCGGCGACGCCGCAGCGGATCAGGCTGTCCCACGGGATCGGCAGGGCGATGGCCCGGCGGCTGATCAACAGACAGGCGATCAGGCCTATGGCGAAGCTCAGCGCCGTGGCGACAGCGGCGCCCAGCACGCCCAGCCGTGGGATCAGCACCAGGTTCAGCACGATGTTGGACAGGGCCGGAATGGCCATGGTCACCAGCAGCAGGCCGGTCTTCTTGCCCAGCGTAAATCCGAAGCCGAAATAATAGGCGATCATGCCTGACAAAAAGGCGGAGGCGGCGATCCACGGCGTGACGATGGCGGCGGCGGCGCGCAGGTCCTGACCGATCATCAACTCGGCCATTGGCCTCGCGACCAGCGCCAGGCCGACGGCGGCGGGCAGGCCGATCAGGATCAGGGTCGATCCCTGCACCAGCGCCGTCTCGCGCAGAGCCTCGCGTCCTCCGCGCTCCAGCGCCATGACCATGGCGGGCGCGCCTGCTGCGCCCAGCCAGATGAACATCACGTCCAGAGTGCGGTTCGCCAGACTATAGCTGGCGTGATAGGCGCCGACCGCCGCCGCATCCATGAAGGCCGCCAGCAGGAACCGGTCTGTCGAGGCCAGCACCAGCGCCAGGGTCAGGGACGCCGCGATCGGATAGCCATAGGCCGCATAGGCCTTCAGCCGCTCGCGATCCACGGTTCCGCCTGCCGACTGAGCCAGTTCACCCGGCAGGATGAAGGGCAGAACGAACAGGGGCGCCAGCGCCAGCCCCAGCAGCGGGGAGGCGGCGCCTGCGCCCGCCAGCGCGAACCCGGCCCCGACCAGGAAGCCGAAGATCGAGACGAACATATCGACATTGGCCGCCTTGGCGACCTCGCCCGCTGCGCGGTAACGCTCCTGCGCCAGCTTGGCCAGATTGCGGATCGGCGCCCCGGCCAGACCAAAGGCCACGGCGATCTTGAACGCAGGCGTCAGCGGCAGCAGCCACACCACCAGCGCCGCGATCGGGACGAAGACGGCGATGATAGCGAAGGATGTGCGGTACAGGCTGGCGAAATGGGTGCTCAAGCCCTCGGGTGTGCGCTCGGCCGCCCAGAACCGCGCCATCGACGCCTCCAGCCAGCTGAAGGTCGCCGTGTGGGCCAGGGTGGTGACCGAAAAAGCCAGGGCGTAATGGCCGAAGTCTTCCGGGCTGAGCAGCCGGGTGAAGACGACGATGGTCAGGAAACCGACCACCCCCTGCACGACCTGTGCGGGCAGATAACCCCACACGCCGCGCCAGAACATGCGTTTCTCACTCACCGGACGGCAGACCTGTCGCCAAGCAGAACGGGAACGGTGATCAGGATCACCCACAGGTCCAGCCAGAAGGACTGGCGCTCGATATAGTCGATATCCAACTGCACGCGGCGGCGGACCTCCTGCTCGGTGTTCACCGGACCGCGCGAGCCCTTGATGGCGGCCCAGCCGGTCATGCCCGGCTTGATCCGATGACGATGGGCGTATTCGGCGACCAGACGGGCGGATTCAGTGTCGCCGGTCTTCATGCCGATGGCGTGAGGACGAGGGCCTACCAGGGACATCTCGCCGCTCAGGATGTTGAAGATCTGGGGCAGTTCATCCAGGCTGGTCGCACGAATGAAACGACCGACGCGGGTGACGCGGCAGTCGTCGGCGCTGACCTGTCTGCTGGCTGTGGCGTCGGCGTCGGCATGGCGCATGGAACGGAATTTCCACACCACGATCTCTTCGTGATTGAAGCCATGGCGCCGCTGGCGGAAGAAGATGGGACCGGGACTGTCCAGGCGGATGGCCAGGGCGACCATCGCCATCACGGGCGTCGCCAGGATCAGGGCGATCAGGCCGACGACGACATCCAGCATACGCTTGTTGAAGGCCTTGCGGTCGGCGTGGGCCGGCCCGCCCAGCGGCGCCAGCGGGGCCGAAGCCAGACGGTCTAGGGCCGCGTCGACGCACCCGCCCTCGACCAGAACGGTCAGGGGGTTCGGCAGGCCTTCCAGCCGTCGCGTCAGTTCACGCACCCGTTCGCCGCCCTTGGCGTCGATAGCCAGGACGATGCGGTCCACATAGGGCGTCATCCGGTGGCTCATCAGGGCGTTCGCATCCCCCAGCACCGGCACGCCGCCGATGTTTTCGGGGGAACGCTCCAGCCGGTCGTCGAATACGCCCAGCACATTCAAGTCGCGTCGCTCCAGCGCGCGCTGGATCAGGGCCTCGGCGTTCCGGGTGGCGCCGACGATGACGATATTGGGCGACAGGACGCCCTGTCTGCGCCAGCGTGTGACGATGGCCAGCCAGAGGCTGTGGAGCAGCAACAGCGCCGCCGTCGTCGCCAGAATGAAGACGCTCGCAACCGCCAGTCCCTGATCTCCGGACATCAGGCTGGCGATGAAGGCCGCCGCCGCCGCGACCAAAGCCAGGCCGATGATGGAGGCGAGATGAACCAGAGGTCTGCGGTTGCGCCTGAAGCGATAGAGGCTCAACCCGCGCATCAGACCCAGAATCACGACAGCCGCCGTCAGGCTGGGGGCGATCAGGGCCAGGGTCAGGGCGCCCAGGCCGTGCGGCGCCGCGGCCCAGGCGACGGCCAGACCTATGGTCAGGACGGCCAGCACGTCGGCGGCGCGGAAATAATGGGCCGCCAGACGCACGCCCGAACGCTGGCGCGCGCTCAGCCACACCTCGGTCCTGAAAGGCCCGCGCGCGGCGCGCCGGACCGCCCGGTCTGTGGGCGCGGGCAGCGGATCCGCTAAATGAGAGGCGCAGTCGGTCATGTCGATCCGTGGTTGGCGAACGCCGACATTCACCACGACTTGCCTCTATGTCGCGTTAACATGAGGACTTTCGTTCGAAGCGGATTGCGCGACGCAGCGACCTCCGCTATCGACGCCTTCGCTGGAGACGTGGCCGAGTGGCTGAAGGCAACGGTTTGCTAAATCGTCGTACCCTGTAAGGGGTACCGAGGGTTCGAATCCCTCCGTCTCCGCCAGCACCCCGTCCGTAGGGGTCCATAGCAATCCACAGACAAT
>ERZ1739169.31-NODE-31-length-58179-cov-30.618385_pt1 | contig 58179 bp, 55 predicted proteins | sample MGYA00581756_ERZ1739169 | MGnify/ENA primary metagenome ERZ1739169 (study PRJEB40789, sample SAMEA7425667) | Salamandra salamandra | biome: salamander skin | place: Germany | collected 2020-03 | study: cvxcv | reverse complement strand
TCGAACGTGATCTGCACCACCGAAGTGCCGAACGCGACACTGGCCAACGGCAACGTCACTTTTGCCGGTCGCAATACGACCGCGACCAGCACTACTCCCTCGGCTCCGATCCAATACATCAAGCCGTTCCAACGCACGGTGAAGTATGACGCTGTCCTGCCGAACATCGGTGCGACCTACCGTTTCGACGGTGGTCACTCGGTCTTCGCCAGCTACAGTGAATCCCTGTCGGCTCCGCGTACGGACAGCCTCTACAGCGTGACGCGCTTCGCGGACGGCACGATCGGCAACCCCACCGTTCAGCCGGAAACCTCGAAGAACGTCGACCTGGGCTATCGCTTCACGTCGTCGACGGTCGTGGCTCAGGCCTCGGTCTTCTATAACGCCTTCGACAACCGCATCGTCAGCACCTTCGATCCCGATCTGGACCAGTATGTCGACCGCAACGTCGGTTCGGTTGAGAGCACCGGCTTTGAAGGTTCGGTGGGCTGGCAGGCGACTGAACGCCTGAACCTGTACGGCACGGTTTCGCTGCTCAACAGCGAACTGCAGGACGACTATATCTACAGCTACTCGACCGTTAATAACGTACGGGTGCCGAACATCTTGCCGACCAAGGGCAAGAAGCAGGTCGAAACGCCTGAACAAATGTTCTCGCTGCGTGCATCGTACAAGTTCAACGACGTCTTCTCGGCTGGCATTCAGGGCAAGTACACCGGCGAGCGTTGGGTCACCGACGTTAACGATCTGAAGGTTGACGCCTTCACCGTCGTCGATCTGGACGCGCGCTTCGACTTTGAGCCGCTGGGTCTGAAGGGCACCTACCTTCAGTTCAACGTGATCAACCTGTTCGATGAGCAGTACTACAGCACTCTGGGCACCCGCGCTTCGGGCACCCCCGGTCAACTGGGTTATGGTCGTTCGTTCGCTGGTGTTGGTTCGCCGCGCACGATCATGGCTTCGCTGCGCTACAGCTTCTAAGCCTTAACGCGCTCAAGACGATGAAGGGCGGACCGGTGACGGGCCGCCCTTTTTCTTTGGGGGTTCGGGCGTTGAAGTCGGGGGCGCTAGGGGCCATATGGCGCGGCTCGCGTTTCGTCCCCGGATATCCGGCCGGATTAATGACAGGATCAGTTCGCCGATGACCGCTCCCATCCCTGCCGCCATCCCCGCAGAGTGGGCTCCGCACCGCGCCATGTGGGTGGGTTGGCCGACCCATGCCGAATACTGGTTCGAGCATCTGGAGCAGGCCCGCGACGAGGTCGAGGGGCTGGTGCTGGCGCTGGCCGGGCCGGGGCGTGAACAGGTCAAGCTGATGGTCGGCAGCGAAGAGGCCCTGTCGGGCGCTCAGGCGCGTTTTGCGGGCGTCGCCAATGTCGAGGTCGTGCCGGGCCGTTTCGGCGACATCTGGCTGCGTGACACCGGCCCGATCTTTGGCGCTGGATCCAAGACGGCCGCCGCCTTCAAGGTCAACGGCTGGGGCGGCAAATACGACATGGCGGGCGACGACGAGGTCGCGGGCCAGATCGGTGAACATTCAGGCGTGCCCCTGACGTGGAACGATTTCGTGTTGGAGGGCGGCTCTCTGGATCATGATGGGGAGGGCACGGTCCTGACCACGCGCCAGTGCGTGCTGAACCCCAACCGCAATCCAGGCTGGAACCAGGATGAGGCCGTGGCTGCGGCGGCGCTGGAGCATGCGGTGGGCGCCAAGGTCGTGGTGTGGCTGGGCGACGGCCTGCTGAACGACCACACCGACGGCCACGTCGACAATCTGGCGCGGTTCGTCGCGCCGGGCGTCGTCGCCTGCCCGATCGCCTGGGGTCAGAAGGATCCGAACGCCGAGGTCTATGACGCCACGGCGCGGGATCTGTCGGCGGTGACGGACGCAGGCGGCCGCAAGCTGAAGGTGGTGCGCATCCCGTCGCCGGGTCTGGTGCTGGACGAGGACGAACGCCCGGTCCCCGCCAGCCACATGAACTTCCTGATCGCCAATGGCGCGGTGATCGTGCCGACCTATGGCGATGATCAGGCCTCGCGCTTCGCCTGCGAAGCCCTGGCCGACGCCTTCCCGAATCGCGAGATCATCCCGCTGCCGTCGAACGCCATCCTGACCGGCGGCGGGTCCTTCCACTGCATTTCCCAGCAGGAGCCGGAATGAGTGGCGAGTGGCGAGCGGCGAGTGGCGAGGTTCGCCACTATCGCGGCCTGCTTGTCTGGCAAAAAGCCGTGGATTGGGTTGAGACTGTCTATGCGACGACGGCTGCCTGGCCGACGGACGAAAGGTTCGGCCTTACCAGTCAGATCCGACGGGCGGCGGTTTCGATCCCGTCCAACATCGCCGAGGGCGCCGCGCGTCGCAGCACGCCGGATTTCCTGCGCTTTCTGTCCATCTCCCGCGCGTCCTTGGCCGAAGCGGAAACACAACTGATCATCGCCGAGCGGCTGGGCTATATCGACGCTGTTGCCCTGACGGCCCTGCTCGACGCCGCCGACGAAATCAGCCGGATGTCGTCCGGTCTCATCTCCAAGCTTGAGGAGCGCATGAAATGACCTTGCTCGCCACTCGCCACTCACCACTCGCCACGCCCAGAAGCATCACCGTCGCCGGCATCCAGACCTCTTACGGGGACGACCTGCAGGCCAATATCGACAAGACCATTGGGTTCGTCCGTGAGGCGGCTGGCCGTGGCGCGCAGGTGATCCTGCCGTCGGAGCTGTTTCAGGGGCCGTACTTCTGCGTTTCGCAGGAGGAGCACTGGTTCGCCCATGCCTACGCCTGGCGCGAACACCCCTGCGTCACGGCTCTGTCGGCGGTGGCGAAGGAGCTGGGCGTCGCCATTCCGGTCTCGATCTTTGAGAAGGACGGGCCGCAGTATTACAACTCCATCGTCATGCTGGACGCGGACGGCGAGGCCCTGGGCGTCTATCGCAAGAGCCATATCCCTGACGGCCCCGGCTATCAGGAGAAGTATTATTTCCGGCCCGGCGACACCGGGTTCAAGACCTGGACCACCCGCTTTGGCAAGGTCGGGGTTGGCATCTGCTGGGACCAGTGGTTCCCGGAAGCCGCGCGGGCGATGATGCTGCAGGGCGCCGACGTCCTGATGTATCCGACCGCCATCGGCACCGAGCCGCATGATGCGGGTCTGCACACCGCCGAGCCGTGGCGTCGGGCGATGCAGGGCCACGCCGTGTCCAACGCCGTGCCGGTCGTCGGCGCCAACCGCATCGGCCATGAGACGGTGACGAAGGCGGGCCAGACCTTCTATGGCCATTCCTTCATCGCCGATCAGCAGGGCACGCTGGTCGAGAGCCTGGGCGCGGAAGACGAAGGCGTGCTGGTCCACAGCTTCGATCTGGACGAACTGGACAAGTACCGGGCGGCGTGGGGCTTCTTCCGTGACCGCCGCACCGATCTGTACGGGCCGCTGACGGGCGGGCGTTAAGCCCGCAACGCCTCAACCGCCGCGACCAGCCGGTCCAGGTCGGCGGGGCTGGACAGGCGGTGGTCGCCGCCTTCGATCAGGTCCAGCCGCACGTCGCCGCCGCTCAGGCGCTCGATCAGTTCGGCCTGATGGCGCCACGGCACCACGTCGTCGGCGCGGCCTTGCAGGATATGGACGCGGGCGGTGATGGCGATCACCCCGTCCAGCAGCAGCCAGTCACGCGCCTCCTCGAACATGCGGCGGGTCAGGACATATTCGCCCAGACCTTCCTCGACGATCAGGGTCTCGCCCTCGCGCAGGATGGCCTGACGTTCGTGATCGGCCAGACCGGGCCACATCAGCCGTTCGGTGAAGTCCTGGGCCGGATTGACCAGGGCCAGGCCCTTGATCCGCTCAGGCCGCGCCAGCGTGGCCAGCAGCGACACCCAGCCGCCCATAGACGATCCGACCGGGATCACCGGCCCTTCCAGACTGTCGATCAGGGCGACGGCGTCTTCGCGCCAGCGGCCGATGGTCGCCTGTCGCCAGTCGCCCGAGGACTGACCGTGGGCGAAATGGTCGTAGCGGACATAGTTCCAGCCGCGTTCGCGCGCCGCCGTGTCCAGCGCCAGCGCCTTGGTCCCCTCCATGTCGGAACGGAAGCCCCCGACCCAGATCACGGTGGGGCCGTCGCCCTCGATGCGTTTGAAGGCCAGGGTTTCGCCATCGGGGCGGGTCAGGGTCTGGATGTCGCTCATGGCCTTCTTTTGCCGTGTGTTTCGCATCCCGTCACCCTCTGCGCCCTGTCTCCGCCATCCTCGGGCTTGACCCGAGGATCAGGCGTGACGCACACGGAGGGCTGATAGGCGGTTCCGGCCGCAGCCCGCGTTCCGCGTCGCACGCGGGGCGCTTCCGATCCTCGGGTCAAGCCCGAGGATGACGGAGGAAGATTTGTCCGCACCCCAGGTCCTGTTCGTCACCTCCAACCGCATCGGCGACTGCGTCATCTCGTCCGGCGTAATCGGCGAGATCACGCGCCAGGTTCCGGGGGCCCAGATCACCGTCGCCTGCGGCCGGCCGCCTGCGCCCTTCTTCCGCAATGCGCCGGGCGTGGTGCGCACCATCATTCTCGACAAGAAGAAACTGTCCGGCCACTGGTTCGACCTGTGGGCCCAGGTGCGTTCGACGCGCTGGGATCTGGTGATCGACATTCGCGGATCGGCCCTGTCCTATCTGATCCCGGCCAGGCGCCGCGTCGTCTATAATCGCCGGTGGGAGACGGGCCTGCGCAAGGTCGAGATGGTGTCGCGCCTGATGGGTTCGCCGACGCCGCTGGACCCGGAAATCTTTCTGGACGATCAGGCCCGCGCCGAGGCCGCCGTCGTCATCGATCCGCAACTGGCTGCGGGCGCCGGTCCCGGCCCCATCATCGCCCTGGCGCCCATCGCGCACCAGCCGGGCAAGAGCTGGCCCGCGGACCGCTGGGGCGCGCTGGTCGAGAAGCTGAAGGCTGAGCCGCGTTTCGACGGCTGGCGTTTCATGCCGGTCGGCGGTCCCGGCGACCGGCCGCCCGCTACGCCTGCGCTGGAGGCTGCGGGGCCGCGCGGGATTGATTTCGTGGGCAAGGGCGACATTCTGGCCTCGGCCGCCGCCATCGACCGGGCCGACCTGTTCGTCGGCAATGACAGCGGCCTGATGCATGTTTCAGCGGCCCTGGGGCGTCCGACGCTGGGCCTGTTTGGTCCGACCGAATGGTGGCTGTACGGGCCGTGGGGACCAAAGACCCGAACGGCGGCCTCAAACGAGACGCGCGGCCAGTTCGCGCCCATCGAGGATCTGACTGTCGATCATGTGTTCGAGGCCGTGCTGGCCCTGCACGACGCCTATATCGCCGAGACGCCCGCCAAGCCTTGAAAAACCGGGGCTCCGGGCGCATATTGCGGGCCTGTGGGAAACGTGGCCGTCGCCGCGCCTTTCCGCGTATCACAAAACACGCTTCTTCTGACCACATAAGGAAACGACGCCCATTCGCCGTCCCATGCAAGCGCCACCCGTGAAAGACGGGCCGCGTATGAACCAGGATATCCGCGCGCCTCGCGTTCTGCTCATCGACCAGAACGGCGAAAAACAAGGCGTCATGCCCACCTCCGCCGCTCTGGAAGCCGCTGAGGAAGCCGGGATGGACCTGGTCGAGATCGTCTCCACCTCCGAGCCGCCGGTGGCCAAGATCCTCGATTACGGCAAGCACCGTTTCCAGGAGCAGAAGAAGAAGGCCGAACAGCGCAAGCGCCAGAAGGTCGTCGAGCTGAAGGAAATCAAGCTCCGTCCGAACATCGACACCCACGACTATGAGGTGAAGGCCAAGGCCATGCACCGCTTCTTCGACGAGGGCGACAAGGTGAAGGTCACCCTGCGCTTCCGGGGTCGTGAAATGGCGCACCCGGAACTGGGCATGAAGCTGCTGCACAAGGTGCAGGCCGACTTCGACGAAATCGCCAAGGTCGAGTTCGCACCCAAGATGGAAGGCCGCCAGATGATCATGATCCTGGCGCCGCGCTGACAGCCGCATTCTATCGCTGATTTGAGGACCCCCGCCCGGAAACGGTCGGGGGTTTTTCTTTGCCTCTTTGGGCGGGTGTGTCTTGCAACCTGTGGTCTGATCGTCTGAATGGAGGCCGGGGATCAGGGGAGCGTCTGAATGTTCAGGTCATGGGTGAATGCGGCTGCAATGGCGGCCGTTATTGTCTTGAGCGGCGCGGCAGGAGGGGCTCAAGGCCAGACGGCCCCGCAGGTGACGTCGCAGACGCCGCCGCTCAGCGCCTATGGCGCGGCTCCCTCCATCGAAAACATCGAACTGTCGCCCAGCGGCGACCGGATCGCGCGGATCACTGTCGTCGGCGAAGAACGGGCGGTTCTGGTCAGCGACTTCAATACGGGCGAAGCCCTGTTCCGAGCCCGCATCGGAGACACCAAGGTGCGCGATCTGACCTGGATCGGGGAGAAGAGGATTCTGGTCGTCACATCCCAGACGCGCGGCATTCCCCTGATCGGGATACCGCGCACCGAGCTCTACTTCGGCCTGATCGTGGACTTGGAGAAGCGCAAGATGGTCCAGGTGCTGGACCGGACGGAGAATGTGATTTCGGTCCTCTATGGTCCCGCCATGGTGCGTCGGGTGGATCAGGATGCGGCGCTCTATGTTCGCGGGGTCGCCGTAGGCTGGGAATCCAGCAGCGATCTGTACCGGATTGACCTGACGACCGGGCGCGGCCGCTCGGTCGCGCCGATGAACTATGAGATCAAGGACCATGTGCTGGATGGCGGCGGTCAGGTGATCGCCATGGGCAAATATGTCGAACGGCGGGGGCGTTGGACCCTGATGCTGCCGCGTGCAAACCGTTCCAGTTTCCGCGAGGACTGGAGCGTGGATACGCCGATCGACACGCCTGATCTGATGGGCATGGGGCGAGGCCCGCGCACCATCGTCATCTCGGCCATGCGCCCTGACCTAGCCGGGACGACCGGCGCGTCGGAGGATGGCTACACCCTGTTCGAGGTCAATGTGGATACGGGTGAATGGAGCCGTCTGCCCTTCGACACACATCCTGATTTCATGATCCGTCACCCCGTGACCCGTCTGCTGATCGGGGCGGGATGGGTCGAGGAAGACGGCGTGCATTATGAGTTTATCGAACCCGTGTCGGCGCAGCGCTGGGCCTCCATCGAACGCGCCTTTGCAGGCAAGCGGCCCAAGCTGGTGTCGTGGAACGATGACATGGATCAGGTGATCATCTTCACCGATGTCGGCGAGTCGGGCCTTTATCAGATCGTCGACTTCCAGCGCGGCAAGGCCGACATTCTGGCGGAAGCCTATCCCGCCATTCCCGACGATCAGGTCGGGGCGATCCGTTTCATTGAGTACGAGGCGGCGGACGGTCTTGAGATCCCCGGCTATCTGACCCTGCCGCCGGGCGTCACCGAGCCGAAGAGCCTGCCGCTTGTCGTGCTGCCCCACGGCGGCCCAGCGGCCCAGGACACCATCGGCTTCGACTGGTGGGCGCAGGCGCTGGCGTCACGCGGCTATGCGGTGCTGCAGCCAAACTTCAGGGGCTCTACCGGCTATGGCCTCGACTTCATGGAGGCGGGGTATGGCGAGTGGGGGCGCAAGATGCAGACCGACCTGTCGGACGGGGTGCGCTGGCTGGCGGCCCAGGGCGTCATCGATCCCAGCCGCGTGTGCATCGTCGGCGCCAGCTACGGCGGATATGCGGCCATGGCCGGGGTGACGATCGACAAGGGCGTCTATCGTTGCGCCGTCGCCGTCGCTGGCCTTTCGGACCTGCGCCGCTTCGTCAACTGGAGCGCCCGACAGGAGAGTCGCGCCGACAGCCAGACCATTCGCTACTGGAACCGGTTCATGGGGGTGGACAAGCTGAACGACCGGGGGCTGGACGCCCTGTCGCCAGCTCATCTGGCCGCAGGCGTCGACAGTCCGCTGCTCTTGATTCACGGGCGTGACGACACCGTGGTGCCCATCGAACAGAGCCGCGTCATGGCTGACGCGATGCGCCGCGCTGGCAAGCCGACCGAGTTGATCGAGCTGTCGGGCGAGGACCACTGGCTGTCGCGCGCCGAGACCCGCCAGAAGATGCTGGCCGAGACCGTGCGGTTCCTGGAGGTGAACAATCCGGTTCATTAGGCGGGCGTAACCCGTTCGTGCTTCTACACCGGGCGTCGTCGGGCTAAGGCGGGGGCATGATCTCGTCTTCCAAAACCCCGCCCGCCGCAGGCGGGGCCGCACTGGCCGTGATGTTTTCGGTGGTGTTCATCAATCTGGTCGGATTCGGCCTGGTGGTGCCGCTGCTGCCCTTCTTCGCCCAGAGCCTGAAGGCCGAGGCCTGGCAGATCACCCTGATGTTCTCGGCCTATTCGCTGGGGCAGTTCTTCGCCGAACCCTTCTGGGGGCGGCTGTCGGACCGGATCGGGCGCAAGCCGGTGCTGCTGGTGACCCTGGTCGCCAATGCTCTGGGCTATCTGATGCTGGCCTTTGCGCCCAACATCTGGCTGGCAATTGCGGTGCGCCTGTTCACGGGGCTGGGCGCGGGCAACATCTCGACGGTTCAGGGCTATGTGGCCGATGTGACCCCGCCTGAGAAGCGCGCGGGCCGGATGGGGCTGATCGGCGCCGCCTTCGGTCTGGGCTTCATCGTCGGGCCGGGGCTGGGCGGTCTGCTGACCCAGCCGCAACTGGGTCATATCGGCTATCAGCTGCCCATCTTCGTGGCGGCGGCGTTGGCGGCGCTGGCGGCGGTCGGGGTGGTGGTCTTCCTGCGCGAAAGCCGGGCCAAGGCCGACCCGGCGGCGCCGCGTCCCGCCTTCCTGTCTGGCCTGAAGTTCGCCCGTGACAACGAAGTGGTGTCGCGCGTGCTGGTCGTGACCCTGATCTATATGGCGGGCTTCTCGGCCATGGAGAGCGTGTTCGGTCTGTGGGCCGAGGATCGTTACGCCTGGGGCGCGCGCGAAGTGGGGCTCAGCTTCATGATCGTGGGCATCGTCTCGACCCTGAACCAGGGGTTCTTCGCCGGGAAGCTGGCGCGGCGGTTCGGCGAATCGCGTGTGCTGGCGGTCGGGATGCTGCTGTTCGGGGCGTCTCTGGTGCTTCAGGTGATTTCACCGGTGTCCTGGTTCCCGGCGACGAGTCTGGAGTTAGGCGCGCTGTCGATCCCGATTGTTCAGGGCTGGGTCATTCCGATCGTCATGGCCTTCGGCGCCTGCGGCATGTCGCTGGCCATGCCCAATATCTCGGCCATGATCAGCCGCGCCTCGCCGCCTGACCGCCAGGGGGCCATGCTGGGCCTGAACATGGCCTCAAGCTCGGTGGCGCGCATCTTCGGCCCGATGATCGCGGGCGCGCTGTTCTCGGGCCTGGGGCATGACTGGCCCTTCCTGATCGGCGCGCTTCTGACCATTCCGGCGGCGGTGATGGCGATCAACGCCGGGCGGGTGATCCGACGCCAGAAGGCGGCGGCCGAGGCGGTCGTCTGACTCATCTTGCCATCGGCGCGGGCTTGGCGTAGAAGCCGCGCCTTCGCGTACCGAACTGCCGGGCGAACAGGCATGCCTGGGCAGTTCTTAAACTCTGGAAGGCCACCCCCTGACGGCTCTCGCAGCCCAAAGGTCGGCGTCCTTCCAAAAAGGAGACTGAAATGCCGAAACTGAAGACGAAGTCGGGCGCCAAGAAGCGCTTCAAATTCACCGCTTCTGGCAAGGTGAAGGCCGGCGTTGCGGGCAAGCGTCACCGCTTGATCAGCCACAACTCCAAGTACATCCGCCAGAACCGCGGCACGGCCGTCATGTCCGACGCCGACGCCAAGAAGATCAAATCCTACATGCCGTACGCCTGATCGGCGCGCGCTGTACGACTGATCTCAACCCAAAGAATTTGAAGGAATAGCGATATGGCTCGCGTAAAACGTGGCGTAACCTCGCACGCCAAGCACAAGAAGGTTCTGGAGCAGGCCAAGGGCTTCTCCGGCCGCCGCAAGAATACGATCCGTACGGCCAAGGCCGCCGTCGACCGCGCCGGGCAATACGCCTACCGCGACCGTCGCGCCAAGAAGCGCAACTTCCGCGCCCTGTGGATCCAGCGCATCAACGCTGCGGCCCGCATCGAAGGCTTCACCTACAGCCAGTTCATCAACGGCCTGAACAAGGCTGGCATCGAACTGGACCGCAAGGTTCTGGCCGCGATCGCCGCCGACGCGACCGGCTTCAAGGCCGTCGCCGACAAGGTCCGCGCTGCTCTGGCCTAAGCCGCAGTCGTAAAGACAAAGATCAACGCCCGCTCCGGTCCCCGGGGCGGGCGTTCTTCGTTTCAGGGCGCTCCTTGCCGCGAAGACGTTTCCACGGCCGCGCTCGATGGCTAGTCTGGCCTTATGTTGCGCGCCCTGATCTGCGGCCTCGCCGCCAGCCTCCTCCTGTCCTTGCCCGCCGCCGCACAGGAACGCCGCGTCGCCGTCACCTTCGATGACCTGCCGTTCCAGGCTGACGAAGACGCCATGTGTGATCCGGCCTATCTGCTGCGTCTGACGCAGGATTTCGTCGACATGCTCAGGCCGCTCGACACGCGCGGCGTCGCCTTCGTCAATGAGGGCAAGATCTGTGACGCGACCCGCGCCTCGACCCTGCCGCAGGCGCTGAACCTGTGGCTGGACGCCGGGCTTGATCTGGGCAACCACACGGCCAACCACATCAACATCCATCGCAATACGGCAGAGGCCTATCTGGCCAATGTCGATGCGGGCGCGCCGACCACCCGGGCGGTGCTGGAGGCGAGGGGCCAACGGCTGCACTGGTTCCGCCACCCCTATCTGTTCACCGGGGAGACGCCGGAGAAACACGACGCCATCGCCGCCGGTCTGGCCCAGCGCGGCTATACGATCGCGCCGGTCACCATCGACAACAACGACTGGATGTTCGCCGACGTCTATCGCAAGGCCGAGGCGGTCAAGGACGCCGCCCTGATGCATCGGATCGGCGAGGCCTATGTGGCGCACATGGCCGCCGTGCTGGATGTCTTCGAACCCTACAGCGCCGAGATCACTGGTGGTCGGGAGCCGGCGCAGGTCCTGCTGCTGCACGCCAACAGTCTGAATCAGGCCTGGTATCCGCAGATCCACGCCCTGTATCTGGCGCGCGGCTATCGGTTCGTGTCTCTGGAAGAGGCGCTGGCTGACCCCGTCTATGGCCATGCGGACACCTATGTGCGGGCCAATGGAATCTCGTGGCTGCATCGCTGGACGCAGACCGAGGGACGACCCATTCGCTGGGAGCCGCAACCGCCCGTCTGGATCAAGACCGCCTATGAAGGCGCGGCTGAAGACGTGCAACGCAACGCCGTTGAGCCTTGAAGGGTGACGAAATCGCTCAGGCCCGCTAATGCACGGCCCAAATGACCGATCTCGCCACACTCGAACTCGAACTGATCAACGCCATCGGCTCGGCTGAAAGCGTCGCCGCCCTCGAAGAGGTGCGGGTCGCGGCCTTGGGCAAGTCCGGCTCCGTCTCCGGCCTGCTGAAGGGCATGGGCGCGCTGAGCCCTGACGAACGCCGCGAACAGGGGCCGATCATCAATGGCCTGCGCGACCGCGTGTCGTCGGCCATCGCCGCCAGGAAGGCCGAGCTTGAGGCCGCCGAACTGGACGCGCGGTTGTTGGCCGAGCGCGTCGACCTGACCCTGCCCGCGCGTCCGCGCCGCAAGGGAGGCGTTCACCCCACCATGCAGGTGATGGACGAAATGGTCGCCGTCTTCGCCGAGATGGGGTTTGCGGTCGCCGAAGGTCCCGACATCGAGGACGACTTCCACAACTTCACCGCCCTGAACTTCCCGCCCAAACATCCGGCGCGGGAGATGCACGACACCTTCTTCCTGAAGCCCGACCCTGAAACGGGCGAGCGCAAGGTTCTGCGCACCCACACCAGCCCGGTCCAGGTCCGCACCATGATGTCGCAGAAGCCGCCGATCCGCATCATCGCGCCGGGCCGCACCTTCCGTAAGGATTCGGACGCCACCCACACGCCGATGTTCCATCAGATCGAGGGTCTGGTGATCGACCGCGACATCAACATGGGTCACCTGAAGACGACGCTTCAGACCTTCATCGCCCGCTTCTTCGAGCTGGACGAGGTTCAGGCCCGCTTCCGCCCGCACCACTTCCCCTTCACCGAACCCTCGGCGGAGATGGACATTCGCTGCGACCGCTCGGGCGGCAAGCTGGTGTTCAACACCGGCGACGACTGGCTGGAGATTCTGGGCTGCGGGATGGTGCACCCCAATGTGCTGCGCAACTGCGGCATCGACCCGGACGAATACCAGGGCTTCGCCTTCGGCATGGGCGTGGACCGTCTGGCCATGCTGAAATACGGCGTGCCGGACCTGCGCCCCATGTTCGACGCCGACACGCGCTGGCTGGCGCACTACGGCTTCTCGGCGTTCGCCGCGCCCAACCCTGCAAGCGGACTGAGCTGAACCCATGACTGATACTCAAAACGGCCTCACCTTTCCGCGCATCGGTGATGGCCCTGTTTACGACAAGGCGCAGATCTGGCTTCCCCTGCTGATCGCTGAGGCGATGAACGCGGGCACGACCGTGATCGAGGGCAAGACCTTCATCGATTGCCGGATGGAAGGACCTGCTGTGATCCTGCCCATCGGCGGCTGTGAGTTTGACAACTGCGACATGGGTAATAGCGGTGGAGACCCGCGCAATATGTTCCTGACGCCGATGGGCGCGCAGAAGGTTGTCGGCGCTATCGCCTTCAAGAACTGCGTCTTTCGCCGGTGCTCCTTTTTCTTCGTCGGCATAACCGGCGCGCCTGAGTTCCTGACGAATTTCGCTGACGAACTGGCGCGGGCTGGCCAGGGGCAGTCGGCATGAAGTCAATCCTGCCGATCAATCGTCCGCTGGCGGACGCATCCGACCTGAACGCCACGACGTTCGAGAACGTCGACATCATTCTGTACGAACTTTATTCGGCGGCGTCTGCGCAAGGCGTGCCTTTGGTGCAGGGGCGGACGTTCCGCGGCTGTCGTTTTCAGGGCCCCGCCATCGTGCTGGTGTCCAACGGCGTGACCTTCACCGACACTAACTTCGGCGATGGTCGCGGCAGCATCCAGAATCTGCTGGTTCGCCCCGTGGGCGACAAGGCCATCGGGACAATCCCGATGCGCGACTGTCATTTCATCGGTTGTGAATTCTACGGCGTCGGCTTCACCGGCACGGACGAGTTCATCGAACAGGTCAGCGCCCTGACCGACAAGCCTAAAGCCTGAGACCCCTATGAAATTCACCCTGTCCTGGCTGAAGGACCACCTCGAGACCGAGGCGGATGTCCACCAGATCGCCGAGGCCATGACCATGGCCGGGCTGGAGGTCGAGGAGGTTCTCGATCCCGCCGCCAAGCTGGCCCCCTTCACGGTGGCCAAGATCATTTCTGCTGAGCGTCACCCCAATGCCGACCGGCTTCAGGTCTGTCAGGTCGAGACGGTCGATGGACTGAAGGAGATCGTCTGCGGCGCCCCGAATGCGCGCGCGGGCCTGACCACCATCTATGCCCCCATCGGCGCCTATGTGCCGGGGTTGGGCGTGACCCTGGTCGAGAAGCCAGTGCGGGGCGTGGTGTCCAATGGCATGCTGTGCTCGGCGTCCGAGCTTGAGCTGGCCGACGAAAGCGACGGCATTCAGGAACTGCCGCCGGAGATTCCGGTCGGAACCCCGGTCGCCGGTCTGTTCGGCGCCGAACCCGTCATCGACTTCGAGGTCACCCCGAACCGTCCTGACTGGCTGGGCGTCGCCGGGATCGCGCGCGATCTGGCCGCCGCCAGCGTGGGCAGGCTGAAGCATTTCGACATCGCCGTGGTGCGCGGCGCCTTCCCGTCGCCGATCTCGGTGCGTCTGGAGGCGACGGAAATGTGCCCGGTCTTCGCCGGTCGCGTCATCCGGGGCGTCAAGAACGGCCCGTCGCCGGCCTGGCTGCAGAAGCGTTTGACCGCCATCGGCCTGCGCTCCATCAACCGTCTGGTCGATGTCACCAACCTGATCGCCTATGACCGCGCTCGGCCCCTGCACGTCTATGACGTGGCCAAGCTGGACGGCGCCGAGATCGTGGTGCGGGCCGGTCGCGCGGCGGATGAGGCTGAGCGTCTGGTCGCCCTGGACGGCAAGACCTATGCGGCTGATCCGTCGGTCTGCGTCGTCGCGGACGCCGGGGGCGCACGCGCCATCGGCCTGGGCGGCGTCATGGGCGGCGAGACGACCGGCTGCGACGACGACACCACGGACGTCTTCCTGGAAAGCGCCTGGTTCGATCCCATCGTCACGGCCCAGACGGGCCGGGTTCTGGGCATTCACTCCGACGCCCAGTACCGGTTCGCGCGCGGCGTTGATCCTGTCTCGGTCACGCCGGGGCTGGAGCTGGCGACCCGCCTGATCCTGGACCTGTGCGGGGGCGAACCGTCCGAGATCGTCTTCGTGGGCGAGCCGCCTGCGAACCCTGAGCCCTTCGCCTTCGACCCGGCCTATGTGAAGCGTCTGACCGGCATGGATCTGGCCGATGACCGCATCGGCACGATCCTGGGCCAACTGGGCTTCCTCGTGCAGGCTGCGCCTTCTGGTCAGGCCGAGCCGTGGATCGTCACCCCGCCGTCGTGGCGTCGTGATGTCGAGGGCCGCGCCGATCTGGTCGAGGAAGTGGCCCGTATCGAGGGCTTCGACAATCTGCCCGACGTGGCCCTGCCGCCGGTCGCCATTCCGGCGGGCGGGGTGCTGAACCCGCGCCAGGCCCGCGTCCGCACGGCCCGCCGCGCCCTGGCGTCGTTGGGATACGCCGAGGCCGTCACCTGGTCCTTCACCAAGCAATCGACGGCCGCACTGTTCGGCGGCGGCGACGAGCGTCTTGTGCTGGAGAACCCCATCGCGGCCGATCTGGACTGCATGCGCCCCTCGGCCCTGCCGAACCTGATCCAGGCCGCCGCCCGCAACGCCGCGCGCGGTTTCGCCGATGCGGCCCTGTTCGAGATCGGCCCGATCTATCTGGGCGACGGGCCCAAGGACCAGCGCACGGTCATCGCTGGTCTGGTCGCCCCGCACGCCGCCCGGCACTGGGGCGGTGCGGGCGAGGAGCCTCTGTTCGCACTGAAGGGCGATCTGATCGCCGTGCTGGAGGAGATCGGCGCGCCGGTCGCCTCCTTGCAACTGGCCCAGGGCCAGAACCGCGACTGGTGGCACCCCGGCCGTTCGGCCCGCCTGCAGCTTGGCCCCAAGAATGTGATGGTCGAGTTCGGCGAACTGCATCCGCGCATCCTGAAGGCGCTGGACGCGGATGGTCCGATGCTGGCCTTCGAGATCGTTCTGGACAATGTGCCTGAACCGCGCGGCCAGAAGGCTAAGGGCCGTGGCCCGGCCGACCTCAGCAGCCTGATGCCCCTGACCCGCGACTTCGCCTTCGTGGTCGAGGACGCCAAGCCGGTCGGTGACCTGGTGCGTGCGGCGGCGGGCGCCGACAAGGCTCTGATCGCAGAGGTTCGGGTGTTCGACATCTATCGCGGCAAGGGCGTGGACCACGGCTTCAAGTCGGTCGCGCTGGAGGTCGTGATCCAGCCGCGGGAAGCCACCCTGGCCGAAGCCGAGATCGAAGCCCTGACGGCCAAGGTCGTCGCGGTGGTCGAGAAGCAGGGCGGGAAGCTGCGGGCCTGACATGAGCGCCAAACCTCGTATCGAAACCGCTTTCGAGCGGCTGCTCTTCCGCTCGCGCTGGCTGATGGCCCCCTTCTATGCGGGGCTGGTGCTGGCGCTGGTCATGTTGCTGGCGGTCTTCGTCAAGGACCTGATCTATTATGTGCCCAAGGCCCTGAGCCTGAGCCATGAGTTGTCGTCCAACGACGCCATTCTGGCGGTGCTGACGCTGGTGGACCTGTCGCTGGCGGGCAATCTGCTGCTGATCGTCATGTTCTCCGGCTATGAGAATTTCGTCTCCAAGCTGGATTTGGACGGCGAGACGGACCGCCCGCCGTGGATGGGCACGGTCGACTTCTCGGGTCTGAAGATGAAGCTGATCGCCTCCATCGTGGCGATCTCGGGCATCCAGTTGCTCAAGACCTTCATGAACATCGGCAAGGTCGGCTACGAGTTGAACACGACCGAGGCCCTGTGGGGCGTCATCATCCACCTGACCTTCGTGGTGTCGGGCGTGCTGCTGGCCCTGATGGATTGGCTGGCCTCAAAGACCGACAAACACTGAGTTTCGGGGCTGCCGTAAGGTCCGGTTAACCTTGAAGCCGCAAGGCTGCCTTAAAGGTCGAGGAGGGTCGCATCAGGCCCGCGTTCTTACGGGCGCCCTCTCTCGCTGTCTTTCGGAGCGCCCCTCATGCATCGCCGCCAACTGATCCTTTCGGGCATCGCCACAGCCGCCGGGGCTTCATCGCTGGGCGCCTGCGCCTCTACGGCGCCGCGCGATCCCAACTATCCGATCGCCTCGGATCAGCGCGCATCGTCCTACAGCTTCGATGAACTGGTTTCGGCCGGTTCGCGCGAACTGGGCATCGCCGCTGAAGTCGTCGGCGGCGCCATCGAACGCGTCTTTGCGGATCAGGGCGACCGCCCGACCGCCTATATCGCCGGTGAAGAAGGCTCCGGCTCGTTCGTCGTCGGCGCCCGTTATGGCCGCGGCGCCCTGCACATGAAGGATCTGTCGGCCTCGCAGGAGGTCTTCTGGCAGGGGGCTTCGGTGGGTTGGGACTGGGGCGGCAACGCCAGCCGGGTCTTCACCCTGGTGTACGGCCTCTATCACCCCGACATGATCTATCGCCGCTATCCCGGCGTGGAAGGCACCGCCTATCTGGTCGCCGGACTGGGCGTGAACTATCAGAAGGCGGACGGCATCGTCCTGGCCCCGATCCGCACCGGCGTCGGCCTGCGTCTGGGCGCCAATGTCGGCACCATGAGCTACAGCCGCCAGCGCAATCTGCTGCCGCTCTAACCCGCCATGCGGAGCGGGGGCGGGGCGTCCAGCATGGCCTCCAGCCCCTCGCGATAGGTCGGATATTTCGGACGCCAGCCCAGTTCGGCCTTGGTGCGGGCGTTCGAAACGCGTTTTGAGTCCAGATAGAAGCGCCGCATTCCCTCGCTGACGCTGTCGTCTGTCCAATCGACTTCGGGCGGGCGCGACAGGCCCATGCGCTGGGCCGCCCATTCCACCACCACATCGGCGGGCGAAGGCTCGTCGTCCGTCAGATTATAGACGGCGCCCGGGCGCGGCCTGTCCATCGAGGCGAACAGGGCCGAGACGATGTCGTCGATGTGGATCCGATTGAAGATCTGGCCGGGCTTCCTGACCAGTCTGGCCGTGCCCGCGCGCAGCCGCTCGACCACGCTGCGCCCCGGTCCGTAGAAGCCGGGCAGACGGAACAACTGCACCGTCAGTCCCATGCCCCGCGCCCCGTCCAGCCAGTCCTGTTCGGCCCGCACGCGGCGCGCGCCTTCCAGATTGGCGGCGTTCAACGGACCGCTGTCGAACACCCAGCCGCCCGCCCGGTCGCCATAGACCGAGGTGGACGAGACATAGCCGATCCAGTCGGGCCAGGCCTCTGACGCCAGGGGGGAGAGCGCGCGCAGACCGGGGCAGCCGTGAGCGTCCGGCGCAGCGGTCACCAGAACCGCCGTCGCCGCCTGCAACGCCGCCTTCAGGGCGGGCGTGTCCTGAGGGTCAATGGCGGTGACGCCCTCGGCCTCCAGCGCCTTGCGGCGTTCGGGATCGCGAGAGGTGGCGACCGCCGTTCCGCCCCGCCTGAGCGCCTCCAGCGCAACCGCCCGTCCCACATAGCCGCCGCCGAAGACCAGCAGGGACAGGGCGGGAGCGGGTTCAGGCATGGATTTCATCACGGGACGGGCCTTGGGCGAAGAGACGCGCGCCAAAGGCGGAGTGTTTGATCGGGTTGGAGATTCCGCTGCTCTGGGGCAGAGTTGGCTTCCAGCTATGCTTTAAACGCGTTTCACAAGGTCGAGGTTCACGATGCCCCACAGAATGTTGTTTGTCGCCTTCGCTTTCGCCCTGGCCGCGAGTTCGTCCGCCAACGCCGCAACCGCGCAGGAGCCTGCGCCGATCACCCTGTCGGCCGCCAACGCCGTGTCACCTGTGTCTTTGCCTGCGGGCGTGACCTCCGTCCTGCGCCTCGAAACCAATCCCAGCACCGGCTATGCTTGGCAGGTGGTGGAAGCCGCCAACCTGCGTGTCGACGAACCGTTCGAAGTCACCCGCGACCCTGCCACCCCCAATGGCATGGTGGGCGCGCCTGAGAGCGCCGCCATCCGCATCACGCCGCGCGGCAAGGGGCCTGCGTCGCTGAAACTGGTCTATAAACAGGCCTGGAGAGACACCACGCCCGACGACAGGACCCTGTCATTCGTCTTCGTGGTGGAGTGAGCCCAGAGGTCGTTTGCTTGAATAGCGTCAGGCCGTCAGCACTGACGGCCTGACGGCTTCGGCTGGCGCAGGGTGCTCCAGCGCCTCTGCCCGGCATTGATTCCAGGCCGACACGCACGGCACGCGCGTCAGATCGGCGCGGTCGGCGTAGCGGCGGGCGATTTCGGTCACATCCTGCATCAGCCCCTCGGCCAGGGTGATCGGCTTCAGGCCCAGTTCGCGGAACTGGTCATTGGCCACGACCAGTTCGTTCTCGTCGGCCTCCTGGCGCGGATTGGGCAGGTTGCGGATTTCGCCGCCGGTCATGTCTGCGACCATCCGGGCCAGGTCGCGCACCCGGCGGCTCTCGGTCATCTGGTTCAGGATCTTGACCCGCTCGCCGCGCTTGGGCGGGTTCATCAGCGCCAGCTCGACGCAACGCACCGTGTCCTGAATATGGATGAAGGCCCGCGTCTGGCCGCCTGTCCCGTGCACCGTCAGCGGATAGCCGACCGCCGCCTGCATCAGGAACCGGTTCAGCACCGTGCCGTAGTCGCCGTCATAGTCGAAGCGGTTGATCAGCCGCTCGTCCAGCCGCGTCTCGGCGGTCTGGGCGCCCCAGACGATGCCCTGGTGCAGATCGGTGATCCGCAGGGCGTCGTTCCTGGCGTAGAACTGGAACAGCAGGGCGTCCTGCGTCTTGGTCATGTGATAGATGCTGCCCGGATTGGGCGGGAACAGGATTTCCTGTTCGGACGGGCCGTTGTCGGTGTCGACGGTGACCTTCAGATAGCCCTCGGGAATACGAAGTCCCGCGGTGCCGTAGCCATAGACTCCCATGGTGCCCAGGTGGGCCAGATGCACGTCCAGCCCGCTCTCGACGATGGCGGCCAGCAGGTGGTGGGTAGCGTTGATGTTGTTGTCGACGGTGTAGAGCTTGTGCCGCGCCGATTTCATCGAATAGGGGGCCGCGCGCTGTTCGGCGAAATGGACCACGCTGTCGGGCGCCAGGTCACGGATCAGGGCGACCAGCCGGTCGAACTCCCGGCCCAGGGTCATGTTGACGAAGCCGATGTCGCGGCCCGAGATTTCCTTCCACGCCTTGATCCGCTCGCCCATGGTTCGGATCGGCGTCAGGGACTGGATTTCCAGCTCGTTGTCGATGTTCCGGCGGCTGAGGTTGTCGATGATGGTCACATCCCATCCGCTGGCCGACAGATGCAGGGCCGTGGGCCAGCCGCAGAAACCGTCGCCGCCCAGAACCAGAACGCGCATGGAAAGCCTCGTAAACCTCTCAAAGCCACTGCCTAGCCCAAGGGAGGGGGCGCAGCAAAGCGCCGCAGTTGGCTTGTGATGCGACAGGCCTGCGAAAACCGCTTGGAAAGGACGTTCGCACAGGCTAAGTCTTTCCTCGTCTCCCACTCAATCGCAGCTTTCCGGGCGCATACCCGGCTGTTCGCGGCTTGAGCTGCCCATGACGGTCGGTCCCGAAAGGATCGGCGCACCATGCGGGCGACTAGGCATTCCGACAGATCGACAATCGGGGATAGGCCCCGAGCGAAACGGAACCACGAAACGGACGGACTCGGCCAGACTGGCGCGGATCCGCCCCTGCACACGGTTAGCGGGCATGAGAGATTTCAAGGGCATGAAGCGTCAACGCGGACGCAATCGGAACAAGGCGGGGGCGTCGAACGCCAACAACGCCAATCCGAATCGTTCGTGGGACTCGCAGGGCCCCGAGAACATCAAGGTCCGGGGCAACGCCCAGACCGTTTACGAACGCTATCAGCAGCTGGCGCGTGACGCCTCGTCTGGCGGCGACCGGGTTCTGGCTGAAAACTATCAGCAGCACGCCGAACATTATTACCGCGTCCTGCGCGCGTTGCAGCCGCAGCGATCCTTCTCGGACATCGCTGCACGCGAACTGTCGAACCAGGGCTTCGACATCGATTTTGAAGACGAGTCCGGCGCACAGGCCGCCGCCTTCCTGGCCGCCCAGCAGGCCGCTGACCGCGCCGCGTCGGAAGCCGCCGCGCGCGCTGAACAGCGTGACCAGCCGCGCGAACCCTACCGCGACCGTGACCGCGACCAGCCGCGTGACCGCGACCAGCCGCGTGATCGCGACCAGAACCGCGACCGCGACCAGTATCAGTCGCGCGACCGCGATCGCGACGCGCAGAACGGCGACCGCGACCATGGCGGCGAGGACCGTGAACCCCGAGCCGAAGGCGAAAACGGCGGCCGCCGTGAAACCCGCCGCGAACGCTGGGAGCGCCGCCGCCAGGAGCGCAACAATCGTTTCGAGGGCCAGAACGAAGGCCCGAACGACGGCCAGGTCGAGGCTTCCGATGACGCGGGTGAAGCTGCTGCGTCGCCTGTGGCTGAAGCGGTCGTCGAGGCCGCGCCTGTCGAGGCGCCTGCGCCGGTCGAAGCCGCAGAACGCCCCCGCCGCGGCCGTCGTCCGGCCGCCGCAGCGGTCGAGGCCGGTGACGACGCCCCGGCCGCTTTGCCGGGCTTCCTGACCCGTTCGGCGGTTCCGGCTGAGCCTGAGGCGGAAGCCGCTCCGCGCCGCCGCGCCCCACGCCGTAAGGCCGAGGCGGCCGTCGAGAGTGAAGACTGAATACAACCAAAGGATGTTGTTTACCTGATCGCAACCCAAGCGTGTGATTTTTCACATGTCTGGAGGGCGTCATGGAAATCATCCTGCTCATTCTGGTCATGGCCCTGTCGGGTGGGCTGGCCGGAATTCGACTTTGGCTCAAGGCGCGGGGCGCGGCTGAAAAGCTGCGGCGCGCCAATGAGGGGCTGGAGGCCCGCGTCGCCGAACGAACCCTGGCGTTGACGCGGGCCCTGGCCGCCGCCGACGCCCAACAGGACCGCATCGCCGCCGCCGACCGGGCCAAGGCCGACTTCATGCTGGGCCTGGGCCGCGAACTGCGTCAGCCGCTGAACGTCATCCACGGCTTTGCCCAACTGCTGCGTCTGAACTCCGTGGAGCCCCTCAGCCGCAAACAGAGCGAAGCCGTGGGGCGGATCGAAGCGGCGTCCTCGGCCCTGACCGCGCTGGCGGACGAGGTGATCGATTTCGCCGCCGTGCAGTCGCCGAACCTGACCCTGTCCCTGCAGCGTGTCGATCTGCGCCTGGCCCTGCGGCAGGTCTGCGACGCCCTGAGCGTGGACGCCGAAAAGGCCCACGTCACCCTGGACTGTCCGCCTGCCGCCGCAGGCCTGGGCGTCATCGCCGATCCGGTCCGGGTGCGCCAGATTCTGCGCCGCCTCATCGCGGACGCCATTCGTCATACCCAGCCGGGCGGCATGGTCCGCACCGAGATCCAGCGGTCCTACGACGAGGTGGTGGCCCTGATCCATGACACGGGTTTCGAGGCCGCGTCCGACCGGATCGAGACCCTGTTCGAGCCGTTCAACGGCGTGGAGCGCGATGCGCCCTCCGGCGCCAGTCTCGGCATGGCGGCGGCCCAACGTCTGGCGGAGGCCATGCAGGGCCGCATCTTCGCGGCGCGCCGAAAGGACGCCGGCGTCACCTTCACCCTGCGTCTGCCCGCCGTCATCCCGGCGCCCGTGAACGTGCCGTCGAAGGCTGTCATTCTGTATGTCGAGGCCGATCCCGCCAATGTCGCCCTGATGCGGCAGGTGCTTTCGGTCTTTGGCGATCCGCCCCTCTATGTCGCGCCGACGGGGGACGAGGGGCTGGCCCTGGCCCAGGCGCTGCAGCCCGATGTCATCCTGTTGGATACGGACCTGCCGGGCATGGACGGGTTTGAACTGAAGATGCGGCTGGACGCCGATCCCATCACGCGCGGACTGCCGGTCGTGGCCCTGTCCGCCTCGGCCGCGCCGGACGACATCCGGCGGGGACAGGCTGCGGGCTTCACCGCCTATCTGACGAAGCCGCTGGAGCTTCAGGCCCTGACCGGCGCCCTGCATGACGCCCTCAATCGGCGCGGTTTGGACGGCGGACCGGGCGTCAGATCCGCCGCCTGAACCGTCGCGGTCTTGACGGCGGCGTAGGCGGCGGGGCCTAAAGGGCGGGACTTCGCCGCAAGGCCGCCGCCGCAAGGGAAGCGCTGATGCGTTCATTCGTCCGTCTCGCCCTGTCGATCTCTGCTGTCGCCGTCCTGGCGGCCTGTGCGACAACACCCCCTCCGCCGCCTCCGCCCCCGCCGCCGGCGGGGCCGGGCGCAGGGGGGGCGGGGACGGGCGCGACCCTGATGGACTGGCGCGGCGTCATCACCTCAGGCGACCGTGACCGGTATGTGCGACGTGACGCGGCCTGGAGCCTGGCGCTGCAGCAGGCCCGCCGTCAGAAGGGCTCAGGCGACCTGAACAGCCTGGGCGACCTGATTGATCCCGGCGCCGCCCGACCCGGCGCCGCGCCGCGCCCCGGAAACTATCGCTGCCGCACAGTGAAACTGGGCTCCCAGGGCGGTGAGGCAGGCCTGGGTTATGTCGTCTATGGCTGGTTCGGCTGTCGCATCGAACAGACGCCGCGCGGCCTGAAATTCACCAAGACGACCGGCTCGCAGCGTCCGTCCGGCCTGCTGTTCCCCGAGAACGACCGGCACATGGTCCTGCTGGGCTCGATGGCCCTGGCGCAGGAGCCGCCCGCCAACTCCTATGGTCAGAATCCCGACCGCGATCTGGTCGCGGTGATGGAGCGGATCGACGACGCGCGCTGGCGCCTGGTCATCCCCTGGCCCCAGAACGAATCGAATCTGGACCTGATCGAACTGATCCCCGCGAACTGACCGACAGCCCGATTTCAAGGCGAAACACCATGCGATCCCTCCCTCTGAAAATGCTGACCCTGGTCAGCGCTGCGGCCCTGGCCGGGGCCTTGAGCGCCTGCGGCGACAATCGCGGCGGCAAGTCCGAGCCGCCCGCCTTGAAGGTCGCCGACGCCGAAACCGCCCAGCCGCAACCCGAGGCCGCCCCGCCGGCCGACGCCGCACCGGCGGAAACAGCGGCCGCGGCGACCGACGACTGGCGCAAGGTCGTCTCCAGCACGGACGAAGGCCTGTTGGGTCGGCTTGACGACGCCTGGCGTCTGGCGCGCATCGAGGCTGAGGAAGACGGTTATTCAGCCCAGGTCGAGAAACTGGGGCCGTTGGGTGATCCCAACGCTGCCCGTGCGGGCCGGTCGCAGCCGGGGCCGGGATCCTATCGCTGCCGCACGATCAAGATGGGCACGCGCGACGGCGGAACCCTGGCCTATGTCGACTATCCCTTCTTCGCCTGCCGGGTCGAACTGACGCCGGGGGGCGACCTGATCCTGACCAAGACGACCGGTTCGCAGCGGTTCCAGGGCAGGCTCTATCCCGATGCCGACAGCCGTCTGGTCTATGTCGGAACCCAGGCCTGGGGCGACGAACGCGGCTTCCCCGCCTATGGCGCCCAGCCGGAACGCGATCAGGCGGGCGTGGTCGAGCGGATCGGCGAGAACCGCTGGCGCGTGGTCATCCCCTGGCCGAAACAGGAATCCAAGCTGGACCTGATCGAGATCGTCCGCTGACGGCGGGCGATCCGTTCAGGATCGCCCCACGGATGAAATCTCAGACCCGCGTCAGCTTCAGGTCCTGATAATCGTACGAGAAGTCGATGTCGGGCGAGACGCCCTTGACCGTCGCCGTCGCCGGTTTCGCCGTCTGGATGTTGAAGGTGATGAAGGCGTCTTCCTCGCGCTTGTCGGGGAAGCGGGTGCGGAAGGTCTCGCCGTCATAGGGCTCCAGCCAGCCCTGCAGCGCCGGGGTGTGGGTGAAGCTGAGCCATAGGCCGCTCTTGCGGTTGCGGCCCCGGCCTTCGGTCTTCTGGACGATGGTGATGTCGCCGTACCACGGGTCGCGCCAGGTTCCGGCATAGGCGTCCAGCGGCATCGCCGGGGGTGCGCCCGCGCGTTGCTTGGCGTCGATCTCGATGGCGGCGGCCTGCGACTTGGCTTCGCCCTCGGCCTCGATCTTCTTGGAGTCTGCAATCCAGTCGAAGTCGGCCTTGCCCATGCACAGATCGGTGATGCCTGAGCGCAGGGACCGCAGCAGGAAGCTTTCCTCGGCGTTGGAGAAGATGCTGAAGCCGATCTTGCGTCCGGGGATCAGGACGGTGGCCGAAATCCCGCCGGGCGATCCGCCGCCGTGGCTGGCGATCCGCTCGCCGCGATAGTCCTGCACCTGCAGGCCCATGGCGTAGGTCGAGGCGATGGCGCGGTTGGGCAGTTCCGCCGTCGGCCCCGCCGAGTTGCCGACGATGATGTTGGGCCGATACATCTCGCGCGCCGTCTCTTCCGAGAACAGGCGCGAGCCGTCGGGCAGTTTGCCTTCGTTCAGGCGCACGGCGATCCATTTGGCCCAGTCGGTGGTGGTGGTGCAGATGCCGCCCGCCGCCGCCGCCGAATCCCAGTTCCAGACCTCGGCGATGGAGTTGGCGATCTGAACCATCGGCCCGTGGGTGCGCAGCGGCGGCCCGACGCGGGCGTGGGGCAGGGCGGATTTGGCGGGGTCGGCCAGGCGCGCCAGCGGCACGGTCTCGGTCATGCCGACCTTGTCCAGAATCCGCGTTTGGATGAAGTCCTCCCACGTCAGGCCCGACACGGCCTCCAGCACGGCGCCCGCCACCACGAACATCAGGTTGCAATAGTGATAGCGCGCCCGGAACCCGTCCTCGATGGGCACGAAGGCGGCCTGGGCGATCACCTCGGCGCGGGTGCGGTCGCTGTTGGGCCAGAACAGCAGGTCGCCCGCGCCCAGGCCGAACCCGGCCCGGTGGCTCAGGGTGTCGCGCACGGTGATATGGTCGGTGATGTAGGGATCGGACAGTTTGAAGCCGGGCAGATAGGTCTTAACCGGCTCGTCCCACTTCACCTTGCCCTCGTCGACCATGATGGCCAGGGCGGCGGCGGTGACGTTCTTGGAGTTGGAGGCGATGGCGAACAGGGTGTGTTCGTCGGCCCGCGCGGGTTTGCCCTGCACCTTCACGCCATAGCCGCGCGACAGGATGGTCTGGCCGTCCTTGACCACCGCAACGCCCAGGGCGGGCTGGTCGGGCCAGGCGGCCATGGCCGTCTTCACATAGGCGTCAACCGCCTCGATCAGGCTGGCGTCGTCGTTCGCCGCCGCGCGGGCCCAGGACGGGCTGGAGGCCAGGGCGGCGGCGCCTCCGGAAGCGAACAGGGCGGTGCGGCGCGACAGGCGAAGGGACATTGAAAACTCCGGCAAGACTTGCGGCGACGCTAACGCCGGGCCGCCGACACTCCAAGCGGGAACTGGCCAAGCGCGAACTGTCCAAGCGCGAACGGGCCAAACGCGAACTCGCGCGCGACGTCACATGACACATCCTTAACTGGTGTTCGGCGCCGCCTGTTGTTAGCGCGAGGAAAAAGCACGCCCCCGTCTCTGCCTGCCCAGGATCATCTCAAGTGAACAGACTGTATTACGCCTCGCTGGCCAGCGCCGCCCTGATGCTGCCCGCAGGGGCCGCCCTGGCCCAGACGCCCGCGCCGCGTCCGGCGACGCCTGCGCCCCAGACCCCCGCTCCGACCCAGCCCGCCGCACAAACCCCGCCGTCAGGCCAGGCCGCCACCGTCGGCGATGTGGTGGTCAACGCCCGCGCCAGCGACGTCCGCACCTCGATCGACGCGACCAGCTACAGCCTGGCCAACGACCTTCAGGCCGTGACCGGCAGCGTGGCCGACGCCCTGCGCAATGTTCCCTCGGTCGATGTCGATCCCGAGGGCAATGTCTCTCTGCGCGGCGACAGCAATGTCACCATCCTGGTCGACGGCCGCCCGTCGGGCATCCTGACTGGCCCCGGCCGGGGTCAGGCGCTGATCCAGCTGCCGGCCAGCCAGTATGCGCGCATCGAGGTGATGACCAATCCGTCCGCCGCCTACAGCCCCGAAGGCTCCGGCGGGGTGATCAACCTGATCACCAAGCCCACGGCGCCCAAGCCCGGAACCCAAACCACCGGCTCCATCCGCGCCAATGTCGGCGACAACGGCCGCTGGAATGCGGGGCTCAGCGGATCGTATCAGAAGGACCGCCTGACCCTGTCGGGCGACCTCAGCTACCGGACCGATCCCACCAACATCCACATGACGCGCCTGCGCGAGCAGCTTGATCCCGTCACCGGCGCGGTGGTTTCGACCACCAGCGTCGATCAGCGGATCGAGTCTGAACAGAACGGCGCGTTCGGGCGCCTGACCGCAGAATACAAGCTGACCGACAAGACCCAGGTGACCGGTGAACTGCGCGGCGTCGTCTTTGACGGCGAAGGCTCGGGAGGGGGGCTGTTCGAAACCCGCAATGCGGCGGGCGCCCTGACCAGCGCCTATCGTCGTGAGGGCGGTCAGGACTTCAACTTCAAGAACTGGGGCGTCACCGGGCGGGTGCTGCATCGCTTCGATGATTCCGGTCACGAATGGTCGAACGAGCTGCGCTACGACAGCAACAGCAACGACAGTTCGGGCCCGGCTAGCACCCTCTTCCTGACCCCCGCCGCCGCGACCCTGTACGAGCGTACGGCGACCGATGTGAACCAGGTCACCCTGGGCTTCACCAGCGCCTATGTCCGTCCCCTGTCCGACGGCGGCAAGCTGCGACTGGGCTATGAGTTGAACGATCAGCGCCCGGATCAGGAGGTGGTCTTCAGCCGGGGCGCCGTCGAGAACAATCTGCCGGTGGTTCCCGGCCTCAGCAGCCGGTTCAAGGCGCGCCAGACGGTGCACGCCCTGTACGCCACCTATGAACGCAGCCTGTCCGAGAAACTGTCGGCCCAGGCGGGTCTGCGGCTGGAGCAGGCCGACATCCGCATCGACGACCTGACCGGCGGGACCTCCGCCTCTCAGGACTATTTCCGCGCCTATCCGACCGCCCATGTCCAATACAAGATGTCGGACGAACAGACCCTGCGCGCCAGCTATTCGCGCCGCATCCAGCGCCCGCAGCCCAGCCAGCTGAATCCGCTGGTGGTCTATCAGGATCCGCTGAACCTGCGTTCAGGCAACCCGGACCTGCAGCCCCAGGAAACCGATTCCTTCGAGTTCATGTGGCAGCTGCGCAAGGGGCAGACCTTCTATCAGGCCACCGCCTATCTGCGTGACACCGACAAGGCCTTCACCGACGTGGCCAGCGACATCGGCGGCGGCGTTCTGCTGACCCGCCCCGAAAACCTGGGCTCGCGCCGCGACATGGGCGTGGAACTGGTCGCCAACGGCCGCCTGCATCCGACCCTGCGCTACAACGCCGCCGTCAATGTGTTCCAGCAGGAGATCGACGCTGCGGGGATTCCTGGCGGGCGCGACCGCGACGGCACGATGGCCAGCGGGCGCCTGAGCCTGAACTGGCAGCCGACGCCCAAGGACTTTGTCCAGGTGACCGGCTTCTGGCAGGGCGAAAGCCTGCTGGCCCAGGGCAAGCGCGAGGCCGGGGGCATGGTCAACCTGGGCTATCGGCGCAAGCTGAACGAGACCCTGTCGTTCAACTTCACCGCCCGCGACCTGTTCAATTCGTTCAACAACACGGTCACCTATGACACGCCTCTGTTCCGCGAACGCTCGGAGCAGGACATCAAGCTGCGCGCCTTCTACGTCGGCCTGACGTGGAACTTCGGCGGCGGCCAGCGTCGTCAGCCGGAGCAGTTCGACTTCTCGACCGGCCCGACGGGCGGCTGAGGATCAGCAGGGCGGCGTCGTTTCCGGCGCCGCCCCGTGTGCTCAACCCAGGCGCCAGGCCTGCAGTTTCTCCAGCACGTCGGCGACGATCTGGTTCTGGGTGAAGCCGGTCACATCATAGGGGCGCGAGCCGTCGCCGGTCTGGGCCGTCAGGCGCCATTCCAGCAGGCGGCGCCCGACGGGCGCGTCGCGCTGGCTGGCGACCGGGCGGGGGCGTGACCGCGCGCCTAGCCGATAGATGAAGACCCGCTCGCCGTGCCGCACCGTCAGCCAGGCGGCGGCGTCGTCGCGACCGACCTCGGCGTCGGGTTCTTCAGCCTCCAGGGCGGTCCGCACGGTCTCCAGCGCGGGCAAGCCGTGGCGGTCGATCTCCTTGACGATGTCGGTGCGCGTCGCCGGCGTCAGGATGCGTTTCAGCTGCTGCGACAGGGGCGCGGCCTCGGTGGCGATGCTCGCCCCAGTCAGGTCGGCGTTCATCTGTCGGAACAGGCCCGCGACCAGCAGGATCATGATGATGCAGAAGGGCAGGGCCGCCACCAGGGTCGCGGCCTGCAACGCCCCCAACCCGCCTGCCAGCAGCAGCAGGGCCGCCGCCGCCCCCTGCATCACGCACCAGTAGATCCGCTGCCAGCGCGGGGTGTCGTCCGCCCCGCCGGACGCCAGGGTGTCGATCACCAGCGAGCCGGAATCGGCCGAGGTGACGAAGAAGACCGCGACCAGCAGGATGGCCAGGGTCGAGGTGAACATCGTGCCCGGCAACTGCTCGAAGAAGTGGAACATGGCCGTCGACAGGTCGGCCTGCACGGCCTGGGAAATCGCGCCCGCCGCCTGGCCCATGTCATAGGCCATGGCTGTATTGCCGAAGACGGTCATCCACAGGAAGGTGAAGCCGGTCGGCACCAGCAGGACCCCGATCACGAACTCGCGCACCGTCCGCCCGCGCGAAATCCGGGCGATGAACATGCCCACGAACGGCGACCAGGCGATCCACCAGGCCCAGTAGAACAGGGTCCAGTTGGCCATCCACGCCCGCGGCTCATAGGCGTACAGGGTGAAGGTGCGCACGAAGAAGTGGTCCAGATACAGGCCGAAATTCTGCACCAGCGCCCGCATCAGAAACAGGGTCGGACCGGCGAACAGCACGAACAGCATCAGGCAGACGGCCAGGATCAGGTTTAGCTCCGACAGGCGGCGCACCCCCTTGTCCACGCCCGACAGCACCGAAAGCGTCGCCACCCCCATCACGGCCACGATCAGCCCGACCTGGATCAGCACCGTGTTGGGAATGCCGAACACATAGTCCAGACCCGCCGCCATCTGGGCCACGCCCAGGCCTAAAGAGGTGGCGATGCCGAACAGGGTGCCGCAGATGGCGAAGATGTCGACGGCGTCGCCGATCGGCCCGTTGATCCGCCTGCCCAGCAGGGGATAGAGGCCCGACCGCATCGTCAGCGGCAGGCCCTTTCGGTGCGCGAAATAGGCCAGGCTCAGTCCGACCACGGCATAGATGGCCCAGGCGTGGACGCCCCAGTGGGTGAAGGTGATGACCATGGCCTCGCGTGCGGCCTTGACCGTGCCGGGGACCTCCTCGGGCGGGGCGATATAGTGCTGCACCGGTTCGGCGACCGCGAAATACATCAGGCCGATGCCCATGCCGGCGGCGAACAGCATGGCCAGCCAGGACAGATAGGGGAAGTCCGGTTCGGCGTCGTCCGGCCCAAGCTTCAGCCGTCCGGTCGGCCCGGCGGCCAGCCAGACCACGGCGCCCAGAAAGCCCGCAACCGCAGCGACATACAGCCAGCCGAAGGTGTCGATCACCCAGGCCTGGGCCCGGCCGAATATCAGGTCGGATGTGTTGGGCGCGATCAGGGCCAACAGCAGCAGGGCGCCTGCAATCGCGCTGGCCCCCCAGAAGACACGGGGGTTCATCTTGGTCGTAAGCATCGGTCCAAAGCGTATGGCGAAGCTGTGGGTTCCCGATTGCCCGACAAGACCGGGCGGCGGGGCGTCGCCCGGTCGTCGTGCTTCAGGCGTTACAGGCGGCAGACCGCCGTCTGGCCGCGACGGACGGTGTAGCGGTCCGTGCGCGGATTATAGCTCTTGTACCGGCTCTGACAGGCGTGAACGTGGCGGTACCAGTCGCCGTGACGCGAGAAATGCGCCGGCGGCTCATTGGGGCGCGCGCCCCAACTGGTTTCCCACACGCCATATCGGTCATTGTCCTGCGGCCCATGACCGTCGGCGCGACGCATGTCGTGCTGGTTCGGCCCGGTGGTCTGCATATAGGGGACGGGGCCGGTCTGTGGGGTTCTGGCCTCGTTTGGCCGCATCGGTGCGGCGTGTTCTGGCTGTCCTTGTCGGGACTGGTCAGAGCTCGCGGCCTGTGCGGAAGCGGCGCTGAGGGCCATAAGGCCGGCGGCGACTGCGATCAGGGTCTTGCGCATGATTAGCTCCTCATGCCCGATCATTCGGGCATGAGGGTGCAACGCGTGACGGTGGTTTGCGGCTGGGCAGGGCGAAAATTTATTCGCGGCGGCGAACCGGCCTATCGCGGCGGCATTGGCGGGTTTAGGCATGAAGCCTGGGCGTGAGGGGGCTTCATGCGGCTGTTTCGACCTATTCTGGCGGGTGCGACCCTGCGCGACCGCGCCGCGGCCTGTCTGGGCGCCTTGTTCGGCATCGGCCTGACGGGGCTGGTGTCGCGCTGGGTTCTGGGCGCGGACCATGCGGCCCACGCCCTGCTGATCGCCTCGATGGGGGCGTCGGCGGTGCTGGTCTTCGCCGTTCCCGCAAGCCCTCTGGCCCAGCCCTGGCCCGTGATCGGCGGCAACGCCATTTCCGGCCTGATCGGCGTCATCGTCGCCCATGCCATACATGACCCGATGATCGGCGGCGCCGTCGCGGTGTCCCTGGCCATCGGGGTCATGTCCCTGTTCGGCTGTCTGCATCCGCCCGGCGGCGGCACAGCCCTGACGCCGGTGCTGGCCGGTCCCGCCGCCGCCTGGCTGTTCCCGCTGGCGCCCGCCGCCCTGAACGCGGTCCTGCTGGTCGGCGCCGCCTGGCTGTTCCACCGGTTTTCAGGCCACGCCTATCCGCACAGGCCAGAGAAGATCACGTCCGGCGCTCTGGCGATTTCAGAAGCCGACATCGACGCCGCCCTGTCGGAAATGCACGAGGCGTTGGACGTCAGCCGCGAGGACCTGCGCGCTGTCGCCGTGCTGGCGGCCCAGCACGCCGCAGGGCGCCGCAAATCCTGATCCGCGCCCCTTGTGCGCCAAATCCGCAACACCATCTCGTTTGCGACAGCTCAAGGCGTCGCTTTCGATAAGGGCGCATTGAGATGAAATCCGCCTCCTGAGGGGAACACATGAATCTCGATCTCTACTCCGACCGCGCCAAACAGGCCGTCCAGTCGGCCCAGTCGCTGGCCCTGGCCCGCCGTCACCAGCAGTTCGCCCCCGAACACCTGCTCAAGGTGTTGCTGGAGGAGCGCGACGGCTTGGCCCGCAACCTGATCAACGCCGCAGGCGGCGACGTCCGCAAGGCCGAGGCCGATATTGAAACCGCCCTGAAGAAGCGCGCCCAGGTGACCGGCGGCTCGGGCCAGCTGTATCTGGACGGCGACACCGCCCGCGTCTTCGCCGCCGCCGAGGAGGCCTCGAAGAAGGCGGGCGACGCCTTCGTCACGACTGAACGCCTTCTGGCCGCACTGGCCAAGGAGGGCGGCGTCGCGGCCCAGGTGCTGAAATCGTCCGGCCTGACGCCTGACAAGCTGGAGGCCGCCATCGCGGATGTGAGGAAGGGCAAGACCGCCGACAACGCCAGCGCCGAAGACGGCTATGACGCCCTGAAACGCTATGCCCGCGACCTGACTCAGGCGGCGGCGGACGGAAAGATCGACCCGGTCATCGGCCGCGACGAGGAGATCCGCCGCACGATTCAGGTCCTGGCCCGCCGCACCAAGAACAACCCCGTCCTGATCGGCGAGCCGGGCGTGGGTAAGACCGCCATTGTCGAAGGCCTGGCCCTGCGCATCGTCAACGGCGATGTGCCGGAATCTCTGCGCGACAAGACCGTCATGGCGCTGGACATGGGCAGCCTGATCGCGGGCGCGAAATATCGCGGCGAGTTCGAGGAGCGGCTGAAAGCCGTGCTGAACGAGGTGTCGGCGGCCGAGGGCGGGGTCATCCTGTTCATCGACGAAATGCACACCCTGGTCGGCGCGGGCAAGGGCGACGGGGCGATGGACGCCTCCAACCTGCTAAAGCCCGCCTTGGCGCGCGGCGAACTGCACTGCGTCGGCGCCACGACGCTGGATGAGTACCGCAAGCACGTCGAGAAGGACGCGGCCCTGGCCCGTCGCTTCCAGCCCGTCTTCGTCGCCGAACCCACGGTCGAGGACACGGTGTCGATCCTGCGCGGCCTGAAGGAGAAGTATGAGGTCCACCACGGGGTCCGGATCAGCGACAGCGCCATCGTCGCCGCCGCCACCCTGTCGAACCGCTACATCACCGACCGCTTCCTGCCCGACAAGGCCATCGACTTGATCGACGAGGCCGCATCGCGCGTGCGCATGGCCGTCGATTCCAAGCCCGAGGCTCTGGACGAGATCGACCGCCGTCTGGTGCAGCTGAAGATCGAACGTGAGGCCCTGAAGAAGGAGACCGACACCGCCTCCCAGCACCGTCTGGAGAAGCTGGAAGACGAGATCGCCGATCTGGAAGGTCAGTCCGACGATCTGACGACCCAGTGGAAGTCGGAAAAGGAAAAGGTCGGGCAGGGCGCGCAATTGCGTGAAACCCTGGACCGCCTGCGTCTGGAGCTGACCAACGCGCAGCGCGCGGGCGATCTGGGCCGTGCGTCAGAGATCGCCTACGGCCAGATTCCCCAGATCGAAAAACAGCTGGCCGAGGCCGAGGCCAATGAAACCTCAGGCAAGGGGCCTCTGACCCCCGAAGTCGTCGACGCCGAACAGATCGCCGCCGTCGTCAGCCGCTGGACCGGCGTGCCCGTCGACAAGATGCTGGAGGGCGAGCGCGAGAAGCTGCTCAAGATGGAAGACGCCCTTGGTGGTCGCGTCGTGGGTCAGGACGAGGCCCTGACCGCCGTGTCCGACGCCGTGCGCCGCGCCCGTGCGGGTCTGAACGACCCCAACCGGCCGCTGGGCAGCTTCCTGTTCCTTGGCCCGACCGGCGTCGGCAAGACCGAACTGACCAAGGCCCTGGCCGAGTTCCTGTTTGATGACGAAGCCGCCATCACCCGGCTGGATATGTCGGAATATATGGAGAAGCATTCGGTCAGCCGCCTGATCGGCGCCCCTCCCGGCTATGTCGGTTATGACGAAGGCGGCGCCCTGACCGAGGCGGTGCGTCGTCGCCCCTATCAGGTCGTCCTGTTCGACGAAGTTGAAAAGGCCCACCCGGACGTGTTCAACGTGCTGTTGCAGGTGCTGGACGACGGTCGCCTGACCGATGGTCAGGGCCGCACCATCGATTTCCGCAACACCCTGATCATCATGACCTCCAACCTGGGCTCGGAATTCCTGGCCAATCAGGGCGAAGGCGATGATGTCGAGGCCGTGCGTCCCTTCGTCATGGAGGCGGTGCGTGGGCATTTCCGGCCCGAGTTCCTGAACCGGATCGACGAGATCATCCTGTTCCACCGCCTGGGTCGCGACCAGATGGGCGGCATCGTCCGCATCCAGCTGGCCCGGTTCGAGAAGCTTCTGGCCGACCGCCGCATGGCCATCGACATCGACGACGCGGCCCTGGCCTGGCTGGCCGACCGCGGCTACGACCCCGTCTATGGCGCCCGCCCCCTGAAGCGCGTCATCCAGAAAGACCTGGTCGACCCCATCGCCCGCAAACTGCTGGCCGGCGAGATCGAGGACGGCGGCGTGATCGCCGTGTCAGCGGGTCAGGACGGCCTGGAGATCGGCAAGGCGCGGGTGCATTGAACGGTTGGGGCGGTGGCGTCGCCATCGCCCCTTCTTCTTTTTTCTCTTGATCGGGGGAGCGACGTTTCAGCTTTGCGGTCGTGACGTGTTGAAGGGCTATGCAGAGATGAAATGTCGGATTCGACATTTCCATTGTTTTCCTTCATAAGCCGCCGCTTCCGACGCAAGTGAACCTCGCGTCTCCACCAGCACGATCCCATTTCCGCGCTCAAGCAGCGCAGCGTTAGCGCTCTAGGGAAGTGGATGAGGCTGGCGAGAACCCTCTGCCGACGCGATCGTCGCCAGAGGCCGTTGTCGTATGGAGCCGTTTCACCCGTCGCCATGAGGTAGTGAATGTTCGAGGCTCTGAACGAGCGGCTTACAGGCGTCTTCGACCGGATCACCGGCCGCGGCGCCCTGTCTGAAAAGGATGTCGCAGAGGCGATGCGCGAAGTGCGCGTGGCCCTGCTTGAGGCCGACGTCGCTCTGCCGGTCGTCAAGGACTTCATCGCCTTCGCCACCGAACGCGCCACCGGCGAAGAAGTCATCCGTTCGGTCAAGCCGGCCGATCAGGTGGTCAAGATCGTCTATGACGGCCTGATCGAGATGCTGGGTGGCGAAGAGCCGGTCCCGCTGAACACCAACGCCAACCCGCCTGCCGTCGTGCTGATGGCCGGTCTGCAGGGTTCGGGCAAGACGACGACCTCGGCCAAGCTGGCGCTGCGTCTGACCAAGTTCGATCGCAAGAAGGTCATGCTTGCATCCTTGGATACGCGTCGTCCGGCCGCGATGGAGCAGTTGGCCACTCTGGGCAAGCAGATCGAGGTCGCCACCCTGCCCATCGTGGCGGGCGAGAGCGCGGTCCAGATCACCCGCCGCGCCCTGACCGCCGCCAGGCTGCAGGGCTTTGACGTCCTGATCCTGGACACCGCCGGCCGCATCACCCTGGACGAAGGGCTGATGAATGAGGTGGCTGAGGTCGCCGAGATCTCCAAGCCGGTCGAGACCCTGCTGGTCGCCGACAGCCTGACCGGTCAGGACGCCGTCCGCACCGCCAAGGCCTTCCATGAGCGCCTGCCCCTGACGGGTCTGGTCCTGACCCGCGCCGATGGCGATGGCCGCGGCGGCGCCATGCTGTCGATGCGCGCCGTCACGGGCCTGCCGATCAAATATTTGGGCGCCGGCGAAAAGGTCGATGCACTGGACGTCTTCGACGCCCGCCGGGTCGCAGGCCGTATCCTGGGGCAGGGCGATATCGTCGCCCTGGTCGAAAAAGCCGCTCAGGACCTGGATCAGGCCAAGGCCGAGAAGATGGCCCGCAAGCTGGCCAAGGGTCAGTTCGATCTGGACGATCTGGCCGGTCAGCTTCAGCAGATGAAGCGGATGGGCGGTCTGCAGGGCATCATGGGCATGCTTCCGGGCGTGGCCAAGATGAAGAACCAGATGGCCGACAGCGGCATCGACGACCGCATGATCCTGCGTCAGGAAGCCATCATCTCCTCGATGACTAAGGCCGAGCGCAAGAAGCCGGACCTGCTGAACGCCTCGCGCAAGAAGCGGATCGCGGCGGGCGCCGGGGTCGATGTGCAGGACGTGAATCGGGTTCTGAAACAGCACCGCCAGATGGCCGACATGGTCAAGTCGATGGCGCGTGGCGGACCCAAGAAGATGCAGCAGATGGCGGCCATGCTCGGCGGCCTCGGCGGCGGTGGAATGGGCGGGCCGGACATGGCGCGCCTTAAGGCTCTGGGCGGCGGCAAGATGGCTGAACCCAGCGCGGACGAACTGAAAGCTGTGCAGGACCGTCTGGCGGGCCTGGGCGGCGGACAACTTCCGGGGGGTCTTCCGGGCTTGCCGGGCTTCCCCTCAAAGAAATAACGACTTTCTAGAAAGAGACTGAAAATGCTGAAGATTCGTCTGGCCCGCGGCGGCGCCAAGAAGCGCCCCTACTACCACATCGTCGTTGCTGACTCGCACGCCCCCCGCGACGGCAAGTTCATCGAGAAGGTCGGCTCCTACAACCCGATGCTTCCCAAGGACAGCGCCACGCCGCGCGTCGCCCTGAAGGTCGAGCGTATCGCTGAATGGCTCGGCAAGGGCGCTCAGCCGACCGACCGCGTCGCGCGCTTCCTGTCGCAGGACGAGACCCTGGGCGCCAAGGTCAAGTGGACGCAAGGCAACAACCCGAACAAGGCCCAGCCCGGCAAGAAGGCGCAAGAGCGCGCCGCCGAACGCGCCCAGCGCGAAGCCGACCGCCTGGAAGCCGAAGCCGCCGCCAAGGCCGAAGCCGCCGAAGCCGCTGCCCGCGCCAAGGAAGAAGCTGAAGCCGCCAAGAACGCTCCGGCTCCGGCTGCTGAAGAAGCCCCCGCTGAAGAGGCTCCGGCCGCTGAAGCTTCGGCTGAAGAAACCACGGAAGCCTAAGGCTTTCGACCAATCCGGCATGGAAAGCAGCGTCCTCACGGGCGCTGCTTTTCTGTTATGGGCGGCCTGAAGCGGAGAGAACGGCATGACCACGGACAGCAGACTCATCCTCGTCGGCCAGATCGGCGGCGGCTTCGGCGTGCGCGGCGAGGTGCGGGTGACCGCCTTCACCGCCGACCCTCTGGCCCTGACCGCCTATGGTCCGCTGTTGCGCGCCGATGGCTCCGTGGCCCTGACCCTGACCTCCACGCGGCCCGACAAGAACGGCGTCGTGGGCCGCGCCAAGGAGATCGCCACCAAGGAGGAGGCGGATGCCCTGCGCGGTCTGAAGCTGCACGTCCCGCGTGACCGCTTCCCGGAACCGGACGAAGATGAATTCTATCTGGCGGATCTGATCGGGGTTCAGGCCCGTGGCGCGGACGGCGCCCTCATGGGCCAGGTCAAGTCGGTGCAGAATTTCGGCGCCGATGACATGCTGGAGATCGCGCCCGCGACCGGCGGGCCGACCTGGTATCTGCCGTTTACAAAAGAGGCCGTGCCCGAGCTTCACCTCGCCGACGGCTGGCTGCTGGCCGTACCGCCGAACGAGGTGGGCGAACGCGAGCCCGACTGAACCTAGATTTCTTCGGTCGGGGCGTCGGCGACGTATTTCTTGATCGACTCGATCGCGCGCTTGGCGCCTGACTTGTCCGAATAGCCTTCGGTCGAGAAGATGATCTCGGAATTGTACTTGAAGCGGACGCGGAACTCGCCAGCCTTGTCTTTGTAGACTTCGAACTTGTGCGCCATCGGGCGTCTCCAGATACGACCTGTGATCGGGTCACAGACAAGCTGGCATTGACGTCCCAGCGTCGCCATTCACAAGCGCGCGATTGCACTGCTCCTGCCGCTGTTGCGAAATAGGCGGATCGCGCCAACATTGGTGCATCCGCCATCAGGACTTCATTGCATGACCGACCTGTCCGCCTTCCCGATCACCCAGCGCTGGCCCGCCCAGCATCCTGACCGGCTCCAGCTCTATTCCCTGCCGACGCCAAATGGCGTGAAGGTGTCGATCATGCTGGAGGAGGTCGGTCTGGCCTATGAGCCGCACCTGATCGACATCACCAAGAACGAGACCTGGGGGCCGGAATATCTGTCGTTGAACCCCAACGGCAAGATCCCCGCCATCATCGATCCCGAGGGTCCGGGAGGGAAACCGCTGGCCCTGTTCGAATCCGGCGCCATCCTGATCTATCTGGCGGAAAAGACTGGCAAGTTCCTGTCGGCGGATCCGGCCGAACGCTACCAGACGATCCAGTGGGTCATGTTCCAGATGGGCGCCATCGGCCCGATGTTCGGCCAGCTCGGCTTCTTCCACCGCTTCGCCGGCAAGGAGTATGAGGACAAGCGCCCGCGCGATCGCTACGTCGCGGAATCCCGTCGTCTGCTGGGCGTCCTGGAGACCCGTCTGGCCAATGAAGGCGGCGAGCCGCGTGACTGGATCATCGGCGACTATTCCATAGCCGACATCGCCACCTTGGGCTGGGTGCGCAACCTGATCGGCTTCTACGAAGCGGGCGAGATCGTCGGGTTCAAGGACTTCCCGCACGTCGCCGCCTGGCTGGAACGCGGGCTGGCGCGTCCGGCGGTTCAGCGGGCACTTGAGATTCCGTCACGGACGTGAACCATACTGTCATGGTTGCGTTAGTCCGCAACCTCAACAGGAGCGCGACCTCATGGGCATCTTCTCTTCCATCTGGAACAAGATCACGAACCACAAGCCTGCGGCGGCTCCGGCCCCCGCACCGACAGCCGCTCCGGCAGGCGCCGCGCCGACCGCTGCGCCCGTTAGCCTGCCGCCGGTCGACGTCGAAGCCGTTCTGAGCGGTCTTGCCGCCAGCAAGGGCGGCGGCGGCAACTGGCGCACCTCGATCGTCGACCTGCTGAAACTGCTCGACCTCGATTCCAGCCTGTCGGCCCGCAAGGAGCTGGCTGAAGAACTGAACGTCCATGCCGGTGAACACGGCTCGGCCGAGCAGAACATCGCCCTGTCCAAGGCGGTCTGGCGGAAGCTGGCCGAAAACGGCGGCCAGGTCCCGGCCTCGCTGCGCGACTAAGCCAGTTCAGAACCGTCATTCCGGGGCGTCCGAAGGGGCGAACCCGGAACCCAGGAGGTCGCTCCAGCGCCGTTCAACCTGGGTTCCGGGTTCTTCGTTCCGCTCAGCCCCGGAATGACGATTCGAGAGGCTGACTAATTGAATGTCGATGGACCGCGAGCCGTGTCAGGCCTTCGGTCTGATCCAGCGCATCGCCGCCAGCGCGGCGAATCCCACGACCAGACCCCAGAAGGCCGCGCCGATGCCGAACAGGGCGACGCCGGAGCCTGTGGCGGCGAAGGTCAGGACGGCGGCTTCCCGCTCGTCCGGCTTGGCCAGCATGGCCCACAGCGCCCCCGTCAGGGCCGCGATCAGGGCCAGGCCCGTGATGATGGCCAGAACCGCAGGCGGCATGGCGATGAACAGGCCCGCCAGCGGCGCCGCGAACAGGGCCACCACCACATAGAACCCGCCATAGATGACGCCCACGATCCATCGTTTCGCGGGATCGGGATGGGCGTCAGGACCGGTGCACAGGGCGGCGGTGATGGCGGCCAGATTGACCCCGTGCGCGCCGAATGGGGCGGCGATCAGACTGGTCAGGCCGGTGGCGAAGATCAGACGGTTGGCGGGCGGCTCGTATCCGGCGGCTCTCAGCACGACCAGCCCCGGCAGGTTCTGCGAGGCCAGGGTGACCAGAAACAGCGGCAGGCCGAGGCTGACGGCGACCTTCCAGTCAAAGGCGGGCATGACCGGCGACAGGCCGCCGAACAGGCCGGTTCCGGGCGGCAGGCCGATCTGCCTCTTGAAGGCCAGCACAGCAAAGGCGGCGACCAGCACGGCGGGCAGGCTCCAGGCGGGCCACAGCCGCCGCGTGACGATGAAGACGGCCAGCAGTCCGATCGCCAGCCCCATCTCATCCGGCACGACCTTGAACAGCTTCAGCACGAAGGGCAGCAGCACGCCCGCCAGCATGGCCGAGGCGACCGAGGCGGGAATCTTCTGCGCCAGCCGTCCCAGCGCCGGCGCCAGGCCCGTCAGCACCATCAGGGCGGCTGCAAACACGAAGGCGCCGATGGCGTTGGCCCAGCCCAGGCCTAGCGCCGAGGCCGCCAGCAGGGCCGCCCCCGGCGTCGACCAGGCCAAGACGACCGGCATTTTGAAGCGCCAGCTCAGCAACATCCCCGGCAGGCCGATGCCCAGGCACAGGGCCGTCACCATAGAAATGATCTGGGTCGGGCTGGCGCCCAGCACCTGACCCGCCTGCACGATCAGGGCGACCGTGCCGCCGAAACCGACGACGGTGGCCACGGCGGCGGCGGAGAAGCTGGCGGGGGGAGGGAGGTTCGGCGCGCTCATACACTAGGGATAAGCGGGGCCGTCGCGGCTCGAAAGCAAAAAGGGCCGCCGGTTCGCCCGGCGGCCCTTCATGTTCAACCGATCCGTTGGGATCAGGCTTCGATGTCTTCCGGCAGGCCGACGGCGTGGAAACCCGCATCGACGTGGACGACTTCGCCCGTGGTCGAACGGCCCAGGTCCGAGCACAGCCACAGGGCCGCGCCCGCGACGCCTTCCATCGAGGTCTCTTCCTTGATCAGCGAGAACTGCGCCGACTTGGAGTGCAGGCCGCGCCCGCCCGAGATGCCCGCCAGCGACAGGGTGCGCATGGCGCCCGCCGAGATGGCGTTGACGCGGATGTTCTTGGGACCCAGATCGCGCGCGATGTAACGCGTGGCGGCTTCCAGCGCAGCCTTGGCCACGCCCATGGTGTTGTAGTTCGGGATGACCCGCTCGGACCCCAGATAGGTCAGGGTGATCATCGAGCCGCCGTTCGGCATCAGCTTGGCCGAACGCTTGGCCACGTCCACGAAGCTGAAGGCCGAGATGTTCATGGCCAGCAGGAAGCTGTCGCGCGTGGTGTTGTCGACGAACGACCCCTTCAGCTCATCCTTGTTGGCGAAGGCGACCGAGTGGACGACGAAGTCGATCGTGCCGAACTCTTTCTCCAACTCGGCGAAGGCGTGGTCCATCGAGGCGTCATCGGTGACGTCTGCCTGGATCAGCAGCTTGGCGCCGACGCTTTCGGCCAGAGGGCGCACGCGGCGCTCCAGGCTCTCGCCCAGATAGGTGAAGGCCAGTTCGGCGCCTTGCGCGGCCAGTTGCGATGCGATGCCCCAGGCGATGGAGCTGGAGTTCGCGACCCCCATGATCAGGCCCTTCTTGCCCTTCATGAGGTCTCCGGTGGGCATGTCCCAGCCTTCGCTCGTCGCCATGATACGTCTCCTGATGATTTGGCGGAGGGTTAGCAGGGGCCGATGCGAACCGGAACCCCCGCAGGCTTCCGTAAGGTTACAGCAGGGCCGAAATCGCCTTGCGCGCCGCCTCACCCAAATCTGGGCGTTTCAGGGCCAGAGCGACGTTGGCGCGCAGCAGGCCGATCTTGTCGCCGCAGTCGTGGGTCACGCCCTCGTATTCGACAGCGGTGAAGCTTTGCTCGTGCATCAGCCGATCCATGGCGTCAGTCAGCTGGATCTCGCCGCCTGCGCCGCGCTCCTGGGTCGCCAGCAGGTCGAAGATTTCCGGCTGCAGGATGTAGCGGCCCGCGATGGACAGGTTGGACGGCGCCGTGCCGGGGGCGGGTTTTTCGACCATCCCCTGCATGGTGATGCGGTTTCCGTCGCGGCTGGCGGGATCGACGATGCCGTATTTGTGGGCGTCTGCGATATCGACCGATTCAACGCCGATCAGATTGCCGCCGGTCTCTTCATAGACATCGACAAGCTGTTTCAACGCGCCCGGCTGGCCATCGACAATGACGTCGGGCAGCATGACGGCGAACGGCTCATGACCGATGATGTCACGCGCGCACCAGACGGCGTGACCCAGGCCCTTGGGCTGCATCTGGCGGGTGAAGCTCATCTCACCGGCCTTGGCCAGTTCGGCGTTCATCATCTCCAGGATGGCCGTCTTGCCCTTGGCCTCCAACTGGGCCTCAAGCTCGATCTGGTGGTCGAAATAGTCCTCGATCGCGCCCTTGGAGCGGCCGGTGACGAAGACGATGTGTTCGATCCCGGCTTCGCGGGCTTCCTCGACGATGTAGGAAAGGATCGGCCGGTCAACGACGTTCAACAGTTCCTTGGGGGTCGTCTTGGTGCCGGGAAGAACCCGCGTGCCGAGACCGGCGACGGGAAGTACGGCCTTGCGCAGACGCGCGGGCTTGGAAGTCATTCGATGTCCTGAAAAGCTGTCCCGCCCCATCATAGCCGACGGAGCAGCGGTGAAAAGGGGCGGGACGCCTTCGGAGAGAACCCGGTTACTTGGCGGGGCGGGCCATCGGCGTCATTGCGGCCGCCGTGGCGCGCTGGGCCTGCAGATCCGCCGCCTGCAGCGGGATCAGGCCGCGGTCCTGCAGATAACCGCCACGACCGGCGGAGGCGTCCGACAGGAACTCCTGCACGAACTGCTGCAGGCCGGGGATGACGCCGATATTGGCCTTCTTCACATAGATGTAGAGGCTGCGCGACAGGGGATAGGAGCCGTCGGCGATGGTGTCGGCGGTCGGGGCCACGCCGTCGATGGTCTCGGCCTTCACCGTATCCAGGTTCTGCTCCAGGAAGGAATAGCCGAACACGCCCAACGAGCCGGGGGTGCGGCTCAGGGTCTGGACGATGGCGTTGTCGTTCTCGCCGGCGTCGATCCAGGCATTGTCCTCACGCAGGGTGTGGGCGATGGCTTCAAACCGGCTCTTGTCCGATTTTTCGATGGCGGCGGCGGCGGGAACCAGCTTGGCGCCCGGCGCCATGCCCAGCTCCAGGAAGGCGTCGCGCGTGCCCGAGGTGGGCGGCGGGCCATAGACCTGGATGCGCTGGACCGGCAGGCCCTTGTTCACATCGTTCCAGGTCTTGGTCGGGTTGGCGATGAAGGCGCCGCTGGCGTCGGGGACTTCCTTGGCCAGGCCTTCGTACAGGTCGTTCAGTTCGAAGTTGAAGCTGTTGCCGTTGCGCGCCGTGGCGATGACGATGCCGTCATAGCCGATCTTCAGTTCGACGATGTCGGTGACGCCGTTCTTGGCGCACAGGTCGAACTCGGACTGTTTCATCTGGCGCGAGGCGTTGGCGATGTCGGGGCTGTTGGGGCCGACGCCCTGGCAGAAGGCCTGGATGCCGCCGCCGGTGCCCAGGGCCTCGACGCGGGGAGCGGCGCCGCCCGAGGTGCGCGCGAAGTTCTCCGCCACGCGGGTCGAGAAGGGGAAGACGGTCGAGGAGCCTGCGGCCCAGATCCCGGCGCGGGCGCGCGACGACGAGCCGCCGCTGGAGCCGTTGTCGCCGCAGGCTGCGAGAGCCAGAAGTGCGGTCGCCGTAGCGGCGTATTTCAGTGCGCGGATCATCCTGGCTCTCCCTGAGCGGCTTAGTGCGCAACGCTTAGAGCAGAGGATTGTGACATTCCGCTGAAGGGGGCGGCTGTGGGGGAGCGGCTGAAGCCAAGGGGCCGCTGAAGCAGGCTGGCCGGGCTTCGGGCTGATGGCCCAAAGCCCGGCTGCACGATTACAGCAGGCGGCGGCGCATGACCTGCGACAGGCTGTCGATCAGGGTCACGGCGATGACCACGATGATGACGATGGCCGACACGGCTTTGAAGTTGAAGGCGTTCATGCTGTCGAACAGCACCTGGCCGATGCCGCCTGCGCCGATCAGGCCCAGAACGGTCGCCGAACGGCTGTTGGATTCAAAGCGGTACAGGGCGAACGAGGTCCACAGTGGGGCCACCTGAGGGATCACGCCCCAGACGATCTCGTGCAGCTTGGAGGCGCCGGTGGCGCGCACGCCTTCGACCGGACCCTTGTCGATCGATTCAACGGCTTCCGAGAACAGCTTGGCCAGAACGCCCGCCGTGTTCAGGGTGATGGCCAGAACACCGGCTAGAGGCCCCAGGCCCACGGCGGTGACGAACAGCAGGCCGATCACCAGATCGGGCACAGAACGCAGCAGGTTCATGACCCAGCGCACCGGCGTCACCACCCATTGCGGGGCGATGTTGCGGGCGGCGGCCAGACCCAGCGGAATGCCGAACAGCACGGCCAGGAAGGTGCCCCACAGGGCGATCTGGACGGTCTCCCACATCTTGCCGACGAACATCTTCCAATCGGAGAAGTCGGGGCGCAGCAGGTCGTGAATGAAGAGTTGCGTGCTCTCGTTGCCCGAGAACAGGCGCGAGATATTGCCCAGGTCGACGGCCTTGATGCTGTAGAGCAGCACCACGGCGACGCCGCCCCAGACCAGGACGTCGGCGGCCCATGCCAGGGCCGATTTGCGCGGCGCGGCGGGGATGGCCGCGGGCGTCAGGGAAGGCGCTGCGCTCAAGGTTGGACCTCACCCTTGGCGCGCAGGCGTTGCAGTTCACGCTCGGCCGCAGCGGCGCCGGCGGTGTCGCCCTTGGCGCGGGCTTCGCTCAGCTTCTGGTCGGCGATCATTTCGCGGATCGGGTCCAGATAATCGTCGTCGGCGGCGGCGAAGCGTGAGTATTCCAGCGCCGTCAGAACCTGACGCTGACGCTCGGCCTCAGCGCCCTGGCCCTGGCCGTAGGTCAGGAAGAAGCCGCGGATCTTTTCTTTCAGAACCGGGTCCAGATCCTTGCGCAGGACGATGCCGCTTTCAGGGATCGGGGGCGAGGACCAGATTTCCTCGATCTGGTCGGCCAGACGCGGGTTCTCCTTGCGGATGAACAGGGTGTTGACGCTGTTGGACGTCGCCACGTCGATCACGCCGGTCGCCACGCCAAAGGCGTTGGCCTGATGGTTGGCAGAACGCACGGTCTTGAAGCACTGCGACGGCGTGATGCCGCGCGGATTGAAGAAATAGGTCAGGGGGGCCAGGGTGCCCGAGGTCGACTGGGCGTCGCCGATGCCGAAGTTGAACTGCTTGCCGCAGGCCACGACCTTGTCCAGCGTGATGCCGGAACCCTTCTTGACGATCAGGGTCGACTGATAGGAGTCCAGGCCTTCGCGGTTGACGGTGCGGGCGATGACCTCGGCGTTGGCGCGGTCGATGGCCTCGACCTCAGGCTTGGCCGAGAACCAGCCCACCTGGGTGTGGTTTCCGCGCATGGCCTCGACCAGAACCGTGTAGTTCGAGCCGAAATAGGGTTTCACCGGCACGCCGATGGCCTTGGACATGTCGTCCAGCAGCGGTTGCCACAGCGGGCCGGCCGAGGCCTGGCCTTCAGCGGACAGGATCGAGAAGGTGATCTCGGACGGGGTTCCGCCCTTCTTGTCATCGCCGCCGCCGCACGAGGCGAGACCCAGAACCAGGGCGGCGCCGACGGCGGCCATGCCGCTCCTGGCGATCAGGCGGCGGGTCATGGAGAATTGGGACGGGCTCATGCCTTGGTCTCCCAGAACGCGTCCTCGAATTCAGGACCGTAGATTTCGATCAGGCGCTGTTGGTCCAGGCCCGTGGAGGGACCGTCATAGACGATCTTGCCCGCTTGCAGGGCGATGACGCGGTCGCAGTAGCGGATGGCGTAGTCGACCTGGTGCAGGGTGACGATGACGCCCATGCCGTCGCGCTTGTTCAGCTCGACCAGCAGCTCCATCACCTTGCGCGCGGACACGGGGTCCAGCGAGGCGACGGGTTCGTCGGCCAGGATGGCCTTGGCGCCCTGCAGGATGGCGCGGGCGATGGCGCCGCGCTGCTGCTGGCCGCCCGAAAGCGTATTGGCGCGCTGGGCGGCGTAGTCGCTGACGCCCACCCGGTGCAGGGCGGCCATGGCCTTGTCCTTGTCGGCCTGGGGCCAGACGCCCAGCAGACCCTGCCAGGCGGGCAGGCGGCCCAGCGATCCCAGCATGACGTTGGAGAACAGGCTGAGGCGCCCGACCAGATTGAACTGCTGGAAGATCATGCCCAGCTTGCCGCGCGCCTTGCGCACGGCGCCGGTGACACGGCCGTCCTTCTGAACCGTCTCGCCGAACACGGCGATGGTTCCCTTGCCCGCGTCGATCGACTGCAGGCCGGTGATGGAACGCAGGAGCGTGGACTTGCCCGATCCCGAAGGACCGATCAGGGCGACCATTTCGCCTGAGGCGACCTCGATCGAGACGCCGTTCAGCGCCTTTCGCGATCCGAAGGTCTTCGACACGTCACGCGCCAGGACGAGCCCGGGGGCGATGGCGGCTGCGGATGAACTCATGAACTCGCTGAGAGGCTGTGGCGAAGGGGCGCCGCATGACGCGCCAATGGCGTTTGGGCAAGTCTTAATCGCATGGACCGGGCGATTTCGCCAGAGTGTGACGACGCACCGCGACCCTGCGACGCTTTTTTATGGGGGTTCGGACGAATAGCGCACGTTCGTGTCGCAGGCGCTTCAGGCGTGGGCAAGGCCCAGCCGACGCCATAACTCTCGTCAATCATTCTCTCGCTCTCGTTTCATGGTGATCCTCGCCCTTGTGGCGAGGATCACCGGGAGCAAGCCGCACACGCCAAACACCGGGCGTATGGATCCCTGGGACCAGCCCAGGGATGACGGGAGTGGGAGGAAGCGGCTGCTGGGGTGCGCCGACGCACGAACGGGCCAGGTCCTCAGCTGATCCCGCCATGAAATTACCACTTTACATGACAGTCCACAGACCCCATATCGCGCTTTCCGGCGGACCCCGTAGGTCTAACCGTTACGCGCTGCTAACGCCGGTCTGGGTTAACAATCATCAGGGGGTTACGTGAATTGCGCACGTACCAGCTTCCCCTGGACCTGGTCCGTGAGCGGCCTCCTGAACGTCCCGTCGCACTCGTGCGGCCGCGTTCGGTTTCCGTAGCGGCGCGCTGGTTCCAGGATAATTTAAAAGCCGACGTCTTCTATGCGGTGAAGGCGAACCCCTCGCGTTGGGTCATCGAGACCCTGGTCGAGGCTGGCGTTCGTGGTTTTGACGTGGCGTCCATCGCCGAGATCGAACTGGTCCGTTCGGTCAGCGACGACGTGCGTATGGCCTTCATGCACCCGGTCAAGAGCCGTTCGGCCATCACCAAGGCCTATTTCGATTACGGCGTGCGCACCTTTGCGCTCGACTGCATCGACGAGCTGACCAAGATCCTCGACGCCACTGGCGGCGCAGACGACCTGAATCTGGTCGTGCGCATGGCCGTGTCGGCGGACGGCGCCGCCTACACCCTGTCGGGCAAGTTCGGCGTGTCCTCGGATCAGGCTCCCGCCCTGCTGCTGGCCACGCGCCAGGCGGTCAAGGAAGGCCTGATGGGCGTCAGCTTCCACGTCGGTTCGCAGTGCATGCGGCCCACCGCCTACCAGGCCGCCATGGCCCAGGTCGGACGCTCGATCAGCCGTGCGGGCGTGATCGTCGACATCGTCGATGTCGGCGGCGGCTTCCCGTCCGTCTATCCGGGCATGGTCCCGCCGGACATGAGCGAATACGCCGACGCCATCCATCGCGGCTTCAACGAGATGCCGGTGTCGGAAACGACCGAGCTGTGGTGCGAGCCCGGCCGGGCGATCGTCGCCGAGTCCTCGTCGATCCTGGCCCGCGTCGATCTGCGCAAGGGCGACGCCCTGTATCTGAACGACGGCTCGTACGGTTCGCTGTTCGACGCGACCCACTCGCGCTGGCCCTTCCCGACCAAACTGGTCCGGGACGGCGAGTCTGCGGGCGAGTTGAAGGCCTTCCAGTTCTACGGCCCGACCTGCGATTCCATCGACCACATGCCGGGCCCGTTCTGGCTGCCGGCCGATGTGCGCGAAGGCGACTTCATCGAGATCGGCATGCTGGGCGCCTATGGCGTGGCCATGTCGACCGGCTTCAACGGCTATGGCGAACACGACATCGCCGTGGTCGAGGACGCCCCGATGGCTTCGCTCTATGGTCTGGCCCCGCGTTCCATCCCCACCGTGCGCACCACGGCGGAAGAGAACGCCCGCAAGGTCGTCCGCCTGTCGCGTCCCAAGGGCAAGGCTGGCCAGCGCAAGTCGCGCCGGAAGTAAACGCGTTCACATCTCAAGCCGCCACCCTCGGATCAAGTTCGAGGGTGGCGGATTATGCTGAGGCTAACGGTCCCGCCGGTCGCTCCGTCCCGGCATGGCTGCGTGTCCGACGGGCGTTCATCAAGGCAAGCTTCCTAAATGACCGCAACCGCACCCGTCAGCACCAAGGTCCAACTGCTGCAGAACGTCGTCGAGCACGTGGACATCACCCGCTTCGACGCCCGCCCGATCATCGACGCCATGCGCAAGATGAGCTTCTCGTCGCGCGACACGGCCCGCGCCGCCGACATCTTCTCCATGGCCATTGAGGATGCGGATTGTTCGCCCTGGCTGATCCTGGCCGGTTCGACCTCGGCGGGCGGCTGCATGGACGTGTACCGCGACATGGTGAAGTTCGGCATGGTCGACGCCGTGGTCGCCACGGGCGCCTCGATCGTGGACATGGATTTCTTTGAGGCCCTGGGCTTCAAACATTATCAGGCCGCCGGTTCGGTGGACGACAATGTCCTGCGCGAAAACTACATCGACCGCATCTACGACACCTATATCGACGAGGAGCAGCTCCAGGCCTGCGACCACACCATTCTGGAGATCGCCAACCGTCTGGAGCCGCGCGGCTATTCCAGTCGTGAGTTCATCTGGGAGATGGGCAAGTGGCTGTCGGAGGGGAATGCGAAAAAGCCCGGCTCCCTGATCCAGACCGCCTATGAAGAAGGTGTGCCGATCTTCTGCCCGGCCTTTGTCGATAGCTCCGCGGGTTTCGGTCTGGTCAAGCACCAGAAGGAGCGGGCGGCGGCGGGTCAGCCCTATCTGATGCTGGACGCCATCGCCGACTTCCGTGAGCTGACCGACATCAAGATCGCAGCGGGCGTCACGGGCCTGTTCATGGTCGGCGGCGGCGTGCCCAAGAACTTCGCCCAGGACACGGTGGTCTGCGCCGAAATCCTGGGCGTCGAGGCCGAGATGCACCGCTACGCCGTCCAGATCACCGTCGCCGACGTCCGCGACGGCGCCTGCTCATCCTCGACGCTGAAAGAGGCGGCGTCGTGGGGCAAGGTCCAGACCACCCACGAACAGATGGTCTTTGCTGAAGCCACCACGGTCGTGCCGCTGATCGCCTCCGACGCCTATCACCGCGGCGCCTGGAAGACCCGCGAGAAGCGCCGTTGGAACGGGCTGTTCGACAAGGCGTGATCAAAAAGAAGGCCGGTGGATCGCCCCACCGGCCTTTTATTTTCAGCGATCAGGTCAAGGTCAGGCCGCGCAGGCTTCGAATCCGGCCCGCAGCGCGGCCTCGTCCAGATCGCGGCCGATGAAGACGGCGCGGCTCCAGCGGCGTTCGGCGACGCCCCATTCGCGTTGCAGGTCGCCTTCCAGGATCATGTGCACGGCCTGGAAGACCAGGCGGCGGTTCTCGCCCTTCACGTCGATGATGCCCTTGGCGCGCAGGATGTTCTGGCCCTGCTCGCCCAGCAGCTTGTCCAGCCAATTAGTGAACTTGGTCCCGTCCAGCGGGCGGTCCAGCGACAGGGAGATGCCCTTGATGTCGTCCTGATGTGCATGGCCGCGTGCGCCATGTCCGTGATCGTGGGCATGGTCATGTTCGTGATGGTCATGCCCGTGGTCGTGGTCGTGGTCATGATGGTGATGGGCGTGGCCGCAGTGCTCGTCATGCACATGGCCGTCGGCGCCATGCGGCGGGTTCACGAAGTCCGGCTTCACTTCCAGAATCCGGTCTAGGTCGAAGGCGTGCAGGCCCAGCACCTGATCCAGCGGCACGTTGGACCGCTCGGCGCGCACGATGGGGGCCAGCGGGTTCAGCGCGCGCAGACGGGCTTCGACCGCCTCAAGTTCGTCCGCCGTGGCCAGATCGACCTTGTTCAGGATGATGCGGTCGGCGAAGGCCACCTGTTCGCGGGCCTCCTTGCTGTCGTCTAGACGGGCCATGACGTGCTTGGCGTCGACCAGGGTAGTGACGCTGTCCAACTGGGTCTTGGCCTTGACGTCTTCGTCCACGAAGAAGGTCTGGGCCACCGGGCCGGGATCGGCCAGGCCGGTCGTCTCGACGATGATCGCGTCGAAGGCGGGCTTGCCGGGGCGCTGACGCTTCATCAGGCCGGCGACCACGCGGATCAGGTCGCCGCGCACCGTGCAGCAGACGCAGCCGTTGTTCATCTCGAACACGTCCTCGTCGGCGCCGACCACCAGGTCGTTGTCGATGCCGATCTCGCCGAACTCATTGACGATGACGGCGTAACGTTTGCCGTGGTCCTCGGTCAGGATGCGGTTCAGCAGCGTCGTCTTGCCCGCGCCGAGATAGCCGGTCAGCACGGTGACGGGGATCTTGCCATTCGTGGCGGCGGCAGAAGAGGCGGGGGCGGCGAGGGTGTCGGTCATAGGCCGCTAGATGGCGGCTGCACCGTCACTTGAAAAGGGGGCGAGCGCCTGAATCAGGCTCTCGCCTAGATCTGGAGCCTGATTCACGGCATCGATGAAATCGCGTAGCGATCCCATCTCAACCGATCAGGCTTCAAGCCTTCTTGACAAACTCGGTGCGGAGCACGAGGCCGCGCACCTTCTCGACATTGGCCTCGATCTCATCCGTGTCGCCGGTCAGACGGATGTTCTTGACCAGGGTTCCGCGCTTCAGGGTCACCCCGCCCGACCCCTTCACCTTCAGGTCCTTGATCAGGGTCACGCTGTCGCCGTCGGCCAGGATGTTGCCGTTGGAATCTTTGGTCACGTCTTCGGTCATGGCGAAGCTTCTAGCGAGCGGGTCGCGCAATATCCATACGCTGACTATGGGATTTCATGTTCAGACGTCCGGGACGTTGGCATCCAGTTCGTCCAGCCAGACCCGCGCCGAGCCATCCGACGGCGCGCGCCAGTCGCCGCGCGGCGACAGCGACCCGCCGGTCACCACCTTGGGCCCGTTCGGCAGGGCGGAGCGTTTGAACTGGGCCGTCTGGAAGAAGCGGATCAGGAACTTTCTCAACCACCCCTTGATGGTGGCCAGATCATATTCGACCCGCTCATCTTGCGGCGTGTTCGCGGGCCATTCGCCCACGGTCCGGTCGCCCCAGGCCTGGTGCGCCAGGAAGGCGACCTTGGAGGGCTTCAGGCCGAAGCGGCTGATGTAGAACAGGAAGAAGTCGTTCAACGCATAGGGGCCGACCGTGCCCTCCGTCGACTGGATCACCCCGTCCTTGGCCGGGACCAGTTCGGGCGAAATCTCGGTGTCCAGAATGGCGTGCAGGGTCGGCGTCGCCTCGACCCCGACCAGTTCACGCGCCGCGACCCAGCGGATCAGGTGCCGGATCAGGGTCTTCGCCACCCCGCCGTTGACGTTGTAGTGGCTCATGTGGTCGCCTACGCCATAGGTGCACCACCCCAGCGCCAGTTCCGACAGGTCGCCGGTCCCCAGCACAAAGGCGTCATTCTGGTTCGCCAGACGGAACAGATAGTCGGTGCGCAGGCCCGCCTGCACGTTCTCGAAGGTGATGTCGTGCACCGGCTGACCCTCGGCGTAGGGGTGGCCGATGTCCTTGAACATCTGTTCGGCGGCGGGGCGGATGTCGATCTCGGCCCCGGTGACGCCCAGCGTCTTCATCAGCGCCCAGGCGTTCGATTTGGTGCCGTCAGAGGTGGCGAACCCTGGCATGGTGTAGGCCAGGATGCCGGTGCGCGGCAGGTCCAGCCGGTCAAAGGCGCGGCAGGCGACCAGCAGGGCCTGGGTCGAATCCAGCCCGCCCGAAACCCCGATCACCAGTCGTTTCGCCCGGGTCGCCGTCATCCGGCGCATCAGACCCTGCACCTGGATGTTGAACGCCTCGTAGCAGTCCTGGTCCAGCCGCCCGGCGTCGTCGGGCACGAAGGGGAAACGGTCCAGCGGCCGGATCAGGTCGCTTTCGACCACGTCCTCGCGGGCCATGAAGGGCACGATGGTCGCGACCTCGCCCTCCAGCCGCGCACAGTCGGAGAATGTGCCGTTGCGCAGCCGGTCCAGCCCGATCCGGTCCACGTCCACGTCGGCCAGGGTCAGGTGGCTTTCCAGCGAGAACCGCTCCCCTTCCGCCAATTTGACGCCCAGTTCGTGAACCGTCGCCTGACCGTCCCAGGCCAGGTCGGTGGTGCTCTCGCCCCAGCCCGAGGCGGTGAAGACATAGGCCGACAGGGTGCGGGCCGAATGGCTGGCGCTCAGCATCGCCCGCTCATCCGCCTTGCCGATGACGATGTTGGAGGCCGACAGGTTCAGCAGGATGCGCGCGCCCGCCAGCGCCGCACGGGTCGAGGGGGGCAGGGGCGCCCAATAGTCTTCGCAGATCTCGGCGGCGAAGACGAAGCCCGGCCGGTTCACGGCCTCGAACACCAGACCCGGCGCGAAATCGACCGTCTCGCCGTTCAGATGGATCACGTCTTCGCTGCGCGCTGCGGCGGGGGCGAACCAGCGTTTCTCGTAGTATTCCCGGTAGTTGGGCAGATAGGTCTTGGGCACGACGCCCAGCACCTCGCCCGATCCGATCACGACGGCGCAGTTATAAAGGGCGTCGCCGTTGCGCACCGGCGCCCCGACCACGGCGATCAGATCCGCGTCGGCCGTCGCCTGGGCCACCACGGCGATCTGGCGCTCAACCTCGTCCAGCAGCGCCGCCTGCAGGTGCAGGTCATCGATGGCGTAGGCTGACAGGGACAGTTCGGGAAAGACGATCAGGTCCGCGCCCTGCTCGCCCGCCTCGCGGATCAGGGCGACGTGTTCGGCGGCGTTGGCCTTCGGATCACCGACATGGCTGACCGGCGTCGCCGCCGCCACCCGCACGAAGCCGTGGGTCTTGGGAGAATGGAAGGAAAGAGTCTCGGCCATCGGCTCGCCCGCTGCACCCGGCGCGCAGCGCGCCGTTCGTCAGGCTTCATATAGGCGAGAAACTTCAGCCGGGGCGAGAGGCGCATTCCGCCCCGTCAAAACGTAAACGCCTCAGGCCGAAGCCGGGGGTATCAGTTCGTCAGTTCGGTGACGAAGACAGTGGCGCCGACCGGTTCATCGGTAGGCGCCGACCCATTGACCTCGGGGCTGACGAACAGACGTACGGAACTTCGGCTAAGGGTGGGAAGCGGACGTTAGCTCTGCACCGTCCGGAACGGCTTCATCTCATCTCGTAGCGGTGCCCAGCGGCCTGCCCGGAACGCTGATAGCGCAAGTTGACCCGTATCGCCATCGTGAACCCCTGTAATCGTAAGCCCCAAGTTCTCAAGGACGATGAAGCCAAGCAACTGCTGGGCTTGTCCGTCTTCTCTGATTAAGCGTTCGAAGTCAGCCATTGAAGATAGGGGGCGTGCCCCATCAATAATGGGATTGGCTGCGGGCGCGACGCCAACCTCTGCCAGTCCCGCGTCATCAAACGTCAGCCGGATGTTTGGATAGCGGGCCACCGTTTCCCCCGAACGGCCCTTCACTATGGAGATAGGGTTCCCCCATTGCTGCCGCACCTCATCGAGAGAGGCACCAAAAGCGATTTCAGCGACGCCTATATTCGGGTGAATTTCCAGCATGGTGGAGCTTCGCAGCGCATGTGAATGTCCGCAATGGGTCGATACGAGAAACGGGCTTCTTTGCTAAAAGCTGACGTTGCGAGCCCCGTTGTCTACGGCGTGTGTGGTCGTGCTCTACGCGCCGCGCCTTCCCTTGCCGTCGATCAGCACGGCCTGCTGCCATCGGCTGGGGGGCTTGTCGGTGCGGTGGATGCAGCCGGACCAGCAGCAGGGGCGTTTCTTGCCTTCCAGCAGTTCCTCCACGGTGCGTTCGATGCGGCGCTGGCGGGTCGCAGCCTGTTTGGCGTCGTCCACCCAGCAGATGAACTCATTGCGGCCCAGCGGCGTCAGGGCCTTCCACAGATCATAGACGCCCGCGTCCGCCCGCACGGCGGCCTCCAGGTCGGCGGCGGCGTTGTGGACCACGCCTTGCGGAAAGACATCTGTCATCACGATCCTCCCAGGCTGCGCTTTAGTCCAAGTCTGTTCGCCGCCTTCGGGAATGTCCATGGGCGCCTTGTCCAGCCCATGGTGTTGCGAATGCGGATGACGCGCGGCTCCGTCATCGCTAAAGCCATCCCATGACCGACACGCCGAAAAAAGGCTGGTTCCAGCGCCTGTCCGCGGGACTCTCTCGTTCCTCCAAGCAGATGACCGATCAGGTCGTCGCGACCTTCGTCAAGGAGCCCTTGTCAGAGGCCTCGCTGGAGCAGTTGGAAGAGCATCTGCTGGAAAGCGATCTCGGCCCCGCCGCCTCCGCTCGCATCGTCGAGCGCTTCCGCGCGCTGAAGTTCGGCAAGGACGCCCAGGAGCGCGAGGTCAAGGAAGCCCTGGCCGAGGCGGTCGCCGCCGAACTGTCGCCGCGTCAGGCGACCTTTGATCCGCTGAGCGGCCCCAAACCTTATGTCGTCCTGTTTGTCGGCGTGAACGGCTCGGGCAAGACCACGACCCTGGGCAAGATCGCCGCCGACCTGACGGCCAAGGGCGCCAAGGTCATGATCGTGGCGGGCGACACTTTCCGCGCCGCCGCGCGCGAACAGCTGAAGGTCTGGGCCGAACGGGCGGGGGCGGACTTCGAAAGCCGCCGCGACGGCGCCGACGCCGCAGGCCTGGCCTTCGACGCCTATCAGAAGGCGCGGGAAGAGGGTTACGACGTCGTCCTGATCGACACCGCAGGACGCCTGCAGAACAAGTCGGCTCTGATGGACGAACTGCTCAAGATCGTGCGCGTGCTGAAGAAGGTCGATCCCGAGGCGCCTCACGACACCCTGCTGGTGCTGGACGCCACCGTGGGCCGCAACGCCCTGGCCCAGGAACAGATTTTCGGCCGCACCGCCTTCGTCACCGGCATCGTCATGACCAAGCTGGACGGCACGGCGCGCGGCGGGGTTCTGGTGCCGGTGGCCCAGGCGTCCGACGCCCCCCTGATGCTGATCGGCGTGGGCGAAAGCGTCGAAGACCTGCAGCCGTTCGACGCCCGTGCATTCTCCCGCTCGCTGGTGGGATTGGAAGACTGAGTATGAGTGACACCCAAACCCCGGCTCCTGAGGCCAAGAAGAACCGTCAGTGGATCAGGCAGGCCGTCGATTTCGGCGCCCTGGCCGCCTTCATGATCAGCTATTTCGTCACCAAGGACATGATCCTGGCGACCTGGGTGCTGGTGGCGGCGTCGGCGATTGCGCTGGGCGTCGGATTCGCCATCGAGCGCCGGTTTGCACCCCTGCCGCTGATCACCGGCCTGTTCGCCCTGGTGTTCGGCCTGCTGACCGTCTTCACCCACGACGACCTGTATGTGAAGCTGAAGCTGACGGTGCAGAACGGCCTGCTGGCCGTGATCCTGCTTGGGTCGATCCCGCTGAAGAAATACCCGTTCAAGGCGCTGCTCGGCTCGGCGATCAAGGTCAATGATGCCGCGTGGCGCAAGCTGACCCTGCGCTATGGGCTGTATTTCCTGACGGTCGCCATACTGAATGAAATCTTCCGCAGTCCGACGGCCGTGACCGCCATCTGGCACGCTCTGGGCCGCGACACGCCGAACCCGAACGACGTCTGGGCCAGCTTCCGCGGCGTGCTGTGGATTTCGGCCTCGGTCTTTGGCCTGTCGCAGGTGCCGCTGATCATGAAGAACATGATCAAGGACGAGGAGCCGGGTCCGATCTCGCCCGACACAGGCCTGTAGGGGGCGCTGGAACCTATGGTTTGAGGGCGTGTTTCAGGTCCGACGCCGGGCGTGGCGCGCCTACAGACAAATTGTCGCGCAACCGACACACTTCCCCCGTCAAAACGTAAAGCACTGCTGGTACGCGTTCGGACGAAACAATCGGGGGACGTTCTCATGGTCAAGGCTGGAAAGCTGGCGAAACGGGTGGGGCCTCTGGGCACCTCGCCCAGCCATCTGATGCATCGCGCCCTGCAGTTGGCGCTGGACATCTATTCCGAAGAGACGGGGCCGGACGGCCTGACCCAGCGCCAGTTCGCCGTGCTGGAGGCCACCTCCATCAAGACCGGCCTGACCCAGACCGAACTGGTCCGCATGACCGGCATCGACCGCTCGACCCTGGCCGATCTGGTCACCCGCATGACGGCCAAAGGCCTGCTGGAGCGCGAACGCTCGACCCTGGATGCGCGCGCCAAGGCGGTTCGTCTGTCCACGGAAGGCGCGGCGCGTCTAGAGGCGGCGCGGCCTCTGGTCGAGGCGGCGGACAAGCGGATCATGGCCCTGCTGCCCAAGGGACAGCGTGAAACCTTCCTGGCGCAGTTGGCGGAACTGGCCGCCGCCGCCGACGCCGCCCCTGACGCCGCCAAGGCAGAGGCCAAGGCGGCCAAGAAGGCGCTGAAACAGGCGGACAAGGAAGCCAAGAAGGCCGAGAAAGCCGCCCGCAAGGCGGACCGCCCGGCCAAGCCCGCCAAGGTCAAGAAGCCGAAAGCCGTCGAAGCGGCCTAGGTCTTTTTCCGCAGCCGCCTGGCGTTGGCGGTCGCGGTCTTGTGGATGGGGGCAATGGCCTCGGCCTGCGCCCGCATCAGCTCGCTGTTCAATGTGACGGCCTGGGCCGTCGCCCGCCCCCACCAGCCCAGGGCATAGCGGAACTGGGCCGTAGCGGCCTCGACCGGCGTGCGGGCCTCAGCCAGGGACGCAGCGGCGCGCATCGCAATGGCGCCTTCGTCCACCGCCGCCTGACCTAGACGCTGGCCGATGGCCCCGGCGCTGGCCGCCACCGCATTGGCCGAAGCGGTCATGGCGGCGGCCTTTTCCGTGCTCATCAACGACAGCTCCTTCAGGTCCTGACCCTTGGGATTGGTCAGATCCTGCGCCATCCGCGTGGTGCGGGCGGCGATCACTTCAGCCGATGCGGCCAGCAGCTCGGCGCCGGTGATGGCGGCGTCCGCAGGCGTGGGGTTTTTGCGGGTCAGGGGCGTTCCTCGGCGGCGAAGGCCGCGACGTCTCTCAGCAGGCCGGGGATGGCCGCATCAATGATCTGCTGGCCCTTTTCCGGGCTGGCCTGCGCGGGGTCGGACCCGATACGGCCATCCGGGAAGCGGGCGCGGTAGTCCAAGGCGTCACGGATCGGACCGTTCGGCGCGATCTTCGGCGAATAGTCCGCCGTCTTGATCCGTTCCGGATAGGCGGCCTGGGTCACGGCGATCTCGGACGGGGTGGCGTGCATGCCGTGGCCCGTGGGGAACAGCTGGTTGCACAGGCTGTTCACGCCCGGCAGGTCCCACCAGTTCTTCAGCTTCAGCACGAACGGCGGCTGTTCCTCGACATAGCTCCATTCCGCATAGATTTCGGAGAAGGTCGCTTCGATGGTGGCGACATTGCCGCCGTGTCCGTTCAGGAAATAGATGCGCTCGAACCCGTGGCGGCTCAGCGACGACACCCAGTCCGTGATCGCGGCCATGAAGGTGGAGGGGCGCAGAGAGATGGTGCCCGCGAACGCCAGATGGTGCTGCGCCATGCCGATGTTGAAGGTGGGGGCGACGATCAGGTTCTCATCGGTCTTTTCCGCCGCATGGGCGATAATCTCGGGGCACAGCCAGTCGGTGCCCAGCAGGCCGGTCGGCCCGTGCTGCTCGTTGGAGCCGATGGGCACGATCACCGTCTTGGACAGCGGCTTTCCAGCGTTCAGCGCCGCATCGATTTCAGGCCAGGACGACAGGTGGATCAGCATGAATGCACTCTCGCAACGAAACTCTGCGTCCGGGGGTCGACGCAGCAGACTTGAGTTTCATACTGATAGCGCGATCCCGCAGGGGCGGACAGGCCCGCCTCTATGACTGGGGCGCATAGGCGGCCATGAAGACGCGCACGGCCTCCCTGGCGCGCTGCTCGATGCCGTCGGCGTTGATCTGTTCGACGCCCAGCATGGCCTTCAGATGCCCGTGGCCCATGACCAGGCCCGAGAACATTTCAGCGGCCTCGTCAGGGTTCGGAACCTGCAGTTTTCCCTGCCGGGTCTGGTTCGCCATCCAGGCCGCCAGCAGTTTCAGGCTGCGTTTGGGCCCGGCCTCATAGATGGCCTGGGCGATCTCCGGCGCCTCAACCGACATCAGCGACACGCCGCGCATCGACCCGATCTTGTCGCGGTGGCAGACGCGCTCCAGCAGGGCCAGGCCCAGCGCCTCCAGCACCACGGCCGGTTCGCCCCCGGCCTTCAACGGCGCGACCACGAGGTCCGAGCGCTGATTGGCCAGGGCCTGGGCGATCTCCAGCTTGGAGGCGAAGCGGTTGTAGAGGGTCTGTTTCGACACCCCCGCCAGCTTGGCGATCTCCTCCATCTTGGCCTGAAGCCCCTTGTCGGCGAACAGGGTCGTCGCGGCGTCCAGAATCGCCTCGCTTTTCCTCTCGTCGACCTGGCCGCGCCGCCGGGCCATCAGTGGACGTCCGACGGGGGCGCGCCTGCCTGGGCCTTCACCGGCTGGGCCAGCAGGGTGACGAAGGCTGCCCCGGCGCACATGACGCCCAGCAGAGCGAAGGCGTCGCCGAAGGCCATGGTCGTCGCCTGTTTCATCAGTATGCCATAGACGGCCTTCATCGCGGAGGCGGCGGGGTCGATGGTGTCGCCGAACCTCTGGGCCATGCCCGCGATCAGGCCGCGCACGGCCTGATCGCCTTGATTGATTGCGCTGGTCAGTTCGACCATGTGCAGGGCCGTATTGGTGGTCAGGCTG
>ERZ1739169.30-NODE-30-length-58251-cov-17.118565_pt1 | contig 58251 bp, 59 predicted proteins | sample MGYA00581756_ERZ1739169 | MGnify/ENA primary metagenome ERZ1739169 (study PRJEB40789, sample SAMEA7425667) | Salamandra salamandra | biome: salamander skin | place: Germany | collected 2020-03 | study: cvxcv | reverse complement strand
CCCCGAGCTGTTCTGGGGCCTGATCGCCTCGATGTGGATCGGCAACCTGATGCTGGTGGTGCTGAACCTGCCGCTGATCGGCCTGTGGGTCAAGCTGCTCAAGGTGCCCTACCGCATCCTGTTCCCGGCGATCCTGGTGTTCTGCACCATCGGCGTGTACTCGCTCAACTACAACTCGTTCGACATCTTCACGACCGCCATGTTTGGCATCGTGGGCTATGTCTGGTCGAAGCTGAAGTGCGAAGGCGCGCCGCTGCTGCTGGGCCTGGTGCTCGGCCCCATGATGGAAGAGAACTTCCGTCGCGCCCTGCTGCTGTCGCGCGGCGACTTCAGCACCTTCGTGACGCGTCCGCTGTCGGCCTCGCTGCTGGCCGTGGCGGTGTTCCTGGTGATCCTGGTGGCCCTGCCGGCGATCCGCAAGAAGCGCGAAGAGACCTTCGTCGAAGAAGAATAAGGCTTTGCCCGCCGCCAGATGGCGGCGGTGCTCTCCGCCTTCCGAACCCCCGGCCCGCCGGGGGTTTTTCTTTGGGCGCACGATGGCGGTCCGCCGCGCTCCGCCCGGCATAAGCAACAAATCACTACTGTTCAATACAGGGTGTGCCCCAGGGCCGTGGCATCTACGTTAAGCTACGGGTTTACCCCCACGCGATGATTCGACATGAACTTCGACTGGAACAACCCCTATCCCACCACGCGCACGCCGGTCTTCGCCCGCAACGTCGTCGCCACCTCGCAGCCGCTGGCGGCGCAGGCGGGGCTGCGCATACTGGCCAACGGCGGCAATGCGGTGGACGCGGCGATCGCCGCGGCCGCCACGCTGACGCTGGTCGAGCCGGTCAGCAACGGCCTGGGATCGGATTGCTTCGCCATCGTCTGGGACGGCTCGAAACTGCACGGCCTGAACGCCTCGGGGCCGGCGCCGGCGGCCTGGAACCTGGACTACTTCCGCCGCAGGCACCAGGGCGCGATACCGACCCGCGGCTGGGACAGCGTCACGGTGCCGGGCTGCGTGGCCGGCTGGGCGGCGCTGCATGAAAAACTGGGCAAGCTGCCGTTCGCCGACGTGCTGGCCCCCGCGATCGACTATGCCGAGCGCGGCTTCGCCGTCAGCCCCATGGTGCAGCAGAAATGGGCGGCGCAGGCCGACGTGCTGCAGCCCCAACCCGGCTTTGCCGAACACTTCCTGCCACGCGGCCGGGCGCCGCACACCGGCGAGCATTTCGTGCTGAAGGCCGCCGCGGCCACGCTCAAGCGCATCGCCGCCAGCCGCGGCCGAGACTTCTACGAGGGCGAGACGGCCCACAAGCTGGTCGCCCATGCGCAGGCCCACGAGGCCGCCATGACGCTGGCCGACCTGCGCGACTACGCGCCGGAGTGGGTGACGCCGATCAGCCAGTCCTATCGCGGCCACACGCTGCACCAGATCCCGCCCAACGGCCAGGGCATCGCCGCCCTGATCGCGCTGGGCATCCTGCAGAACTTCGATCTGGCGGCCCGGCCGGTGGATCATCCGGACACCCAGCACCTGCTGATCGAGGCCATGAAGCTGGCCTTCGCCGACGTCTACGCGCATGTCGCCGACGGCCGCCACATGCGCCTGTCGCCCGAACAGATGCTGGCCCCCGGCTACCTGGCCGAGCGCGCTCGCCTGATCGACCCCAACGTGGCCCAGGCCTTCGCCTGCGGCCACGCGCCGCAGGGCGGCACGGTCTATCTGACGGCCGCCGACCGCAACGGCATGATGGTGAGCTTCATCCAGTCCAACTACATGGGCTTCGGCTCGGGCGTGGTGGTGCCGGGCACCGGCGTCAGCCTGCAGAACCGCGGCCACTGTTTCAGCACCCAGCCCGATCATCCCAACGTGGTGGCGGGCGGCAAGCGCCCCTTCCACACCATCATCCCGGGCTTCCTGATGCGCGACGGCGCGCCGGTCATGAGCTTTGGCGTGATGGGCGGCAACATGCAGCCGCAGGGCCAGGTGCAGACGCTGGTGCGCATGCTCGACTACGGCCAGCAGCCGCAGGCCGCCTGCGACGCGCCGCGCTGGAAATGGAATCAGGGACTGGCCATCGACATGGAGGCCTCGGTGCCCGCCTCGGTGGCGCAGGGCCTGCGCGCGCGCGGCCACGTGCTCGAGGGCATCGACGACCCCTATATGGACTTCGGCTCGGGCCAGTTCATCTGGCGCCTGGGCGACCCGGCTGTCGATGGCTACGTCAGCGCCAGCGACAGCCGCCGCGACGGACTCGCCGCCGGCTTTTGATTGCGTTAAGGTTACTGCCTCAGGTTTTCCTTTCCACAGCGGAGTCCCCTGCATGGCATCGATCGGTACCAAGAGCTACGACGCAGTCGTGGCCCAGAAAGTCGCATTCCTCGGATTGGGCGTGATGGGCCTGCCCATGGCCGGCCACCTGGCCCGCGCCGGGCACGACGTCACCGTCTACAACCGCACGCCGTCCAAGGCGCAGGCCTGGGCCAGCGAGTTCGGCGGCCACAGCGCGGTGACGCCGCGCGAGGCCGTGGCGGGCGCCCAGATCGTGTTCGCCTGCGTCGGCAACGACGATGACCTGCGCAGTGTCACCCTCGGGCCGGATGGCGCGTTCGCCGGCATGGCGCCGGGCGCGGTGTTCGTGGACCACACCACCGCATCGGCCGACGTGGCGCGCGAACTCTACGCGCAAGCCAAGGACCTGGGCCTGAACTTCATCGACGCGCCGGTATCCGGCGGCCAGGCGGGCGCCGTCAACGGCGTGCTGACCATCATGTGCGGCGGCGAGCAGGCGGTGTTCGACGCCATCAAGCCGGTGGCGCAGGCATTCGGCCGCGCGGTGACGCGTGTGGGCCCGCCGGGAGCCGGCCAGCTAGCCAAGATGGTCAACCAGATCTGTATCGCCGGCATCGTGCAGGGCCTGTCGGAAGCCGTGGCGTTCGGCCAGGCCGCCGACCTGGACATGAAGCTGGTGCTGGACGTCATCAGCAAGGGGGCCGCGCAGAGCTGGCAGATGGAGAACCGCGGCGGCACCATGGTCGACGACAAGTTCGACTTCGGCTTCGCGGTCGACTGGATGCGCAAGGACCTGGGCCTGGTGCTGGCCGAGGCGCGCCACAATGGAGCCCGCCTGCCGCTGACGGCGCTGGTGGACCAGTTCTACGGCGACGTGCAGAAGCTGGGCGGCGGCCGCTGGGACACGTCCAGCCTGATCAAGCGGCTGCGCGACTGACGCGCCGCCACCCAGAAAAAAAGCGGACCCTCGGGTCCGCTTTTTTACGTCAGGCCGCCTGCAGCGCGGCTTGCGGCCGGCCCAGGTCCAGCGCGTCGATGCGCTGGCGCGCGAGCGACACGCCTTCGAGCGCGGCGACTTCGCCCATCGCCATGCCTTCGGCGGCGATGAAGGTCACTTCGTTCATGCCCAGGAACGCCAGCATCTGGCGCAGATACGGCGTCATCGTGTCGGCGGGCGTGCCTTCGGCCTTGCCGCCGCGCGCCGTCAGCACGAACACCTGCTTACCCTTCACCAGACCCTCGGGCACGCCTTCCGGCGTATAACGGAACGTGACGCCGGCGCGGGCGACATGATCCAGATAGGTCTTGAACTGCGCCGGCAGGTTGAAGTTGTAGACCGGCACGGCGAACACGATACGGTCGGCCTGCATCAACTCGGCCACCAGGGCATCGCTGCGTTCGACGATGCGCTGCTGCTCGACGCTGCGGGCGTCGGCCGGCGTGAACAGGGCGCCGGCGGTCGCGCCATCGAAGTACGGCAGCGGCTGGGCGCCGATATCGCGAATGGTGACGACGGCGGCCGGATCGGCCTGCTTGACGCGGGCGACCAGGTGGTCGGCCAGTTGCTTGCTGTGCGAGCGCTCGCCCAGAATCGAGGACAGGATGACAAGGGTCTTCATAACGTGATCTCCAGTGCGGACCGCGAAAAGCGCGTGTCCTGAGTGCATGACGTCACTGTAGATCGCTTAATTGTTCACATAAACCCATGTATGATGAACTATTCGTTCCAGACATAGAACAATCATGCAAGACCTAAACGACCTCTATTACTTTTCCCAAGTCGTCGAACAAGGCGGCTTCAGCGCCGCCGCGCGCGCGCTGGATATCCCCAAATCGCGCCTGTCGCGCCGTATTTCGCACCTGGAGGAAAGCCTGGGGGTCCGGCTCCTGCAACGCACCACCCGCCGCCTGCGGCTGACGGCGGCCGGCGAGCGCTACCTGCACTATTGCCGCGAAATGGCCGCCTCGGCCCGCGCGGCCGACGACGCCATGCGCCAGTTGCAGTCCCAGCCCGCCGGGCCGGTGGTGGTCAGTTGCCCGGTATCGATCGCGCAGGACGTGCTGGCGCCGCTGCTGCCGGAATTCCTGGACGCCTGGCCGGCGATCTCGGTGCAGTTGCTGGTGACCAACCGCCGGGTCGACCTGATCCGCGAGGGCGTGGACCTGGCCCTGCGCGTGCGGACCAAGCTGGATACCGATGCCGAACTGGTGGTGCGCCACCTGGGCACGGCACGCGGCACGCTGGTGGCCAGCCCCGGCTACCTGCAGCGTCACGGCGCGCCCGACACCCCGCAGGACCTGGCCTCGCACACCACGCTGAGTTTCAGCGATCCACAGAACGAGGTGCGCTGGCCGCTGCGCAACGACAAGGGCGAGGAAGTGCATATCGAGCTGAAGCCGCAGCTGTCTTGCAATGACTTCATCGTGCTGGTGGAGGCCGCCGTGCGCGGCCGCGGCATCGCGCTGCTGCCATCGATCGCGACCCAGGAGGAACTGCGCCGCGGCCAGCTGGTGCCGGTGCTGCCGCAGTGGCAATCGCCCGAAGGCATCGTCCACTGCATCTACCCGTCGCGCCGCGGCATGATGCCGGCCGTGCGCACGCTGCTCGACTTCCTGTCGGAGCGCCTGCCTCCCACCTATCAGCGGCTGGAAAAACAAGGCGCCGCCGCGCCCGTCGCTCAATAGCCGCGCGAGCGCTCGACCACGCCGGTGATCGGCTCGCCGCGCATCAGCTGGGCGACCTTGGCGGCGATCTGCGCGATGCTCTCGTCGCGCAGGGTGCGGGCGGCGATGTGCGGCGTGACGTGCACGCGCGGATCACGCCAGAACGGATGATCCTGCGGCAGCGGCTCGGTATGGAAGACATCCAGCGTGGCGCCGGCGATCTCGCCTTCTTCGAGCATCTGCACCAGGTCTTCCTCGACCAGGTGTTCGCCGCGGCCGACGTTGACCAGATGCGCCTCGGGCAGCAACTGGCCGAGCGTGTCGCGGTTGAGGATGCCGCGGGTGTCGGGCGTCAGCGGCAGCACGTTCACCAGGAACCGGGTGCGCGCCAGGAAGGCTGGCAGGGCCTCCTGGCCGGAGAACGACTCGACACCGGTAATCTCGCGCGGGGTGCGCGACCAGCCCGCCACCGGATAACCGAACTCGGCCAGCGTCTGCGCCACGCGCGCGCCGACCTGCCCCAGGCCCAGCACGCCCACCGGCCAGTCGGCCTGGCGCGTGCCTTCGCGCGTGTCCCAGTGCTGGCGCGCCTGCGACTGGTCGAACGCCTCGAAGTCGCGCGACACGCGCAGCAAGGCATAGAGCGCGTACTCGGCCATCTGCACCGACATGCCGGCGTCTTCCAGGCGGACGATGCGCACGTGCGGCGGAATCTCTTTCATCTTGAGCAAGGCGTCCACGCCCGCGCCGAGGTTGAACAGCGTCTCGATGCGGGTCTCGTGCTGGAACAGTTCCACCGGCGGCTTCCACACCAGCGCGACCTCGGCGCCGGAGGGCGGGCCATCGGGATTCCAGACGGAAATGCGGCAGCCGGGCATGGCGGCTTCCAGGCGCGGGACCCAGACGTCGGGGTCGTGCAGAGGGCAGGCAAAGAGGATGTGCATGGCGGAAATCCGGACGGGCTCGGGAAACCGCAAGCATGGGGGAAGATGGGCCGTAAATCAAACGGCCCGGCATGAAGCCGGGCCGTTTTCAGAGCGGGTGACGCGCGCGGAAATCAGGCCGTCTGCGTGACCTGCGGCTTGTTCTTGTTCTTGCCGCGGCGCAGGAAGGCCCACACCTGCAGCAGGATCAGCAGCGCACTGGCGCCGATGAACCAGGCGCTGATCGGGCGTTGCACGAACACCGCCAGGTCACCGCGCGACAACAGCAGCGCGCGGCGGAAGTTTTCTTCGACCATGGGGCCCAGCACGAAGCCGAGCAGGATAGGCGCGACCGAGAATTCGAGCGTCATCAGGATGGCGCCGATCACACCGAAGGCCAGCACTTCCCAGATCTGGAAGAGGCTGTTCTGGGTGCTGAACACGCCCACCGCGATGAAGAACAACGCCGACGGGAACAGGTAGCGGTAAGGCACCTGCAGCAGCTTGACCCAGACGCCGATCAGCGGCACGTTGAGCACCATCAGCAGCACGTTGCCGACCCAGAAGCTGGCGATCAGGCCCCAGAAGATGTCCGGATGCTCGGTGATCAGCTGCGGGCCGGGCTGGATGCCCTGGATCAGCAGCGCGCCCAGGATCAGCGCCATCACCGCGTCGCCGGGGATGCCCAGGCTCATGGTCGGAATGAAGTCGACCTGCGTCTTGGAGTGCGACGACGCTTCGGGCGAGGCCACGCCGGCGATCATGCCGGTGCCGAACTTCTCGGGCGTCTTGGAGATCTTGCGTTCCAGCGCGTAGGCCACGAAGGTGGTGATGGTCGGACCGGTGCCAGGCATGGCGCCGAACAGCGTGCCGACGGCGGTGCCGCGCACCATGGGCCAGAAGGCCGTCTTCAGTTCCTGCTTGCTGGGACGCATGTCGCGCAGGCGCAGCTTGGCGCCGCTGCCGATGATGGTCATGCGGTTGACGCTCATCAGGAAGTCGGCCACGCCGAACAGGCCCATCGAGATCGCCACCAGTTCCAGGCCGTCGGACAGGTCGAGCAGGCCGAACGAGAAGCGGATGGTGCCGGTGTTCACGTCGGTGCCGACCACGCCGCACATCAGGCCGAACAGCGTCATGGCCACGCCTTTCAGCGGCGAACCGCGCGACATGGTGGCGCCGGCCAGCAGGCCCAGCAGCATGATCGAGAAGATCTCGGTCGGGCCGAACTTGAAGGCGACTTCGACCAGCAGCGGCGAGGCGAAGATCATGACGATGATGCCGACCGAGGCCGCGAAGAACGAGCAGATCATCGTGATGCCGAGCGCCGTCCCCCCCTTGCCCTGTTTGGTCAGTGGGTACCCGTCAAGACATGTCACCGCGTGCGGCGGATGCGAAGGCAGGTTGAGCAGGATCGCGCCGATGGCGCCGCCGTACTGCGAGCCGTAGAAGATGCCGGCCAGCATCAGGATGGCGGGCACCGGCTGCATCACGTAGGTCAGCGGCAGCAGGATCGAGATGGCCGACAGCGCGCCCATGCCGGGCAACACGCCGATGAGGTTGCCCACCAGCACGCCGAAGAACGACCACATCAGGTTGTGGAGCTGGAACGCGACGCCGAAGCCGTACCAGAGGTCGGTCAAAGATTGAGAAATCATGGCGTATCAACCCCAGCGAAACAGCGGCAGCTGCAGTTGCAGCGCCCACCAGAAAACCACCACCGCGATCACGGACATGCCGAGCGACAGCACGAACGCCTGCTTGACCGTGTTCTTGCGGTCACCCAGGGCGGAGATGAAGACAATGGCGAAGGTCGCGGGCAGCAGGCCGCCATAGTGGCCCAGCAGCAGGAACGCGAGCGTGCCCAGCAGGATGCAGGCGCTGCCACGGAAATCCGGCAGGCCATGCGCGTGGCCGTCGCCCGGCGCCGGCGGCGTGGCATCGCCGGAGCGCGCCGAGATGGCGATCAGGATCCCCGTCAATGCGAGCAGGCCGCCCAATGCCGCGGGGAAGAACCCGGGGCCCATGTGGCTGAGCGTTCCAATGTGATAGTCCGTACCACCGTAGATCGCCCCCAATCCGATAAGGACCATCAGCGCGCCGCCGTAATAGTCCTTTCTATTAATTGTTTTTTGCACTTCCATCCTCCTGAAGCAGGGCCGTGCGGGCCCCTGGGATGCCGCCCGGAACGAGCGCCACCCGGCCTTTTCAACAACAGGCCGGTTCGCAGGTTAAGGAAGGAACCTGCTAATCCGCTTTCTATGCGCTGTCGAGTCCCTGAATCCAGGGGTTATCCCTGATGGAAATTCGCAGGCTGCGCTATGAAGGCTAGGGAGAAAGAATGAAAGCTTCGGCGATTACTGGTCGCCGGTGAAGGCGACATCGGCGGGTCGGGGGTACTGCGACACGGTCGTGGCCAGGGGCAGCCACACGACGGACGCCAGGCCCACCCCGCCCTGCGCGTTGGGTTCGCCGTCGCGCAGCTCGATGTCGCCATCGTTGCGGCGGGCGTAGGCCCGCGCGATCGCCAGCCCCAGGCCGGAACCGGAAGACGTGACCGGCTTGTCGGTGCCGACCCGCTCGAAACGGGCGAAGGCGCGCGCGCGCAGGTCGGGATCGAGCCCCGGGCCATTGTCGGAGACGGAGACTTCGGCGCGATCGCCGGCCCGGCTGACCGAGACCGTGATGCGGGCGCCCGCGGGCGCGTAGTGGATGGCGTTGTGCACCAGGTTGGACAAGGCCTCGTGCAGTTCGGCTTCGTTGCCGGAGACCGGCACGTCGATCTCTTGGCCCTGCTCGCTGGTGGCCTGCACCCAGCCCAGGTCCTGCTGTTTCTCGTGCGCCAGCGGCAGGTACTGCAACACCACTTCGCGCGAGACGGCGTTCAGGTCGAGCAACTGGCGCGGCACCTGGTCGGCCTGGTTGGCATGCGCCAGCGACAGCAACTGCTCGGTCAGCCGGCGGGTGCGGCCCAACTGGGCGACGATGGCGCGCAAGCCTTCCTGGGCGCGCGCCGGGTCGCGCTCGCGCAGGGCGTACTGGGCCTGGGTCAGCATGATGGCCAGCGGCGTGCGCAGCTGGTGCGAGGCGTCGGCCAGAAAGTGCGATTGCTCGTCCAGCACGCGGCGGTAGCGGGCGATGTGGTGGTTGACGGCGTCGACCAGCGGCGCCACTTCGCTCGGCACGCGCGAGGCGTCGAGCGGGGTCAGGTCCTCGGGCCGGCGGTTGCGGATGTCGGCGCGCAGCCGCCGCAGCGGCTTCAGGGCCCAGGACACGCCCCACCAGACCAGCAGCACGACCAGCGCCAGCATGCGGGCGTCGCGCAGGATTTCCTGGCGGCGGGCGTTGTCTTCGGCCTCGATGCGCTTGCCCGTGCTTTCGGCCACCAGCACCAGCACCTGACGGTGGGCGCCCTGGTAGTACAGGTCGCGCACCAGCGACACCACCCGCACCGGGTCGTTGCGGTAGACCCCGTCGTAGAACACCGGCAGGCCATTGGAGCGCGGCCAGGTGGGCGGCCGCGGCAGTTCGGGCATCCCCAACAGGGTCTTGCCCTGCTCGGCCGGCACCGGCGACTCATCCGGCAGGGGCGGGTCGATCTGCTCGATGCGGAAATACTTGCGCAGCCCGGCGCGCGATTCCAGCATGACCTGGGCGTACAGCGGCGTGGCCACTTGCAGCGAGCCGTCGGGCGCGAACTCCAGGCTGCTCTCGAGCACGCGGGCGGGCTCGACCAGGGCGCTGTCGTAGGCCTCGTTGGTGATCTCGGACAGGGTGCGGTAGTCGTTCAGGCTGTCGATGACCAGCAGCGCCACCACGCCGGGCAGCAGCAGGATGATCAGCAGCGCGCGGATGCCGACCCGCGGCAACCCTGGGATCCGGAGGCTCACGAGGGGGTCAGGAGTCGGCGGCTTCGCTGGCCACGCTTTCCAGCATGTAGCCCAGGCCGCGCACGGTCACGATGCGCACGTCGCTGCCGGCCAGCTTCTTGCGCAGGCGGTGCAGCACCACCTCGATGGCGTCGGGGTTGGCTTCGCTGTCGTGGGTGAAGACCTTGCCGAACAGCTGCGACTTGTCCACCGGATAGCCGCTGCGCGTCAGCAGCGCGGCCAGGGCGGCGTGCTCGCGCGGGGTCAGGAACAGCAGGGAGCCGTCGAGCGTGAAGGCGCGGCTTTCGCTGTCGTAGGACAGCGAGCCGCATTGCAGGCGCGGGTGCTGGCGGCCGCGGCTGCGGCGCACCAGCGCAGTCAGGCGCGCTTCCAGCTCTTCGAGGGCGAACGGCTTGGTCAGGAAATCGTCTGCGCCCAGGTTCAGGCCGCGCACGCGGTCCTGCAAGGCGCCCTGGGCGGTCAGCAGCAGCACCGGGGTGCGGTCGTCGCGGTTGCGCATTTCGCGCAGCACCACCAGGCCATGCTTGTCGGGCAGGCGCAGGTCCATGACGATGGCGTCGTACTCGGTGTCCGCCATGAACGCTTCGGCCGTGCGGGCGTCGGCCGCGTGATCCGGCACGAACCCGCTCTGCGCGAGCGCGCGCATCAGCCAGGACGCCATGTCCCGTTCATCTTCAACCAATAATATGCGCATGACCGTCCGTTCCTTCGGGCAAGTTCTCTGCCGCCCGCTGCCCATGCACGCGCTGACGCAGGTAGCGGGTTTCGTGGTGACGCCGAAAGAGGATTGCCGACAACTCGTTCAACGCCTGGGTATAGACGTCCCGCTTGAACTCGATCACGGCATCCAGCGGCACCCAGTACTGGCTCCAGCGCCAGGCGTCGAATTCCGGATGCTGCGTCGCGCGCAGGCAAACGTCGCTGTCACGTCCCACCAGGCGCAACAAGAACCAAATCTGCTTTTGTCCTTTATAGTGGCCACGCCACTCACGCCGGACGAAGTGATCGGGCACGTTATAACGTAACCAATCGCGTGTACGCCCCAAAATACGGACATGCTCGGGCTTCAGGCCCACCTCTTCATGGAGCTCGCGATACATGGCCTGCACCGGGCTTTCGCCGTACTTGATGCCGCCCTGCGGGAACTGCCAGGCATGTTCCCTGATACGCTTGCCCCAAAAGACCTCGTTTCTGCTATTGACGAGAATGATGCCGACATTGGGGCGGTAGCCTTCGCGGTCAAGCATGGGCCACCCCCACCGAATTCAATACAATTACAGTCGATTATACGTATCTGCTGCCACCTTTAAACATGCGCGCATCCAACTACCACATCAACACCCTCAAAGAAGCCCCCTCCGAAGCGGAAGTCGCCAGCCACCAGCTCATGACCCGGGCCGGGATGATCCGCAAGCTGGCGGGCGGCATCTACACCTACATGCCCCTCGGCCTCAAGGTCATCCGCAAGGTCGAGGCCATCATCCGCGAGGAAATGAACGCCTCGGGCGCCATCGAACTGCTGATGCCGGTGGTCCAGCCGGCCGAGCTCTGGATGGAATCCGGCCGCTGGGAACAGTACGGCGCGGAACTGCTGCGCATCAAGGACCGGCACCAGCGCGATTTCGTGCTGCAGCCGACCTCGGAAGAGGTGATCACCGACATCGCCCGCAACGAGATCCACAGCTACCGCCAGCTGCCGGTCAACTTCTATCACATCCAGACCAAGTTCCGGGACGAGCGCCGTCCCCGCTTCGGCCTGATGCGCGGCCGTGAATTCACCATGAAGGACGCCTACTCCTTCGACCGCGACGAAGCCGGCGCCCAGAAGAGCTACGACACCATGTACGCCGCGTACATGCGCATTTTCGGCCGCCTGGGCCTGGAATTCCGCGCGGTGGCGGCCGATACCGGCTCCATCGGCGGCACCCGCAGCCATGAATTCCAGGTGATCGCCGACACCGGCGAAGACCTGCTGGTCTACAACGCCGACTCCGAGTACGCCGCCAACATCGAGCTGGCCGAGGCCCCCGGCCTGTACCCCACCCGCGGCGCGGCCACCCAGGCGATGGCCGACGTGGCCACCCCTGGCGCCGCCAAGTGCGAGGACGTGGCCCGCCTGCTGGGCCTGCCGCTGGAGCAGACAGTCAAGTCGATCGTGCTGGCCACCGACGGCGACAAGGGCAAGGTCGACATCTGGCTGCTGCTGCTGCGCGGCGACCACGAACTCAACGAAATCAAGGCCGCCAAGCTGCCGGGCCTGGCGGGCTTCCGCTTCGCCACCGAGACCGAGATCGTCGAGCACTTCGGCTGCAAGCCGGGCTACCTGGGCCCGGTCCGCACCGTGCGCCCGGTGCACGTCATCGCCGACCGCACCGTGGCCAACATGGCCGACTTCGTCTGCGGCGCCAACCGCGAGGATTTCCACATCCAGGGCGTGAACTGGGGCCGTGACCTGCCCGAGCCCGAGCTGGTGGCCGACCTGCGCAACGTGGTCGCCGGCGACCCCTCGCCGGACGGCAAGGGCACGCTGTCGATCCAGCGCGGCATCGAAGTGGGACACGTTTTTTACCTGGGTAAAAAATACTCGGAAGCCCTCAAGGCCACCTTCCTGGACGAGACCGGCAAGCCGGCCGTGCTGGAAATGGGCTGCTACGGCATCGGCGTGACCCGCATCGTCGGCGCCGCCATCGAACAGAACCACGACGCCCGCGGCATCATCTGGCCGCGCGCCCTGGCGCCGTTCGAAGTGGTGATCTGCCCGGTCGGCTGGGGCAAAAGCGAAACCGTGCGTAACACCTCCCTGAAGCTGTACGAATCGCTGCTGGCGCGCGGCGTGGACGTCATCCTGGACGACCGCGATGCCCGCCCCGGCGTGATGTTTGCCGAGTGGGAATTGATCGGCGCGCCGCTCCGTGTAACAGTTGGAGAACGCGGCCTGAACGACGGTGTGGTGGAATTGCAGGCCCGTCGGGAAACCGAAGCGGCCAAGATTCCGGTAGAGTCCGCGCTTGAAGCCGTGCTGACGAAACTCGACACGCTGTAAACCCTAAAGTAACCACGGACTTTTCGCGTCCCGACCCGCATCATCGAAGCCCGCATCGTGACCGATCCGAAGTCCGCCGAATCCCGCCTGCAGGTCCGCGTCTACTATGAAGACACGGACGCGGGCGGGGTGGTTTTCTACGCCAACTACCTGAAATTCCTGGAACGCGCCCGCACCGAGTGGCTGCGCGACCTGGGAGTCAACCAATCCGGCCTGGCCGCCAGCGAGCAGCGCCTGTTCGTTGTCCGCTCGCTGGACATGTCCTACCGCAAGCCGGCCAGACTGGACGATTTGCTTACCATACGCAGCCGGGTCACACGACTGGGCCGCGCTTCGATACACTTCGCGCAGCGCGCAGAACGAGACGGGGAACTGCTTGCCGAAGGCAATATCCAAGTCTGCTGCGTCGATGCCGTCAACATGCGGCCGGTGGAACTGCCGGCCGACGTCCGCGCCAAACTGGAATCAATTCAGGAATAACCATGCAAGCCACCAACGACATGTCGTTGCTTTCGTTGATTTCGCACGCCAGCGTGCCGGTTCAGCTGATCATGCTGATGCTCCTGGGCATCTCGATCATGTCCTGGACCTACATCTTCGCCAAGCGGCTGGCCATCAAGCGCGCCCATGCCCAGACCCGCCGCTTCGAGGATGACTTCTGGTCCGGCGGCGACCTGTCGATGCTGCAGCAGGCCGTGGCCTCGCGCCGCGACGAGCAAGGCGCCCTGGCCCGCATCTTCGACGCCGGCATGACCGAATTCCTGAAGGCCCGCCGCGGCAACGCCAGCACTGACGCCACCGCCCTGCTCGACGGCCCGCGCCGCGCCATGCGCGCCGCCTACCAGCGCGAGATGGACTCGCTGGAATCGCACCTGAACTTCCTGGCCTCGGCCGGCTCGGTCTCGCCCTACATCGGCCTGCTCGGCACGGTCTGGGGCATCATGCACGCCTTCATCGGCCTGTCGAACATGCAGCAGGCCACGCTGGCTTCGGTGGCCCCCGGTATCGCCGAGGCGCTGATCGCCACCGCCATCGGCCTGTTCGCCGCCATCCCCGCGGTGGTCGCCTACAACCGCTTCACCAACGACATCGACCGCATCTCGATCCGTTTCGACAGCTTCGTCGATGAATTCCTGAACATTCTGCAACGGCAGGTGCGCTAATGCCCTCGGTAAGCTCGCGCGGCAGGTCCGGCCGCCGCATGAAGGCCGACATCAACGTGGTGCCCTACATCGACGTGATGCTGGTGCTGCTGGTCATCTTCATGGTGACTGCGCCGCTGATCACGCCGGGCCTGATCCAGCTGCCCTCGGTGGGCGCGGCATCCGACGTTCCGGTCAAGCCGCTGGAAGTCCAGATTTCGGAAGACGGCAAGATCGCGCTGCGCATGCGCGAACCCGGCGCCACCATGCAGGACATCGCCCGTCCCGAACTGGTGGCGCAAGTGCGCTCGCGCATCACCGCGGAAACCCCGGTGGTGATCGCGGCCGACGGCAAGGTGCCCTACGAGACGGTCGTGAAGGTCATGGACGAGCTGCGTACCAATGGCATCACCCGCCTGGGCCTGCTGGTGGACCAGTCCGCCGGCGGCAACCAGCCCGCCCCCGCGAAAAAACGCTAACGCGACGCCTTCCGCCGGCGCCGCCGGCCTGCAACGCTCATGACGCCACCCATCATTCGACACCACAGCGGCCCCCCGGCCACGCCGCCCAACAACGACAACCGGATCGCCCTGATCCTGGCGTTGCTGGTGCACGCGCTGCTGCTGGCCGTATTGATCTTCAACCTGAACTGGCGCACCGAAGCCCCGGGTCCGGTGGAAGTGCAGCTGTGGGCCGACGGCAATTCGCCCGTCTCGCCCCCGCCGCAACCCCAGCCCGAACCGCCCAAGCCCCAGCCCAAGCCGCAACCCCAGCCCGAACCCGAGCCGGAGAAGAAGCCCGAGCCGCCTCCGCCGCCGCCCAAGCCGGATCCGCAAGTCCAGCCCAAGCCTGACGAAGTGGATCCGGAAATCGCGCTGCAGGAAGCCAAGAAAAAGAAAGAGCAGGAAGAGCAGGCCCGCCAGGCCGCCGAGGCGGCCAAGGAAAAGGCGCGCCTGGAGGAAGAGCGCAAGCAGGCCGAGCTGAAGGAAAAGAAGCGCCTGGAACAGGAACGCCAGGCCGCTGAAAAGGCGGCCGCCGACAAGGCCGCCGCGGAAAAAGCCGCGGCCGACAAGGCTGCCGCCGAGAAGAAGGCCAAGGAAGACGCCGCCAAGAAGGCGGCGGCGGAGAAAGCCGCCGCTGACAAGGCGGCAGCGGACAAGGCGGCCGCCGAGAAAGCCGCGGCTGACAAGGCCGCCGCCGAAAAGGCCGCTGCCGAGAAGAAGGCCAAGGAAGAAGCCGCCAAGAAGGCCGCGGCCGACAAGGCCCTGAAGGACGCGTTCCGCAACGACGCCCTCGGCGCTGCCGGCATCCCCGGCGGCACCGCCGACCGCAACCAGGCCGGCGGCGGCCGCGACAGCGGCTACGGCGCCAAGGTGCGCGCCTGCGTGCAGCCCGGCGTGGCCTACCCGCCGCCGCCGCGCAGCGGCTCGGACAATCCGACCGCCCAATACCGGGTACAGTTAGGTTCTGACGGGAAGGTTAACGGCGTCACGCTGACCAGCTCTTCCGGCAACCCGGGCTTCGACCGCGCGGTCGAGACCGGCATCCGCCGTTGCAACCCCTTCCCCAAGCCCTCGACCGGCCGCTACGAGCCCATCATTGACGTTGTGTACAGAATGTATGATTGACAGGAGATTGCTGATTATGACTCCCGCCCATAGCCGACGAGCTTCCCCCCTCGTTCTCTGGCGATCGTATGGATTCGGCCTGTTGCTGCTGGCGCTTGCCTGCCTGATGGCCATCAAGCCCGCCCAGGCCCAGCTGCGTGTCGATATTTCCGGCACCGGCGCCACCCAATATCCCGTCGCCATCGCCGATTTCGCGGTGGATGACGCCCATGGCCGCGCCCTGGCCGAAGTGATCCGCGCCGACCTGACCCGCACCGGCCAGTTCCGCCTCATCAGCGCCGCCGGCTCGGGCCTGAACGTCGACTCGCCCATCGCCCATGACGACTGGCGCGCCAAGGGCGCCGACTTCATCGCCTATGGCAGCATCGTGCGCGGCAACGACGGCCGCTACGACGTCCGCTACCGCCTGGCCGACACGGTCAAGAAGGGCCAGCTGGACGGCGTCGCGTTCTCCGGCACCGAGCAGGAACTGCGCCGCGTCGCCCACCAGATCGCCGACCGCATCTATGAAAAGATCACCGGCGTGCGCGGCGTGTTCTCGACCCGCATCGCCTACGTGCTCAAGCAAGGCGCCACCTACGAACTGCAAGTGGCCGACGCCGACGGGCAGAATCCGCAGGTCGCCCTGCGCTCGCGCGAGCCGATCATCTCGCCCGCCTGGTCGCCCGATGGCTCCAAGCTGGCGTACGTGAGCTTCGAATCCGGCAAGCCGGTGGTGTACGTGCACACGCTGGCCACCAGCGCCCGCGTGCCGGTCGCCAACTTCAAGGGCAACAACAGCGCCCCCGGCTGGTCGCCCGACGGCACCCAGTTGGCCGTGGCCCTGACGCGTGACGGTCTGTCGCAAATTTACATCGTTAGCGCGGCCGGCGGCTCGAATATGAAGCGAGTTACGCGTTCTCCCGGGATTGACACCGAGCCGAGCTTTACGCCGGACGGCCGTTCCATTATCTTTACCAGTGACCGCAGCGGCGGGCCGCAAATTTATCAAACCGGCCTGGACGGTGGCGATGCTCGCCGCCTCACGTTTAATGGTGGTTACAACATCTCACCCCGAATTTCCCCCGATGGATCGACGCTGCTGTACGTTGCAAGACGCGACGGCGCGTTCCGAATCGCATCGTTGAACCTGTCCTCCGGCTCGGAGAACTTGTTGACCGATGGTCGTGACGATCAGTCGCCAAGCTTCGCGCCGAACGGCATGCAAGTCCTCTACGCCGCGATCCAAAACGGACGTAGCGTGCTTGCAGGCGTTTCGAGTGATGGCCGCGTACGGCAGACGCTTTCGGTACTGAACGGGGAAATACGTGAACCGACTTGGGGCCCATTTACCCGATAACACGTGTGACTCTCTTTGCAAAGGAACTATCATGAAGTCGCGCATTGCCAAAAGCCTAACCATCGCCGCTCTGGCCGCCACCCTGGCAGCTTGCAGCTCCGTCCCTCTCGACGATAAAGCGGGTCAGGGCGGAGGCGCTGGCCAAGGATCGGCCTCCGGCCAGATCCTTGATCCCTTCAACCCCCAAAGCATCCTGGCGCAACAGCGCTCGGTATACTTTGACTTCGACAGCTACACGGTGTCCGATCAGTACCGCGGCCTGGTGGAAACCCACGCCCGTTACCTGGCTTCGCACCAGCAGCAGAAAATCAAGATCGAAGGCAACACCGACGAACGCGGCGGCGCCGAATACAACCTGGCCCTGGGCCAGCGCCGTGCCGACGCCGTGCGTCGCATGATGACCCTGCTGGGCGTCAGCGACAACCAGATCGAAACCATCAGCTTCGGTAAAGAAAAGCCGAAGGCGACTGGCTCGTCGGAAGCCGACTTTGCGGAAAACCGCCGCGCCGATATCGTTTATCAGCGCTAAGCTTTTCGTATAGTTAAGTGCCCCACCACGCGTCGGGACGGTCTACCGGCCGTCCCGACGTTTGTTTTTATCCCCCGGGAATTTTCATGCGCGATAACGTTCTGTCCCTGCGTCCCTTGATGGCGGCCACCGGCCTGGTGCTGGCAGCCCTGACGGCGCCCGCCCACGCTTTCTCAGATGACGAGGCCCGCAAGGCCATCCTGGATTTGCGCCAGCAGGTGCAGCAACAGAACGAGCAGAGCCAACGCGCCAAGCTGCAACTGGCCGACCAGATCCAGGCGCTGCAACAGGAAGTCGCGCAACTGCGCGACCAGCTGGAACTGGTGTCGCGCCAGCAGCCCAGCGCCAACAAGCCGGGCGGCACCGCGGGCGGCGCCAACCCGCCGGGCGCGACCGCCGGCGATCCGCAGGAACAGGCCGCCTACGACGGCGCCATCGACCTGTTCCGCAAGGGTCAATACAAGGAGGCGTCCGAATCGCTGGCCGCCTTCACCGCGCTCTACCCCGCCAGCCAGCTCGCGCCCAGCGCCCAGTTCTACCTGGGCAGCAGCCGCTATGCGCTGAAGGACTTCAAGGGCGCCATCGAGCAACTGAACGCCATGGTGCAGAAGGCCCCCGACAACGCCCGCGCCCCCGACGCCCTGCTGGTCATCGCCGGCAGCCAGATCGAGATGAACAACCGCGCCGGCGCCAAGACCACGCTGCAGCGCATCGTCCGCGACTACCCGACCACGCCGGCCGCCAACACGGCCAAGAGCCGCCTGCAACTGCTGCAGTAATGGCGGAAGCCGCCTCCGCGGTCGCCGCCTATCGGCACATCCTGCGCCGCCGCGCAGGGCTCATCGCCCTGCTGCTGGCGGCGATTTGCATTGGGCTGCTGCTCGATTTCACGCTCGGCCCTTCGGGACTGGGCTGGGGCGAGCTGTGGCGCACGCTGAGCGCGCCGGCGTCGGCCGATCCGACGCTGCGCGTCATCGTCTGGGACATCCGGCTGCCCTACGCCCTGATGGCCGCGCTGGTCGGCATGGCGCTGGGCCTGGCGGGCGCCGAGATGCAGACCATCCTGAACAATCCCCTGGCCAGCCCGTTCACGCTGGGCGTGTCGTCGGCGGCCGCCTTCGGCGCGTCGCTGGCCATCGTGCTGCACCTGGGCCTGCCCGGCGTGCCGGACGGCTGGCTGATCGCCGGCAACGCCTTCCTGTTCGCCATGCTGGCGGCCCTGCTGCTGGACGGCGTGGCGCGCCGCGGCGGCATGAACAGCTCGGGCGTGGTGCTGTTCGGCATCGCCATGGTGTTCACCTTCAACGCGCTGGTGTCGCTGGTGCAGTTCACCGCCAGCGCCGAGGCCTTGCAGAACCTGGTGTTCTGGACCATGGGCAGCCTGGCGCGCTCGAGCTGGACCACCGTGGCCGCGCTGGGGCTGGCGTTCGCCGTGGCGCTGCCGCTGGCCATGCGCCAATCCTGGAAGCTGACCGCCCTGCGGCTGGGCGAGGAACGCGCGGCCAGCTTCGGCGTGGACGTGCGCCGGGTGCGGGTGGCGGCGCTGGCGCGCGTCAGCCTGCTGTCGGCGTTGGCGGTGGCGTTCGTCGGCACCATCGGTTTCATCGGCCTGATCGCGCCGCATATCGCCCGCCGCCTGGTGGGCGAGGACCATCGCTTCTTCCTGCCGGGCAGCGCCCTGGTGGGCGGCGTCATCCTGTCGCTGGCGTCGGTCGCGTCCAAGAACCTCGCGCCGGGCGTCATCGTGCCGGTGGGGATCGTCACCTCGCTGATCGGCATTCCGTTCTTCGTGGCGGTGGTGCTGCGCCGGAACATGCCATGAGCGCGGCGCCGACGCTGGCCGTCTCGGCCCTCACCGCCGGCTATGGCGGCCAGGACGTGCTGCACGGCCTGTCGCTGCCGCCCCTGGGCGCGGGCGAGGTCACGGCCCTGCTGGGCCCCAACGGCAGCGGCAAATCGACATTGCTCAAGGCCCTGGCGGGCCTGGTGAAGGTGCGCGCCGGCCACGCCCTGCTCGACGGCAAGGACCTGGTGCGGATGGATTTCGCGGCGCGCGCGCGCCACCTGGTCTACCTGCCGCAGAGCCTGCCGGCCGCCGTGCACCTGAGGGTGTTCGAATCAGTGCTGGTGGCGGCCCGCGCCAGCGAAGCCGACGGACCGCCGGCGGATCTGCACGAGATCGACCGACTGCTGGCGCGGCTGGGCATCGGCCACCTGGCGCTGTCCTACCTGGACGCGCTGTCCGGCGGCCAGAAACAGCTGGTGGGACTGGCGCAGGCGCTGGTGCGGCGGCCGCGCGTGCTGCTGCTGGACGAGCCGCTGTCGGCGCTGGACCTGAACTACCAGTTCCATGTGATGCGGCTGCTGAAGCAGGAAACCGCCGATCACGGGCTGATCACGGTGATCGTGCTGCACGACCTGAACGTGGCGCTGCAGCACGCCGACCGGGCGGTGATGATCCATGGCGGCAGGCTGGTCGCCGCGGGCGCGCCGGCCGAGGTCATCACGCCCGCCTCGCTGGCCGCCGTGTACGGCGTGCGCGGCCGGGTCGAGGCCTGCTCGCGGGGACGGCTGCAGGTGCTGATCGACGACCTGGAAGCCGATCCGCACTGATACCGAGGCGCTGTCCGCGCGGCAAGGCGCGGGACGGCCCGGGCGACGCTAGGCGCGCTGCGCCACGTCGGCGACCGGCGCGCCGGTCATGGCGGCCAATTGCTGCGGCGTCAGGTTGAACACGGCGTGCGGATGCCCCGCCGCCGCCCACAGGCTGTCGTACTGGAACAGATCCTGGTCGAGCAGCATCACGGGCTTGACCGCGTGGCCGATGGGGCAGACGCCGCCAATGGCGTAGCCGGTCATGTCGCGCACGAACTTGGCGTCGGCCTTGGCCAGCGCGCCGACCTGTTGCGCGACCTTGGCCTCGTCGACGCGGTTGCTGCCGCTGGCGATGACCAGCACCGGCGCATCGTCCGCGGCGCGGCGGAAGATGATCGACTTGGCGATCTGCGCCACCTCGCACCCCAGCCCCGCCGCGGCTTCCGCCGAGGTCTTGCCGGTCTGCGGCAGCACCACCACCGGCTTGTCGTGGCCCAGATCGGCCAGCAGGCGAGCGACGCGCTGGGCGGACTCGGGAAGATCGGCGGGCGTGGCGAGGGACATCTGGCGACTCCGTTCAAGACAAAAAGATCGGGTTACGAGTTTATCAGCCCGGTAATGCCCCCGCGGCGGGCGCGGACGCATGGCTGCCGCGTGAATGAACCGGCTAGAATGCCCGCCTGGCTTTCCGACCCCGACCCGATGCGTTCCGAACCCGTCCTGCCCCTGCAAACCGCCGATATCGGCGGGTACGCCATGTCCTACACCGAATACGGCGAGGGCGCGCCCCTGGTGCTGGTGCACGGCTCGCTGTCGGACTGTCGCTACTGGAAATCGCAGATGGCGCCGCTGGGGCGTTCGTTCCGGGTGCTGGCGGTGTGCCTGCGGCGCTATTGGCCGGAGGCCTGGGACGGAGAAGGCGACGGCTTCTCGGTGGCGCAGCATGGCGCCGACGTGCTGGCCTTCATCGACCAGGTGGCGGGCGAGCCCGCCCACGTGGTGGGCCATTCGCGCGGCGGCCGCGTGGCGCTGGAAGCGGCGCTGGCCCGCCCCGATGCCCTGCGCAGCCTGACGCTGGCCGACCCCGGCCTGCCGCTGCCTGGCGGCGACGACGCCCGTGGCGGCTTTCGCCAGCGGGCGCTCGAACTGATCCGCGACGGCGCCGTGGAAGAAGGCCTGGCGCTGTTCGTGGACACGGTGACCGGACCGGACACCTGGCAACGCATGGTGCCCTGGTTCAAGGAAATGGTGCGCGACAACGCCGGCACGCTGTTCGGCCAAGCCCGCGAGACCCCGGCCTCGCTGAGTCCGCAAGAGATCGCCTCGCTGACCCTGCCGACGCTGCTGATCGGCGGCGCGTTGAGCCCCGATCCCTACCCCGCCGTGCTCGACGCGCTGGAAAGCTGGCTGCCGCAATCGCAGCGGGTGAACATCGCCGGCTCGTCGCACGGCATGAACCTGGGCAATCCGCGCGCCTTCAACGGCGCCATCGAATCGTTCCTGCGCGGCTGAGCCGCGCGCGCCGTCAGGGTTCGACCGACGGCGTGTGCTTGAGGCGCTTGAGCACGAAAGTCGAGCGGCTGTGCCGCACACCGGGCAGCTTGTAGAGCCGCTTGCGCAGGAACTCCTCATAGCCTTCGGTGCCGGCCACGGCGACCTTGATGAGGTAGTCGTATTCGCCCGTCACCAGGAACGCCTCCACCACTTGCGGCAGCCGCGTGATCGCCTCGCCGAAGCGCGCCAGTGTGTCGTCGTCGTGGTGCTCGAGCGTGACCTCGATCATGACCGTGTCGGGCAGGCCCAGCGCCTTCTGGTTCAACAGAGCCGCGTAGCCCTCGATCACGCCCGCGTCCTCCAGCGCCTTGACCCGGTTCCAGCAGGGCGTGGGCGACAGGCCGACCTGCTCGGCCAGCTTCAGGTTGGTGAGGCGGCCGTCGGCGCGCAGGGCGCGCAGGATCTTGCGGTCGGTTTCGTCGATTTTGGGTGGCGTGGACACGGCGGAAAATCCGTAAAAGAGAATATCCCTGCAAAACCCGATTCTAGAGGATATATATTCCTTCAATACCGCCAAATTGGCGGGAATCAGGAAACCTATTTTCCCGACCCGGCCGTAGACTTTCCATCAAGACGGGCATTACCCCGCCCGTCGGATCCAGCGCCCGCGCCGTGGCACAACCCGGCGCCGACGCCGGTGTAGTCCACCGCAGTGTGCCGCGCGCCGATCCGCGCGGCGGGAAATCATGTCTCACGCAGCAGCAGTACCCGCAAGAACCGGCCTGGGCCTGTCCGGCACCGCCATGCTCCTGGCCGCGCCGGCGCTCTTCGCCTCCAACATGGTGGCCGCCCGCTGGGCCCACGACGCCGCCCTTCCCCCCGTTTTCCTGGCCTTCGGCCGCTGGCTGATCGCCTTCCTGATCCTGTTGCCGCTGGCCGCGCCGGCCTTGCTGCGGCATCGCCAGGCGCTGTGGCGCGGCCTGCCCACGCTGCTGCCGCTGGCGGTGCTGGGCATGGGCGTGGCGGTGGCGCCGCAGTACATCGGCGCCCAGAGCACCAGCGCCACCAACATCGCCCTGATCTTCTCGTGCAGTCCGATCCTGGTGGCGCTGCTGGAGGCGCTGATCTGGCGCAAGCCCCTGCCGCCCCTGCGCGCCGCCGGCCTGGCGCTGGCGCTGGGCGGCGTGCTGGTGGTGCTGACGCGGGGCGACGCCTCGGTGCTGGCGCGGCTGGCGTTCGGCCAAGGCGACCTGTGGGTGCTGCTGGCGGCCACCGGCTGGGCCTTCTATACGGTGCTGCAGAAGCGCCTGACGCTGCCGGCGGTGCCCGATGGCGCACGGCTGGCCGCGATGATGCTGGGCGGCGCGATCGCGCTGGCGCCGTTCGCGGGCATCGAGGCCGCCGCCGGCGCCACCCCGCCCTGGACCGATCCGCGGCTGGCGGCGGTGCTGCTGTTCCTGGCGGTGGTGCCCAGCCTGGGCGCGTATTACGTCTACGGCCGCCTGATCAGCCGCGCCGGTCCCGCCACCGCGGGCCTGTCGATGTTCCTGGTGCCGGTGTATGCCGCGCTGCTGGCCTGGCCGCTGCTGGGCGAGGCGCCGCAACTGTTCCATGCCTACGGCTTCGTGATGATCCTGCTGGGCGTGAAGCTGGCGTCCTCGCGCATGCGGGCGACGACGGCCGGGGCCGCCGCGCCGGCATGAAGCACACGTAGCGCCGACATGAAAAAAGGGCCACCCGCACGGGTGGCCCTTGTTCCGAGCCGATCGGAATTCAGCGGCCCGAACCCTGGGCCGCGATCACTTCCTGCGCCACCTGGCGCGGCGCTTCGGCGTAGTGCTTGAACTCCATCGTGTAGGTGGCGCGGCCCTGCGTCAGCGAACGCAGCGAGGTGGAGTAGCCGAACATCTCGGCCAGCGGCACCTCGGCCCGCACCACCTTGCCGCCGCCCCCGGCGATGTCTTCCATGCCCTGCACCATGCCGCGGCGCGACGACAGGTCGCCCATGACGTTGCCGGTGAAGTCCTCGGGCGTTTCCACCTCGACCTGCATCATCGGTTCCAGCAGCACCGGATCGGCGCGCCGCATGCCTTCCTTGAAGGCCATCGAGCCGGCCATCTTGAAGGCGTTTTCGTTCGAGTCCACGTCGTGGTACGAACCGAAGAACAGCGTCACCTTGACGTCGACCACCGGATAGCCCGCCAGCACGCCGGCGTTGAGCGATTCGCGGATGCCCTTGTCCACCGCCGGGATGAACTCGCGCGGCACCACGCCGCCCTTGATGGCGTCGACGAATTCGTAGCCCTTGCCCGGTTCCTGCGGCTCGAGCTTGAGCACCACGTGGCCGTACTGGCCGCGGCCGCCCGACTGCTTGACGAACTTGCCTTCGACTTCGTCACAGGTCTTGCGGATGGTCTCGCGGTAGGCGACCTGCGGCTTGCCCACCGTGGCCTCGACGCCGAACTCGCGCTTCATGCGGTCGACCAGGATTTCCAGGTGCAACTCGCCCATGCCGGAGATGATGGTCTGGCCGGATTCCTCGTCGGTGCGCACGCGGAACGAGGGGTCTTCCTGCGCCAGCCGGCCCAGGGCGATGCCCATCTTCTCCTGGTCGGCCTTGGTCTTGGGCTCGACCGCCTGCGAGATGACGGGCTCGGGGAACACCATGCGCTCCAGCACGATGACGTGCGAGGGATCGGTCAGCGTGTCGCCGGTGGTGACGTCCTTGACGCCCACCGCGGCGGCGATGTCGCCGGCGTAGACCTCGGTGATCTCGCGCCGTTCATTGGCGTGCATCTGCAGGATGCGGCCCAGGCGTTCTTTCTTTTCCTTGACCGGGTTGTAGACCGAGTCGCCGGATTTGACCACGCCCGAGTAGACGCGGAAGAACACCAGCTGGCCCACGAACGGGTCGGTCATGATCTTGAAGGCCAGCGCCGAGAACGGTTCCTTGTCGGTGGGATGGCGCTCGATTTCGCGGTCGCGCTCGTCGTGGCCCTTGATGGCGGGCACGTCGACCGGCGACGGCAGGTAGTCGATGACCGCGTCCAGCATGGCCTGCACGCCCTTGTTCTTGAAGGCGCTGCCGCACAGCATGGGCACGATCTCGTTGGCGACCGTGCGCTGGCGCAGGCCCTGCTTGATCTCGGCCTCGGTCAGCGCGTCGCCGCCCAGGTATTTCTCCAGCAGCGTCTCGTTGGCCTCGGCGGCCTTCTCGACCATCTTGTCGTGCCATTCCTGCGCCTGCGCCTGCAGCGCCGGCGGAATGTCGCGGTACTCGAAACGCACGCCCTGGCTGGCATCGTCCCAGATGATGGCCTTCATCTTGACCAGGTCGATCACGCCCTCGAAGCCGTCCTCGGCGCCCACCGGCAGCTGCACCGGCACGGCATCGCCCTTCAGACGCTCGGTGATCTGGCGCTGCACGCGCAGGAAGTCGGCGCCGACGCGGTCCATCTTGTTGACGAAGGCCAGCCGCGGCACGCGGTACTTGTTGGCCTGGCGCCAGACGGTCTCGGATTGCGGCTGCACGCCGCCGACCGCGTCATAGACCATGACGGCGCCGTCCAGCACGCGCATGGAGCGTTCGACCTCGATGGTGAAGTCGACGTGGCCCGGCGTGTCGATGATGTTGATGCGGTGTTCGGGATAGTTGCCGCCCATGCCCTTCCAGAAGGCGGTGGTGGCGGCGGACGTGATCGTAATGCCGCGTTCCTGTTCCTGCTCCATCCAGTCCATCACGGCGGCGCCGTTGTGCACTTCGCCGATCTTGTGGGTGATACCGGTATAGAAGAGGATGCGCTCGGTGGTCGTCGTCTTGCCCGCGTCGATGTGGGCGCTGATGCCGATGTTCCGGTATAGCTCGATAGGCGTCTTGCGAGTCATGGCCTCGTTCCTTGCAGTAATCACCAGGAATGGGCGGCAGGTCCGACCGGATACTGCCGCGGCGGGCGCCATGCCGCGTTGAGAGGTGTGCTCGGGTGTTGCGAAACCGCGCCCGCACTTATCCGTAAATATTACGCGCCGCGAGCCGGTTTACAAGCTTTAGCCATAAGCGCCATAGGGGATGGCGCGGGCAAGAAAAAGCCCCTCGGCGGGAGGGGCTGGGCACGGCATTGGCGCCGGCGGGCCTGACAGCGGCCTGACTCAGGCCGCGCGGGCCGGGATTACTTCTTTTCTTCCTTGACGCGGTACACCAGCACGGCGGTGCTGGCCAGCGACAGCACCTTGGCGGTGACGCTGCCCAGCAGCAGGCGCGACAGGCCGCTGCGGCCGTGGCTGCCGATGAAGATCAGGTCGCAACCCGCGTCGGCGGCGGCCTGGACGATGCCGTCGGCCACGTTGAAGTTGGACACGGCGCGCGCCTCGGACTTCACGCCGGCGGTGTCGGCGCGGTCGGTGATCTGCTTGAGGTACTTGTCGGCCTGCTCGGCCGAGGCCTTTTCGTAGTCTTCGTCGGTGATGGCGTAGGCCGCGGCCATGCCGTCGAAACCGATGGTGGCGGCGAACGGCTGCGTCACGTAGAGGGCGACGACGTCAGCGCCCACCGAGCGCGCGAAGGAAATGCCGGCGTTGGCGGCTTGGGCCGACAGCGGCGAGCCGTCGGTGGGAATCAGGATCTTCTTGAACATCTTGCCTGCTCCTGTTTGAGAGGAAGCTCCATGCTACCGGAAACCCGCCAGGTTCACATCAAGCGAACCCGGGGTCCTTGATGCGCGTCAACCCAGCTGCTGGGCGGCGGCGAACAGATTGGTGCAGCGGGTGCCGGTGCGGCAGTACGCCAGCACCGGACCCGGCAGGGTGCGCAGCAGTTCGGCGAAGCGGACCACGTCGGCCGCGGTCATGGCGCTGCCGACGACCGGCTGGTATTCGATTTTCAGACCGGCGGCGGCGGCGGCCTTGGAGACGTCGGCGGCGGTCGGCTGGTCGGGGCCGCCCTCGAAGTCGGGACGGTTGATGATGACGCTCTTGTAGCCGGCGGCGGCCACGTCGGCCATGTCGTCGGGACCCAGTTGCGGGGCGACGGCGAAGTTCTCGGTGAGGGGCTTGATCGGTGCGGACATGGCGATTCCTTGATGGGGGTGACTGCGTATTATTGTAGGAGCCGTTTCAGGCGAAAAGTTTTTCCAGCAGATTCCAGACGCCGCGGTCATCGACCATCGGCACCGAAAACCGCAACATGGTCGACGGCCCCTGCGACGGCGAGAACAGCGTGCCGGGCGCCAGCAGCATGCCCTGGTCGGCGGCGGCGCGGGCCAGCACCTCGCTGTCGCGCCCGCAATCGGCCCACACGAACATGCCCGCCTGCGGTTCGTGCCGGATCGTCAGGCCGAGCTTCTGCAGGCCCTTCAGGCAGCGCTGGCGGGCCTCGTCCACCCGCAGCCGCACGCGCTCGATATGGCGCCGGTACTGCCCTTCCATCAGCACCCGGTGCACCACCCGCTCGCCCAGCTCGGGCGAGGTCAGCCCGGCCAGCATTTTCAGGTCGGCCAGTTTCTGCAGGATGTCAGGATTGGCGGCCAGGTAGCCGACGCGCAGGCTGGCCGCCAGCATCTTGGAATAGCCGCTGACCAGGATGACGCGGTTGAGCCGGTCCAGCACCGCCAGCTTCATGGCGCCGCCCGGATGCAGCTCGCCGTAGGTGTCGTCTTCCACCACCATGAAGTCGTGGCGCTCGGCGATGCGCAGGATGTCGTAGGCGGCGCCGGCCGACAGGGTGTGGCCGGTGGGGTTGTGGACCGCGCTGTTGATGATGAACAGTTTCGGCTTGTGCTGCGCCGCCAGTTGCTCGAGCAAGGCGGTGTCGGGGCCGTCGGGGCCGCGCGGCACGCCGATAAGCCGGGCGCCGAAGGCGGCCAGGCGGCCGAAGATGACGAACCAGGCCGGATCCTCGACCAGCACGGTATCGCCCGGCTGCACCAGCAGGCGGGCGATCAGGTCCAGCGCGTGGGTGACGCCGTTGGTGGTGAGCAGGTTGCGCTCGGGATGGGCCGGCACGCCGTCGCTCTGCAGCGAGGCGGCGATCTGCTGGCGCAGCGGCGAAAACCCCTGCGGATGGCCATAGGACACGAGATGGCCGCGCACCGAGCGGCCCACGGCGCGCACCGCGCCCGCCACCATTTCAGGATCGAGCCAGTCGGCCGGCAGCAGGCCGGCGCCGCCCGGCATGCCGGGGCCGCCCCCCTCGCGGAACATACTGCGCAGCAGCCAGGCGATATCGACCCGCGCCGGCGGCGTGAAATTCTGCGTCGACGCCGGCACGGCGACCGGGGCCAGCGGCCCGCTGCGGGCGCGCACGAAAAAGCCGGCGCCGCGCCGCGACTGCACCAGGCCGCGCGCCACCAGCCGGTCGTAGGCTTCCACCACCGTGAAGCGGCTGACGCCGGACTGTTCGGCCATCTTGCGGATGGACGGCAGCCGGGTGCCGGGGCGCAGCCCCTGTTCGTCGATGCGCCGGGCCAGGCCGTCGGCCAATTGCGCCACCAGCGTGGCGTCGGCCTGGCGCACGGGCTGCCAGGGCATGGAAGGCGAAGCAACTGTCATGGGGATTTCACCAGGCCAGTGGTTGAAGTGACATGTATAAGTGTACCGGTACTGTACCGATAACTATGCGTAGAGTGACAGCAATGGCATCAGCCCGCAAGTCCCGCGGACCGCCCCCATTTTTCGACGCCCCGCCATGAACCGCTCCGTGCCGTATCCCGCCCTCCAGGCCGCCCCCGCCGCGTCGCCCAGGGAAGGCTACGGCTACGGCTTCCTGGGGGTGCTGGTGTTTTCGCTGACGCTGCCGATGACGCGCGTGGCGGTGACCGAACTGCCGCCGCTGCTGGTGGGCCTGGGACGCGCCCTGCTGGCCGCGGTGCCGGCCCTGGCGCTGCTGTGGCTGACCCGCAGCCGCCGGCCCGCGCGCGCCGAATGGCCGGGCGTGATCCTGGCCGCGCTGGGCATCGTGGTCGGCTGGCCGCTGGCCTCGTCGCTGGCGATGCAGACCGTGGCGTCGTCGCACGGCGCGGTGTTCAACGGCCTGCTGCCCCTGTCGACCGCCGTGTTCGCGGCCTGGCGCAGCGGTGAACGGCCCTCGCCCGCTTTCTGGGCCTGGGCTGCGGTGGGCGCCTTGCTGGTGGCGGCGTTCGCCTTGCGCGAGGGCCACGGCGCGCTGTCGATCGGCGATTTCTGGCTGCTGCTGGCGGTGCTGCTGGGCGGTCTGGGTTATGCCGAGGGCGCCCGCGCCGCGCGCACCCTGGGCGGCTGGCGCACCATCTGCTGGGCGCTGGTGATCAGCGCGCCGGTGCTGGCCGCGCCGGTGGGCTGGATGGCCGCGCAACAGCCCGGCTGGCCGCGCGCGGACGTGGTCGCGGCCTGCGCCTACCTGGCGTTCGGTTCGATGTTCCTGGGATTTTTCGCCTGGTATCGCGGCCTGGCCGCGGGCGGCATCGCCCGGGTCGGGCAGATTCAATTGCTGCAGCCGTTCCTGACGGTGCTGGCCGCAGCCCTGTTTTTCGACGAAGCGGTGGACCCGGGCACCTACCTGTTCGCCGCCGCCGTCATCGTGGTCATCGCCGGCGGACGCCGCGCGATCATTGGAGTCAAGAAATGACGTTGTTCCCCGCCAGCCTGGCCGATGTGCCGCTCGCTTCCCTGTCCTTGCTGGGTCCCCTGGCGCTGTTCGCCCTGGTCAGTTCGATCACGCCCGGGCCGAACAACGTCATGCTGGCCGCGTCCGGCCTGAACTTCGGCTTCCGCCGCAGCATGCCACACCTGCTGGGCGTGAACCTCGGCTTCACGCTGATGATCTTCCTGGTGGGCGTGGGGCTGGGATCGGTGTTCCAGCAGGTGCCGCAGCTGTACACCGTGCTCAAGTACGTGGGCGCCGCCTACCTGCTGTACCTGGCCTGGAAGATCGCCAACTCGGGCGGCATGGAGGACGGCGCCGTCAGCGGCAAGCCGATGACCTTCCTGCAGGCGGCCGCGTTCCAGTGGGTCAACCCCAAGGCCTGGGTGATGGCGGTCGGCGTGATCGCCACCTACACGCCGCAAGCCGGCTTCTTCGCCAACCTGGTCATCGCCACGGTGGTGTGCGGCATCGTCAACCTGCCCAGCATCGGCATCTGGGTCACGTTCGGCACCGCCCTGCGGCGCGTGCTGCACAAGCCCTGGGCGATCCGCGCCTTCAACATCAGCATGGCCCTGCTGCTGGTGGCCTCGCTGTATCCGGTGGCGCTGGAGGCCTTGCACTGACGCGGCCGGATCAGGCCAGCAGCGCGACCACCACGGCGGGCGTGACCAGCACGTTGAACAGCCCCGCCATCACCATCACCAGCCCGGCCACCGCGCCCTCTTCGGCCGCCAGCTCGCGGGCCTTGGCGGTGCCGGCGCCATGCGCGCCCATGCCGAACAGGGCGCCGCGCGCCAGGGCCGAGCGCAGCGGCAGCCAGCGGCGCATGCACTGGCCGATGGCCGCGCCGAACACCCCGGTGACGATGACGAACACCGCGGTCAGGTCCGGCGCGCCGCCGACGTGCGACGACACCGCCACCGCGAACGGCGTGGCCACCGAGCGCGGCAGCAGGCTCAGCCGCAGATCCGGCGGCAGGTCAAGCAGGCTGCCCAGCGACCAGGCGCTGAGACCGGCGATGGCGCTGCCGACCACCACGCCCGCCGCCAGCACCGGCCAGTAGCGGCGGATCAGCGCGCGCTGCTCGTACAACGGCAGCGCGAAGGCGACGATCACCGGCCCCAGCATCATCATCAGCCAGTGCGAGCCGGACATGTAGTCGCGGTAGCCGGTGTGCAGCAGCAGCGCCAGCATCAGCAGCAGGGCCGGCGCCACCACCAGCGTGGACGTCCACCAGTACGCATAGCGGCGGTAGAACAGGCGCGCGCAGACATAGGCCAGCACGGTGGCCAGCGGCCAGAACAGCAGATTGAATTCAGCCCGCATGGCGGTTCATCCAGCGGTAGCAGAGGTCGATCGTCAGCGCCGTGCCGGCCATGACCAGCGCGGTGCCCAGCAGGATCACGACCAGCAGCTTGGCGCCCAGCACGCCCAGGAATTCGCGATGGTCCAGCAGCGACATCACCGCGGGCACGAAGAACAGCAGCATTTCGCCCAGCAGCCAGCTGGCGCCGCGATGCACATTGCGCACCCGCAACAGGCCCGAAGCCAGCAGCGCCAGCACCAGCGCCATGCCGATGACGCCGCCCGGCACCGGCAGGCCGGCCGCGTTGGCCAGCATCTGGCCCAACAGGGAGAACAGGGTGATGAGGACGATCTGCAGCAAGCGGCTGCGGCGCAGCACGCTGCGCAGGAGGACGGGATAGCGAGGGCGAGACATGGGGAGGGATTCCAGCGGATGGAACCGTTTTACGCCTGCCCGCGTCATAGATAAAATGAATTTGTCGAATCCAACCCATTCCAATCAGGCATAACCATGGATCTGCGGCCCTTGCGCGCATTGGTGGAGGTGGTCCGCCAGGGCGGTTTTTCCCAGGCGGCCAAGACCGTGTTCGCCACCCAGCCCACGGTCAGCAAGGCCGTGCGCCAGCTGGAGGACGAAATCGGCATGCCCCTGCTCGACCGCCAGGCGCAGCCGCCGCGGCTGACCGAGGCCGGCGAAATCGTTTACCGGCGCGCGGTCAAGATGTTGGCCGAACGCGACGATCTGTACGCCGAGCTGGACGAGCTGCGCGGCCTGAAGCGCGGCGTGTTGCGGCTGGGCCTGCCGCCGCTGGGCAGCAACGCGCTGTTCGCGCCGATGTTCGCGCGCTTTCGCAGCCGCTATCCGCAGATCGAGATCAGCCTGCTGGAACATGGTGGCCATCGGCTCGAGGAAATGGTGATGGCCGGCGAGATCGAGCTGGCCGCTTCGCTGCGTCCGGAATCCGGCGAGCTCGACTGGCAACCGGTTGCGCGCGAGCCGCTGATCGCGCTGCTGCCCGCCGACCATGCCGGCGCGCGGGACGCCGCCATCGGCCTGGAGCAACTGCGCGACGCGCCCTTCATCCTGTTCGAGCGCGGCTTCGCGCTCAATCGCGTCATCCTGGACGCCTGCCAGCGGGCCGGCTTCGCCCCGGCGATCGCCGCCCGCAGCGGCCAGATCGACTTCATCGTGGCGCTGGTCATGGCTGGCATGGGCGTGGCCTTCCTGCCGCGCCTGAAGGCCAACGAGGAACGGCACGCGGGCGTGGCGCGGGTGCCGCTGCGCGATCCCGGCACGGACTGGGAGATGGGCCTGGTGTGGCGCCGCGGCGGCTATCTGTCGCATGCCGCCCAGGCCTGGCTGGCGCTGGCGCGCGAGATGCATCCGGATACCGCTTGACGCGAGCCGCCAACACCCGCCGTTGTATGCTGGCGCCGGAACCGTGCCCGTCGGCGCGGGTCATATCTTCCATGCCCGCCCTGCCCCGCCCCACCCTGCGCCGCCTGATCGGCGCCGCCGTGCTCGCTGCCGCCAGCGTGGTCGGCTGCTCGCAGCTCGACTCCTGGCAGCGCCAGACCATCTTCTCGCCCCAGTCCGAGCCGCAGACCTGGTGGCGCGAGCCGGCCCAGGGCACCCAGGTCTACGACCTGGCGCTGGCCAACGGCGACAAGGTGCGCGCCTGGTACTGGCAAAGCCCGCAAGCCAACGCGCCCACCGTGCTGTATCTGCACGGCGCGCGCTGGAACCTCAATGGCAGCGCCTTCCGCATCGACGGCTGGACCCGCAAGGGCTATTCGATCCTGGCCATCGACTACCGCGGCTTCGGCGCCTCTACGCCGCGCTTGCCTTCCGAATCCAGCGCGCTCGAAGACGCCATGGCCGGCCTGAAGGAACTGGCCCGCCTGCAACCGGATCCGGCGCGCCGTTTCGTCTACGGCCACAGCCTGGGCGGCGCCATCGCCATCGACCTGGCCGCGCGGCCGGGCCAGCCCGACTTCGCCGGCCTGATCGTGGAATCCAGCTTCACCAGCATCAGCGCCATGCTGGCCACCATGAAGTGGGGCCGCGTGCCCGGCGCCAGCCTGCTGGTGACGCAGCCGTTCGACTCGGTCGACAAGCTGGCCGCCATGCACACGCCGATGCTGTTCATGCACGGCACCGCCGACCGCGTGGTGCCGCACACCATGAGCGACGAACTCTACGCGGCCGCGCGCAGCGTTTCGCCCGACCTGAAGCGACTGGTCAAGATCGAGGGCGCCACCCATTCGGGCGCGTTCCGCAGCGGCGAACAGTACGACGACGCCGTCAAGACCTTCATCCAGGACGCCAGCCGCGCGTATCGCCGCAAGGCCGGCTGACGCGGCAGGCCCGCGTCGTCATCGCCTTATTCAACCCATTGTGTCTCTTCCCGGGGGAAAACCCGCTCTCGGGAAACTCCCATATCAAAATATCTTCTAAATATATTTAACGGATATTAGACTTTCTCCCACCCGCCGCTCTTCCTTCGCGGCGCCGGCCATCCGAGGAGAATCAAGTTGAGTAACGTGCGTTGGCAGGGCGTCTTTCCTGCCGTAACCAGTAAATTCCATGCCGACGAAACCCTCGACTTCGAAGCGATGCGCAAGCATTTCAGCTTCCTGATCGACAACGGCGTGCATGGCCTCGTCACCTGCGGTTCGCTCGGCGAAGCCAGCACCCTGACGCTGGAGGAAAAGCTGGCGGTGACGCGTTGCGCCGTGGAAGTCAGCGGCGGCCGCATCCCGGTGCTGGCCAACGTGTCAGAGACCAGCACCCGCGAGGCGCTGCGCTTCATCAAGGCGGCGGTGGAACTGGGCGTGGACGGCTTCATGCTGATGCCCTCGCTGATCTACGTGGCCGATGCGCGCGAGGCGATGCAGAGCATCCGCACCATGGCCGAGGCCGCCGCCAAGCCCTGCATGATCTACAACAACCCGGTCGCCTACCGCGTCGACCTCAAGCCCGAGCACATGGCCGAGCTGGCCGACTGCCCATGGCTGGTGGCGATCAAGGAAAGCAGCGACGACATCCGCCGCGTGACCGACCTGCGCAACAAACTGGGCGACCGCTTCCAGCTGTTCATCGGCGTCGACGACCTGTCGTTCGAAGCCCTGGCGCTGGGCGCCGACGGCCTGCTGGCCGGCCTGGTGACCGCGTTCCCGCGCGAGACCGTGGCCCTGTACGACCTGATGAAGGCCGGCAAGTGGCAGGAAGCGCTGGCGCTGTACCAGTGGTTCACGCCGCTGCTGCACCTGGACGTCTCGACCAAGCTGGTGCAGAACATCAAGCTGGCCGAGACCCTGGCCGGCGTCGGCAACGAGCACGTGCGCCGTCCGCGCCTGCCGCTGGTGGGCGCCGAGCGCGAGCGCTGCGCCGGCATCATCGAAGCGGCGCTGGCCAAGCGGCCGCGGCAATACCAGTCGAAGTAAGCGACCCAGCCCGAAGCAGGACCGGCGCGCCCGCATGGCCGTGGCGCGCCGTCCTTGCGCCAGCCTCTCGGACACCATGCACAGCGACATCATCCTTCAGACCCGGGGCCTCACCAAGGAATTCCGCGGCTTCGTGGCGGTCAACGACGTCAACCTGAGCGTCAGGCGCGGCGCGATCCATGCCCTGATCGGACCCAACGGGGCCGGCAAGACCACGGTCTTCAACCTGCTCACCAAGTTCCACATCCCGACCCGCGGCGCGATCGTCTACGACGGCGTCGACATCACCGGCGAACGGCCGGCGCAGACGGCGCGGCGCGGCATCGTGCGCTCGTTCCAGATCTCGGCGGTGTTCCCGCAATTGTCGGTGCGCGAGAACGTGCGCGTGGCCTTGCAGCGCAAGCTGGGCGTGGACTATTGCTTCTGGCGTTCGGAGCGCTCGCTGGAGCGGCTGCATGCGCGGGTCGAGGAGCTGCTCGACCAGGTCGGCCTGCGCGCGCAGCTGGACGTGGCCGCGGGCGACCTGCCCTACGGCCGCAAGCGCACGCTGGAGATCGCCACCACGCTGGCGCTGGAGCCCGAACTGCTGTTGCTGGATGAGCCGACCCAGGGCATGGGCCACGAGGACGTGGACCGCGTCAAGCACCTGATCAAGCAGGTCTCGGCGGGCCGCAGCATCCTGATGGTGGAACACAACATGAAGGTGGTGGCCGACATCTGCGACACCATCACCGTCCTGCAACGCGGCGAGATCCTGGCCGAGGGTCCGTACGCCGAGGTATCCGCGAACCCCGCGGTGCGCGAAGCGTACATGGGAGCGGAAGATGAATGACAAGACCCCGGCGCGGTCCATGCTGGAAATCCGCGGCCTGCACGCCTGGTATGGCGAATCGCACATCCTGCACGGCATCGACCTGGACGTGAAGGCGGGCGAGTGCATCACGCTGCTGGGCCGCAATGGCGCCGGCCGCAGTTCGACCCTGAAGTCGGTGCTGGGCCTGGTGGGCCGGCGCAGCGGCTCCATCAAGGTGCAAGGCCAGGAGACCATCGGCCTGCCGCCGCACAAGATCGCGCGCCGGGGCATCGGCTATTGCCCCGAAGAGCGCGGCATCTACGCCTCGCTGACCGCCGAGGAGAACCTCATGCTGCTGCCCTCGGTGGGGCCGGACGGCATGTCGGTGGAAGAGATCTACACGATGTTCCCCAACCTGAAGGAACGCGCCCACAGCCCCGGCACCCGGCTGTCGGGCGGCGAGCAGCAGATGCTGGCGATGGCGCGCATCCTGCGCACCGGCGCCCGCCTGCTGCTGCTCGATGAAATCACCGAAGGCCTGGCGCCCGTCATCGTGCAGGCGCTGGGCCGGGTGATCCGGCAATTGCAGGAGCGCGGCTACACCACCGTGCTGGTCGAGCAGAACTTCCGCTTCGCCCGGCACCTGGCCGACCGCCATTACGTCATCGAGCATGGCCAGGTGGCCGCCGTGATCGAGCGGGCCGAAGTCGAGCGGTCGCAGGACCGGCTCAACGCCTTGCTCGGCATCTGAGGGCCGTCGCGCGCAGTTCCCCGTCGTTGCAGTTTCCCGTGGTGCTTCCGACCGCAGTCCCCCCATTCCCATACGGAGCGTAGTCAGATGAAATTGAATCGAATCGCAGCGGCGCTGTGCGCCATCGGCCTGGCAGGCGTCGCCCACGCCGAGGCCGGCATCAGCGACGGCATCGTCAAGGTCGGCGTGCTGACCGACCTGTCCGGCGTCTATTCCGACCTGGCCGGCAACGGCTCGGTGATCGCGGCGCGCATGGCGGCCGAGGAAATGGGCAACAAGGTGCTGGGCAAGCCGGTCGAAGTGGTGGCCGCCGACCACCAGAACAAGCCCGACGTCGCCGCCAACCTGGCGCGCGAATGGTTCGACCAGGGCAAGGTCGACATGATCACCGACTTCCCCACCGCGTCGACCGCGCTGGCCGTGATGGAGATCGCGCGCCAGAAGAACCGCGTGACCATGCCGTCCGCGGGCCTGTCGACCGCGATCCTGGGCGAGAAATGCTCGCCGCTGAATGCGCAGTGGACCACCAACACCTATGCGCTGGCGGCCGGCACGGCGCGCGCGCTGGTCAAGGAAGGCAAGAAGACCTGGTACTTCATCACCGCCGACTACACGTTCGGCCATTCGCTGGAGAAGGACGCGACCGAAGTCATCCAGGAGAACGGCGGCAGCGTCGTAGGCGTATCGCGCCACCCCTTCCCCGGCAACGATTTCTCGTCGTTCCTGCTGAAGGCGCAGGCCTCCAAGGCCGACGTGATCGCCCTGGCCAACGCCGGCAACGACACCGTCAACGCGGTCAAGCAGGCCAATGAGTTCGGCATCACCAAGAAGCAGATTGTGGCGCCGCTGCTGACCTACATCTCGGACGTGCACAGCATGGGCCTGGCCAAGGCGCAGGGCATGTACCTGACCGAGGCGTTCTACTGGGACTACGACGACGCCTCGCGCGCCTGGGCCAAGAAGTTCTTCGAGAAGGCCAAGAAAATGCCGACGGCCTCGCAGGCCGGGGTCTATTCGGCCACGCTGTCGTACCTGAAGGCGATCGAGGCGGCCGGCACCGACGAGGCGCCGGCGGTCATGGCCAAGCTGCGCGAAATGACCATCAACGACGCCGTGATCCGCAACGGCAAGCTGCGCGCGGACGGCGCGCTGGTGCACGACATGCTGCTGTTGCAGGTGAAGGCGCCGGCCGAGTCCAAGGCGCCGTGGGACTACTACCACGTCAAGGCCGTGCTCAAGGGCGACGAAGTCTTCCCCAAGCCGCAAGCCGCCTGCCCCCTGAACAAGTCATGACGCCCGCCGGCGCCGGGCGGCTTGCGCCCGGCGCCGGTTCGATCCGCCCGCGGCGCGCGGCAACGCGCGCCTCCCGCAAACCGACGCGTCCCGTGTCCGACCGCCGCCCACTATGTTCGACATCTCGCTTCCCGCCCTGCTCGCCCAACTGCTGGTGGGGCTGATCAACGGCTGCTTCTACGCCATTCTCAGCATGGGGCTGGCCATCATCTTCGGCCTGCTCAACATCGTCAATTTCACCCATGGCGCTCAGTTCATGATGGCGGCGTTCCTGGCGTGGATCGGCTTCACCCAGCTGCCGCTGCTGCTGGGCCCGGGCGCGCAGATCAATTTCTGGGCGGCGCTGGTGCTGGCGCCGCTGCTCGTCGGCGCGGTCGGCGTGGTCATCGAAAAGACGCTGCTCAAGCGGCTCTATCACCTGGACCACCTGTACGGCCTGCTGCTGACCTTCGGCATCGCGCTGATGATGGAAGGCGGGTTCCGCTACTTCTACGGCATTTCCGGCGTGGGCTACGAGCCGCCCGAGATCCTGCAGGGCGGCTTCGACCTGGGCTTCATGTTCCTGCCGGCGTACCGCGCCTTCGTGGTGATGGCGTCGCTGCTGCTGTGCCTGCTGACCTGGTACCTGTTCGAGCGCACCCGCCTGGGCGCGCTGCTGCGCGCCGGCACCGAGAACGCCCGGCTGCTGCAGGCCTTTGGCGTCAACGTGCCGGTGATGATCACGCTGACCTACGGCTTCGGCGTGGCGCTGGCCGGCGTGGCGGGCGTGCTGGCCGCGCCCGTCATGCAGATCAACCCGCTGATGGGCTCCAACCTGCTCAATATCGTGTTCGCGGTGGTGGTGATCGGCGGCCTCGGCTCGATCATGGGCGCCATCGTCACCGGCCTGGCGCTGGGCCTGCTGGAAGGCCTGGCCAAGGTGTTCTACCCCGAAGCGTCCACCGTGGTCGTGTTCATCGTGATGGCGGTGGTGCTGCTGACGCGCCCCGCGGGCCTGTTCGGCAAGGAGAAATAAGGTGTCGCGCTTCCCTCTTTCCATCCGCATCCTGGCGCTGCTGCTGGTGCCGGCGCTGCTGGTCCCGTGGTTCCCGCAAGTGGTCTATCCGGTGTTCGTGATGAAGGTGCTGTGCTTCGCGCTGTTCGCGCTGGCCTTCAACCTGCTGACCGGCTTCACCGGCCTGGTGTCGTTCGGCCATGCCGCCTTCTTCGGCTGGGCCGGCTATGCGGCCGGCGAAATGATGATCCTGTACGGCGCGGCCGGCCTGCCGCCCGAGCTGGCGATACTGTGCGGCGTGGCCATGGCCGCCGCCATCGGCTATGCGATCGGCTGGCTGGCGATCCGCCGCACCGGTATCTATTTCGCCATGATCACGCTGGCGCTGTCGCAGGTGGCCTACTTCATGGCGGTGCAGGTCCGCTGGACCCGCGGCGAGGACGGCATGCAGGGCATTCCGCGCGGCAAGTTCCTGGGCCTGGTCGACCTGAGCGCCGACACCAACATGTATTACTTCACGCTCGGCGTGTTCGTGCTCGGGTTCCTGTTCGTCTACCGGGTCATCCATTCGCCCTTCGGACAAGTGCTCAAGACCATCCGCGACAACGCGCCGCGGGCGATTTCGCTGGGGTACGATACGGATCGGTGCAAGCTGCTGGCGTTCGTGCTGTCGGCCTCGGTGGCCGGCCTGGCGGGTTCGCTCAAGGCGCTGGTGCTGCAGCTGGTGGCGCTCAACGACGTGTCGCTGGCCACCTCCACCGAAGTCCTGCTGATGACGCTGCTGGGCGGGATCGGCACCGTATGGGGCCCCGTGGTGGGCGCCACGCTGGTCGTCAGCCTGCAGAACTACCTGGCCACCCTGGGCGATGTCGTCACCATCGTCATCGGGTTGATTTTCGTGTTGTGCGTGTCGTTCTTCCGGCGCGGGTTCGTCGGCGAATGGCTGGCCTACACGCAGTGGCGCAAAACGAAGGAAAACAACCGTTGATGGCAGGAGCAGAACCCAAACGGCGCGCCGCCGACGTCGCCTACGACCAGATCGAAAGCATGATCGCCACCCTGCAATTGCAGCCGGGCAGCGCGGTCGTGGAAGCCGATCTGGTCGAAAAGACCGGCCTGGGCCGCACCCCGCTGCGCGAAGCCTTGCTGCGCATGGTGGCGGCCGGCCTGATCCGCCAGGAACCGCGGCGCGGCCTGCGGGTCTCGATGATCCAGCTGGCCGACCACATGGACCTGATCCAGACCCGCCGGGCGCTGGAGCAGCTGATCGCCGCCAGCGCCGCGCGCCGCGCCACGCCGGCGCAGCGCGGCCAGATCGTCGAATGCGCGACGCAGATGGTGCGCGCGGCCGAGGGCGGCAACCTGGACGACTACATGCAGGCCGACCAGTTGCTCGACCACGTCTGTCACAGCGCCTGTCGCAACGTGTCGGCGGTGAATGCGGTGGAACCGCTGATCATCCAGTGCCGCCGCTTCTGGTACGCCTACCAGCACGAGGGCGACATCGCCGAAGGCGCGCGCCGCCACATGGCCATGGCCGCCGGCATCGCCACGGGCGACGAAGCGGCGGCCATCCAGGGCGCGGATTCGCTGATGGACTACCTGGAGATGTTTACGCGCAAGGTGATTGACGCGTAGCGCTCGCGGCCGGGGCGGCGGCGTCCTTGGCGCCGCGCGCCAGCCAGGCCAGGACGCGCGGGCGGGCGCGGTCGTAGCCCAGGTTGTAGAAGAAGGCGTACGGCAGGTAGAACAGCACCAGCGCGATGTCCAGCACGAAGGCCTGCCACAGGCTGATGTTCAGCCACCAGGCGGCCAGCGGGATCACGATCAGGATCAGCCCGAGCTCGAAGCCGAACGCGTGGATCACGCGCACGCGCAGGTTGCGGGTGATGCCCAGGCGGTTCTCCAGGCGGTCGAAGCCGGCGTTGTAGATCATGTTCCAGACCAGCGCGACCCAGGCGATCACGGCGGTCAGCACGCCCATTTCGAACAGCGACTTGCCCATGGCCCAGGCGGCCACCGGCGCGCACAGGCCGATGGCGAGGATTTCGAACAGGAAAGCGTGGATGAAGCGCTCTTTGATGGTTTTCTTGGCTTGTGTCATGACCCACCTCTGAGGTCGTTTGTTTCAGTGACCGGAGGATTTTCGACGATATTTCCGGTACGATAAAGATAGAATCCATCGGAAAATCCGATACAAAACCCGACCATGCGCCATTCCCTGGAATCCCTGGCCACCTTCGCCCAGGTGGCTGCCGAGGGCACGTTTTCGGCCGCGGCCCGCAAGCTGGGCAAGAGCCAGTCCACTGTCAGCGAGACCATCGCCAACCTCGAGGTCGACCTGAACGTGACGCTGTTCGACCGCAGCCAGCGCCAGCCGTCCCTGACCGAGGCCGGCCAGGTGCTGCTGGGCCAGGCCTTGCAGGTGCTGGCGGCCAATGACCGCCTGAACCGCAGCGCCAGCCAGCTGTCGGCCGGACTGGAGCCGCGCCTGACCGTGGTGCTGTCGGATACGTTTCAGTCCGAAACCTTTGAGAACATGCTCAGCCAGATCGACCAGCGCTATCCGGCGCTGCGCTTCGAGTGCCTGATCGCGGAATACGAGGATGTGGTGGCGCTGGTGCAGCAGGGCCGCGCCCACCTGGGGCTGATGGCGGCGCAGGAAAGCTATCCGCCGGACATGGCCCACGCGACGCTGCGCGAGGCCTCGGAGATCGTGCTGTGCGTGGGTCGCGGCCATCCGCTGGCGGCGCTGTCGGGAGTCACCAAGGATCACCTGAAGACCGAGCGCGAGCTGCGCCTGAGCACCTACGAGCTGGATGACAAGGACCCCGCGCCGTCGCAGTCGACCTGGTCGGCGCCGGGCTACCTGATGCTGCTGGAAATGGCCACGCTGGGATTCGGCTGGACCGAGCTGCCGCGCTGGATGCTGCAACGCTTCGGCCGCGGGCAACTGGTGGAACTGGCGGTGCCGGGCTGGCCGCGTCAGATCCGGGTGGACGCGGTGTGGTCGACCCGCCGCCCGCTGGGGCCGGCCGGCGCCTGGCTGCTGCAGAGCCTGACGCGGGCCTGATGATGGAAGGCGCGGGAGCCGGCCTTGGCGCCTGGCGCGCCCGCCCGTCCCGCAAGGCCTAGCGCGCGCTGAGCGGCAGGCGCGAGATGCGCACGCCGTTGGCGGCCAGCCAGTCGCCCAGCTTGGGGCAGGCCAGCACGTCGAATTCCGCGCGGCGCTGGCGCGCCATGGCGCTGTCTCCGCGGCTGTTCTTGGCCGGATGGCACATCAGCAGATCGCAATCGCGGGCATTGAACAACCAGTTCTGCAGCAGGTCGGCATAGCGCCGCTTGCCGCCCTCGAAACCATAGACGCCCAGCAGCCGGCGGTTGGTGCGCAGGCCTTCGTCGCGGGCCTGGCGACCCAGCGCGGCCGCGCCCAGCGCACCGATGATGCGCGCCTTGATGGACTCCTTGAGCGGGATGCCGCTCAACATGCCCGGCGCGGTCTGGCGCAGCCAGGGCATGCGGGCGCCGTAGCGCTGCTTGAGCAGCCGCAGCAGACGGTCGCGGATAATCGGCAGCTGGTGCACGTGCTGGTGCCCGTCCACATAATCGGGCGCGCGGCCGAAAGCGGCCTCGAACGCGTCGAACTGGCGCGTCAGGTGCTGGTCGACCCAGTCCGCGTCCAGGCGCCCGGCGTAGGCGCGCAGGATCAGGCGCGACAGCGACGGCAGGTCCGCGTCGGCGCCCGAACCGAGCGGCTCGGTGAAGTTCACATGCAGGCCGAGGTCGGCATCGAGCGCCGCCAGGCGCGGCGCATTGGCGACGAAAGTCGGTCCCAGCGACAGGCAGCTGACCGCGCTCAGCCGGCCCATGCCCGCCAGCACGATCATGCCTTCATCAATGTCGGCATTCATGCCAAAATCATCACCGCAGACCACAATGCGCTTGGTCAAGCTCTCACCCCGCCATTTCTCTTCGACACGCCCCGCATGCGCGCCCTGCTTCAACAAGTCAGCCTGTTCATCGCCGTCGGATGCGCAGCGGCCGCCACCCACTGGGGCATCGCCGTCGCCAGCGTGGAAGCCTTCGGCGCCGCGCCACTCCTGGCCAACCTGATCGGCTGGCTGGTGGCGTTCGTGGTGTCCTTCAGCGGGCATTACCGGCTCACGTTCAGACATTCGACAACACCCTGGACCATAGCAGTTCGCCGTTTCTTCTTCATTTCAGCCATCGGCTTCGTCATCAATGAATCGGCTTACGCCTGGTTGCTACGGGTAACGGCCGTTCGCTATGACGTCCTGCTGGCAATCATCCTGATCGCATTGGCGGTCGGCACCTTCATCACGAGCCGGCTTTGGGCGTTCCGCCACAAGCCCGCTGCTTGAAGGCGGCGTCCGACACCACCTGCCACATCACGTATTTCACGCTGGTCGCCGTCGGCTCGCGGCCGGCCAGCGCGGCATAGCTGCCGGCATCCGAGCGCGTGCCCCAGACCCAGTAGCGCGCGCCATCGGGCGCCGCGCACAGGCGGGCCTGGAATTCCTCGGCGCTGATCAGCACCTGCTTGCCGACCTGGGGCTCGAACTTGGCGGCGTCGTAGAGTTCCTTGCGCCAGTTGTCGCGCACCGGCACTTCCGGATTGAGCCAGTCGTCCACCACCCAGGTCGGGTTGGGCGCCTTGGCGTACAGCGCCAGGTCGAACGGATAGGTATGCAGCGACACGAAGGTATCGCCGGGCTGCGCCAGCGAGCGGATCTGCGCGGCCAGCGGGCCGGCGCTGCCACGGGCGGAGTGGGCGGCGATGCCGATGGCCAGCACGCAGATGCCGGCGCCAACAGCGGCGCAGATGCGCACCAGGCGCGGCGTCAGCACATCGGCCTTCTGGCGGCCCGCGGCCACGATCACTTCGGCCAGCAGGAAGGCCAGCGGCGGCAGCGCCGGCAGCACGTAGCCGACCAGTTTGGAGTTGGGCAGCGAGAAGAAGCCCACCACCACCACGAACCAGACCAGCGCCAGGCGGCGCAGGTCGCGCTGCGGGCCCTCGGCCCAGAACGCCTTGCGCAGGATGCCGCCGCCCCACAGGGACCACGGCAGGCTCAGTCCGACCACCACGGGCAGGTAGAACCAGAACGGCTGGGCATTGTTGAAACCGGTGGCGGCGAAGCGCTGGAAATGCTGGTAGACGAAGAAGTAGTCGTAGAACCCGGGATAGCGGATCTGCATCAGCGCGAACCACGGCACCGCGACCACCGCGAACACCAGCAGCGCGGGCGGCCAGACCAGCGCGCCCAGGCCGCGCCAGCGGCGGCTCCAGACCAGCCAGATGAACAGGATGGCGCCCGGCAACACCAGGCCGATCAGACCCTTGGCCAGGACCGCCAGGCCGGCCAGCGCGGCGGCGGCCAGCGACATCCAGCGATAGGCCTCGCCGCGCTCGACGCGCAGCGCGGTGTCGGCCGCGGCCAGCACGCACAGCGTGATCATGCCGGCGACCAGCATGTCCAGGTTGGCGAACTGCGAACCGCCGTAGAAGAACGGCACGGTGGCCAGCACCAGCGCGGTCAGCGTCGCGGTGGCGGCGTCGCGGTAGCGCCGCACGAAGGCGTACAGCGCGGCGATCGCGGCCCAGGAGGCCAGCAGCGACGGCAGGCGCGCGGCCCACGGATGCACGCCGAACACGGTGAAGGACAGCTCGGTCAGCCAGTAGTACAGCGGCGGCTTGTGGAAATACGGCATGCCGTCCAGCAGCGGCACCATGTGCGAACCGCTGCGCAGCATGTCCCAGGCGACGCCCGCGTAACGGCCCTCGTCGGGCAGCGTCAGGGGCCGAACCCAGGCCAGGAAGGCCAGCCAGAAGCCAATCGCGAGCAGGAACCTGCCCGCCGGCGGGATCCAATTGGAACGCGCCGGCTGTTGCATCGCGGCGGCCATCAGTGTGCGACCTTGTCGGTGCGGGCGGCCTGCCCCTGGCGGCGGCGCACGACGAACAGCGGGCGCCCCTTGACCTCGTCGAAGATACGGGCGACGTATTCGCCCACCACGCCCAGCGAGATCAGATTGACGCCGGCGAAGAACAGCACGGCCGTCACGATGGTGGTCCAGCCCGATACCGGGTTGCCGGACACCAGGAAGTCGATCACCAGGTAAACCGCGTAGGCCATCGCCAGCACGGCGAACAGCACGCCGACCAGGCTGACCAGGCGCAGGGGCCAGGTGGTGAAGGCGGTCAGGCCGTCCAGCGCCAGCCGCGCCAGGCGCATGCTGCCGAAGCGGCTGTCGCCGTGCATGCGTTCGTCGGGGGTGTAAGGCAGCGCCTCGCCCTTGAAACCGACCCAGGCGTACAGGCCCTTCATGAAGCGGGTGCGCTCGGGCAAGGCGTTCAGCGCGTCCACCACGTTGCGGCTCATCAGGCGGAAGTCGCCGGCGTGGGCCGGCACATCGACGCCGCGGGCGCCGCTCAGCAGCTTGTAGAACCAGCGGGCGCCGGTGCGCTTGACCCAGGATTCGTCGCTGCGGGTTTCGCGCACGGCGTAGACCATTTCGGCGCCGGCGGCCCAGCGGGCCAGCATCTGCTCGATCAGCGCGGGCGGATGCTGCATGTCCGCGTCCAGGCAGATCACGACGTCGCCGGTGGCGCTTTCGAGCCCGGCGCTGAGCGCGGCTTCCTTGCCGAAATTGCGCGACAGCTGCACGTAGCGGAAGCCGTCGTACTGGGACCATTCGGCCATCAGCGCCTCGGTGCCATCGGTGCTGCCGTCATCGGCGACGATGATCTCCCAGCCGGTGCACAACGCCGCCAGCCGGCTGCGCAGCAGCGGCAGCAGCACGCGCAGATTCTCACATTCATTCAGGCACGGAATGACGCAGGTGACGCAGGCGTCGTAAGGCACATTGGCGGCGGCCGTCCCCCAGAGCGCTTCAATGGGAAGCGCTTTGGTCAGGACTTGCTGCCCCTGGGGCTCGGACCGGAATTGGATATGCATGGTGCTCTGAAATTGGAATGCGGGACGTTATGCCGGGCAGTATGCGCAAGCCATCGTCGAATTTTCATCAAATGCCACGGCTATAAGACTGGTCGCATTCCGGCGATTCTAGGGAGCGGCGCCGCCAGGGATATAAAGTCGCGTAAATCTCTGTCCCCAATTTGTGAAGAGACGTGAAGCGGCGCTTCGCGGGCATCGGTAAAATGCGCGAAGTTCTTGTTTTCACAGGGTGTTATGCAATATCGAGTCCGCCCCATGCTGACCGCCGACGTGGATGCCATCCTGGACGTCCAGGCCGGCGCCTATCCGGGGTTCCTGCTGGAAAGCGCTGATTTCTTCCTGAACCGCCTGGCGCTGGCGCCGGCCCACTGCTGGGTGGCGCAGGCCGCCGCCGCGCCGGGCGACGCGCTGCTGGGCTATCTGGTTTCGTATCCATGGGACGCCGGCCTGCCGCCGACCCTGGACGCGCCGCTGGCCACGCTGCCCGAGCCCGCCGACCACTGGTTCCTGCACGACTGCGCCGTGGCGCCCTCGGCCCAGGGTCTGGGCGTGGGCCAGGCCCTGCTGCGCACGGCGGCCGGGCACGCCACGCAGACGGGTCTGCGGCGCGCCAGCCTGGTGTCGCTGGGATCCGCGGTGGGTTACTGGCTGCGCCACGGCTATGCGCCGGTCGCCGCCGGCGGCCGCGACCTGGCCGCCAAGCTCGAGGGCTATGGACCGCAGGCCAGTTACATGGCGCGCGCCTTTCCGCTCTGACCTCCCGGGGGCTCCGCGCCCCCGCCCCTTTCGTCCGTTGCCCCGCGAGGCACGAAGGTTTTCATGATTTCACTCTCGCCCGCCCAATCCCTGCTGGCCTGCTGCCTGGTGCTGGCCATCGGCCGCGTCCTGACCACCCGCATCGGCGTGCTGGCGCGCTACAGCATCCCGGACCCGATCGTGGGCGGCCTGCTGTTCGCCATCGGCGCCTACGCGCTGTCGACCTGGGGCGGCCACGCCGTGTCCCTGGAAACCAGCATCAAGCCGACCCTGTTGCTGCTGTTCTTCGGCTGCATCGGCCTGACGGCGAACCTCAAATTGCTGGCCAAGGGCGGCCCGCGGCTGATCGCGTTCCTGCTGGCGCTGATTCCGTTCCTGGTGCTGCAGAACGCCGTGGGGCTGGGCATGGCCTGGCTGCTGGACATGCACCCGTTGATGGGGCTGCTGGGCGGCACCATCACGCTGGTCGGCGGGCACGGCACGGGCGCGGCCTACGCCACCCGCTTCGCCGACGTCAACAACATCCAGGACGTGATGGCGCTGGCCATGACGGCGGCGACGATCGGCCTGGTGCTGGGCGGCGTGGTCGGCGGCCCGGTGGCCGAATGGCTGATGCGCCGCCACAAGCTGGCCGGCGGCCTGGACCGCCAGTCGGCGGCGGGCCACGAGGCGCCCGACCTGACCGGGACCCAGCCGCCGTCGACCGCGGCCTCGTTCATCACCTCGATGACCGCCGCCTTCGTCTGCCTGGTGGCGGGCGGCTACCTGGCCACGCTGGTGGAGGGCGCGCCGGTGAGCCTGCCCAATTTCCTCTGGTGCCTGGCGACGGGCGTGCTGATCCGCAACGGCGGCGAACACCTGGGCCTGAAGCTGGACGACCGCGCCACCGAGATCATCGGCACCATCACGCTGTCGCTGTTCCTGGCCATGACGATGATGACGCTGGACCTGACCAGCGTGGCGCGGCTGGCCGGGCCGCTGGCGCTGATCCTGGCGGTGCAGACGCTGTTCTGCGCGCTGTATTCGGCCTGGGTGGTGTTCCGGCTGCTCAAGAGCGACTACGAAGCCGCCATCATGTCGGCCGCGTTCTGCGGCTTCTCGCTGGGCGCCACGGCCACCGCCATCGCCAACATGCAGGCGCTGACGCGGCGCCACGGCCCGGCGCCGCAGGCCTTCATCGTGGTGCCGGTGACGGGCGCGTTCCTGGTCGACATCCTCAACGTGATCGTCCTGACCTCGTTGATTTCCCTGCCGTTCGTGGGAGGGATGTGACCATGCTGAAGCGATTCCTGCTGCTGGCCCTGTGCCTCCTGCTGGCCGCCTGCGGCCGCGCGCCCGATGCCGACGCGCTGCGAGCCGACGTCGAGCGCGGCCTGGCCGCCACCTATGGCGCGGGCCTGTTCCGCATCGACCAGCTCAAGCGCATGGGGTCGGCCGCCGACAGCAGCGCGCCGGCCGGCGAAACCCGCCGCGTGGTCTATTACGACCTGCGGCTGGCGGTGACGCGCGACATCGCGCTGGGCGCCTGGGATCAGCCCGGGGCCGCGGCCCTGGTGACCCTGCTGGGCGCCGGCCCGCGCAGCATCAGCGGCGTGAAATCCAGCGGCAACCAGGCCGGCGACGAGATCGTCGCGCACGCCAGCGCCATCTACCGCCAGGACGGCGACGCCTGGACGCTGGTGACCCCGGCCGGCTTCAAGGCCGCCGAGGCGCCGTCGCTGGACACCGGCGCGCCGCCGCCCGTGACGCAGCGGCTGCTCGACACCCTGGACCAGATCACCCATTCGGTCGCCTACAGCGCCTCCAGCACGGCGCAGCACGTGGTGCAACAGGAGCTGGAACGCTCCGTGGCGCGCATCAACGGCCGGCTGGCGCGGATGCAGCAGGGCTATCCGCTGGCGGGCGGCCCGGATCGCGGGGAATACGTCACGTTCGCGCGCGCGCTGGGCGCCGTGGGCCAGGCCCGTCAGATCCGCGTCACGCCGCTGATCACCGGCGGCGGGGCCGAGAACATCGCCCTGCTGCGCAGCGGCGACGCGGTGGTCGGACTGGCGCAGGCCGACACCGCCAAGCTGGCGTACGAGGGCCGCGGTCCGTTCGCGTCGCAGGGGCCGTTCGCCGGCCTGCGGGCGCTGGGCAGCCTCTATCCCGAAATGGTGCACATCGTCGTGCGCGACGACGCCAGGCTGCGCGGCGTGCGTGACCTGAAGGGCAAGAAGATCGCGCTCGGCGCGCAGGGATCGGCGGTGCGCGCCACGCTGGAAGCCGTGCTGGCCGCGCATGGCCTGCAGGCCGGACGCGACTACGAGGCGGTGCCCACCCCCTTCACCGCTTCGCTGCCGGCGCTGAACGCCGGCACCATCGACGCCGCCGCGCAGGTCATCGGCATTCCCGCCACGCCCTTGCGCGACGCGCTGACCCAGGCGCACCTGAAGCTGCTGCCGCTCGATCCGGCCGCGGTCAAGGCCCTGGCCGCGCAGGACGACGCGCTGATGCCGCTGGGGATACCGGCGGGCACCTACCCGAACCAGCCTGAACCGGTGGCCACCATCGGCACCGCGGCGCTGCTGCTGACCACCTCGGACCTGACCCGCGACGAAGCCCTGCAGGTGGTGCGGGCGGTCTACCAGACCGGACAGGACCTGCTGGCCGCCGGTTCGCCGCAGGGCGCCCAGGTCAACGTCGCCAACGCCCGGCGCGGCCTGACCGTGCCGCTGCACGACGGCGCCGAGGAAGGACTGGCCGCGCTCGAAAATGCCAAACCGCGCTGACCGCGCTTGCGCTTATGATGGCGCTCCCAATCAGGAATCTTCATGAACAAATTCGATCTGCAAAAGAACCAGGCGCTGAAACTGGCCGGCCAACTCAAGCAAGCCGCCACGCCCGACCGCTTCGGCACCGCCTCCCAGGCGCCTGACCGCCGTGAACAGCGCAAGCTGGATCAGGCCGCCGGCCTGGTGCCCTTTCCCGTGAAGCTGTCGCAGGCCCAGGCGGACCAGTTGCGCGCCGCCGCCGCCGAACGCGGCGTGAGCACCAACGACATCGTCGCCGAGGCGCTGCAGAAGGCCCTGGGCTGATGCATATCTGGGTCGACGCCGACGCCTGCCCCGGCGTCATCAAGGACATCCTGTTCCGCGCCGCGCAGCGCTGGCAGGTGCCCCTGACCCTGGTGGCGAACCAGGCGCTGCACACGCCGCCGTCGCCGCTGATCCGCGCGGTGCAGGTGCCGCGCGGCTTCGACGTGGCCGATGCCCACATCGCCGAACGCGCGGTGGCGGGCGACCTGGTGATCACCGGCGACATCCCGCTGGCGGCGCAGGTGCTGGAAAAAGGCGCGATGGCGCTGAACCCGCGCGGCGAACGCTATTCGCCGGAGACCATCCGCGAACGGCTGGCGGTGCGGGACATGATGGAGGAGTTGCGGGCCAGCGGCGTGGATACGGGCGGACCGCCCTCGTTCAGCCAGGCCGACCGCAAGGCCTTCGCCAACCAGCTCGATACCCTGCTGGCGCGCGCGGCGCGGCTGGCCGCGCCCAAGGCCTGAGCCCCCGCCGGCGGGCGCCCGCGGGCCGCGTCAATAGAAGGTGATGTACGCCTTGTAGATGATGGTGCCGATGGCCGTGATGAGGCCGATGCCCATCAGGCCCATGCCGATGTTGCGGTCCCGCAGTCCAAACCCGAGCAGCATGAGCGCCACGCCCGTGCAGATGATGATCAACATGGTGTTGGTGCTGGGGTGCATAGAGGTCTCCCGGTAAACGACGCGATTCCATCATAGACAACCCGGGGCACGATTGCGCGCAAGCCCCGCGGCCGCGCTTGCGGCATATCAAGGGCGGCGCGAATGTCCCCGCGCCCACGCCACATCGCACCACGCCATCGCACCACGCCATCACACCCCACCATCACACCGCGCCAAGCAACCGGGCGCGGAAAACAAAAAAGCCAACCGCTGGGGTTGGCTTCATTGCTTTTGAAAGGATCGGCAGCGCCGCTGGGGTTACCTTGTCAGGATTACCTTTCACCCCGTCTCGAATCGCGATTGCCCGCTTTGCAGCCTGGCGATGCTCTTCGAGGGTCTTTGGTGGGTGGTACAAGTTTCGAACTTGTGACCCCTGCCGTGTGAAGGCAGTGCTCTACCACTGAGCTAACCACCCCGAAAGAGGCGAAATATTAGCACGCTTTTTTGGATGTGTGCAAGTCGCCTCGAAAAAAAATTCAGCTGACCGCCGCCGGCGCGTCCATTTTGCGCCAGACGCACTCGCCGCCCACCGACTTGTCCAGCGCCGCCAGGTAGGTCTCGTGCTCGGCCAGCTCGGCCTCGCTGGCCTTGACCACCGGCAGGCCGGAGGCGTCGAACTTCGCCAGCACCACGCCGCCGCCCGCGCCCGCGTCGTTGTCGTCGACGTCGATCAGCAGCGCGTCCTGGCCGCGGGTCATGGCCAGCCAGACTTCCGCCAGCAGTTGCGAGTCGAGCAAGGCGCCGTGCAGCGTGCGATGCGCGTTCGAGATGCCGAAGCGGTCGCACAGCGCGTCCAGCGAGTTGCGCTTGCCGGGGAACAGCGAGCGCGCATGCAGCAGCGAGTCGGTGATCGTCTCGCAGTACTCGGTGATCGGGCCGCGGCCGGTCTTGGCCAGCTCGGCGTTGAAGAACTTCACGTCGAACGCGGCGTTGTGCGCGATCAGCTCGGCGCCCTGGACGAACTTGACGAATTCGTCGACCACCTCGCCGAAGCGCGGCTTGTCGGACAGGAATTCGGTGGTCAGGCCGTGCACCGCCAGCGCCTCGGGGTCGCTGTCGCGGTCCGGGTTCAGGTAGATGTGCAGGTTGCGGCCGGTGGACATCCGGTTGACCAGTTCGACGCAGCCGATTTCGACGATGCGGTGTCCCTGGGCGGGATCCAGCCCGGTGGTTTCAGTGTCAAAGATGATCTGGCGCATAAAGCTATTCCGACGCTTGGGCCGCGGACGCCGACGGCGCGTGGCCCTCCGCCGGGCCGGCCGGGGGATGCGCTGCGCTGCCGGCCGGGCCGGGTTTCCTGCGTGCGGTGGCGATCAGGGTATAGGCCACCGGCACGACGAACAAGGTCAATAGTGTACCCAGCATCAGCCCGCCCACCAGGACCCAGCCGATCTGCTGGCGCGATTCGGCGCCCGCGCCCGAGGACAGCGCCAGCGGCACGGTGCCCAGCACCATGGCGCCGGTGGTCATCAGGATGGGCCGCAGGCGCAGCACGCTGGCCTCGGTCACGGCCTCGAACAGGGCCTTGCCCTCGTCGCGCAGCTGGTTGGTGAATTCGACGATCAGGATGCCGTGCTTGGTGATCAGGCCCACCAGCGTGATCAGGCCGATCTGGCTGTAGATCGACAGCGTGCCGCCGGTCAGCCACAGCGCCAGCAGCGCGCCGGTCATGGACAGCGGCACCGACAGCATGATGATGAAGGGGTTGCGCCAGCTCTCGAACTGCGCCGCCAGCACCAGGTAGATGAAGGCCAGCGCCATGGCGAACACCAGGTAGATGCTGCCGGACGAATCGCGGAATTCGCGCGACTGGCCGTCCAGGTCGGTCACGACCGTGTTGGGCAGCACTTCGCGCGCCACCTGATGCATGTGGGCCAGCACCTCGCCCAGTGCGTAGCCCGGCGCCACGGCGGCGTCGATCTTGACCGCCCGCAGGCGGTTGAAGTGGTTCAGGGACTGCGGCGACACGCCTTCGTGCACGGCCACCAGGTTGTCCAGCTGCACCATGCTGCCGTCGCGCGCCCGCACGTGGATGCCCGAGATGTCGGTGGGCGTGGCGCGGTCGCGCGGCGTGACCTGCACGATCACGTCGTATTGCTCGCCCTGGTCCTTGTAGCGGGTCACCTGGCGCCCGCCCAGCATCGATTCGAGGGTGCGGCCCACGGTGTCGACGTTGGTGCCGACGTCGGCCATCTTGTCGCGATCCACCCGCACCCGCAGCTCGGGCGTGTTCAGGCGCAGGTCGGTGTCCAGGTTGAGCAGGCCGGGATACTTGCGCAGCTCGGTCAGGAACACCTCGGTCAGGCGCGACAGCTCCGCGTACGAGGCCTGGCTCATGATGATGAACTCGACCGGCTTGGAACGCGCCGACTGGCCCAGCGACGGCGGATTGGTCGGGAACGCCCGCACGCCCGGCAGCGACGAGAACAGCGGCTGCAGTTCCTGGGTGATGGCCTGCTGGCGGCGGCCGCGCTCTTCCCAGGGTTTCAGGCGCAGGATGGCGGTGCCGTCGGTGACCGTGGGAAAGCCCACCGTGACCTGGCTGCCGCTGGCCTCGGGAATGGCGGCGTAGAACTGCTCGATGCCGAGCATGCTGTCGAGCGTGTAGTTCAGCGTCGCGCCCTCCGGCGAACTGACGATGCCGAACACCACGCCGCGGTCCTCGACCGGGGCAAGCTCGCTCTTGACCACCTTGAACAACACGCCGCTGCCGGCCGCGACCGCGATGCCGATCGCCACCACCAGCCAGCGATGCCGCAGCGACGCCCCCAGCGCCCGCCGATAGCCATTGCTCATGGCGTTGAGCCAGCCTTCGATCAGGTTGTACCAGCGGCTGTGGCTGCTCTCGTGGCGCAGCAGCACCGAGCACATCATGGGCGTCAGGGTCAGCGCCACGAAGCCGGACACCAGCACCGCGCCGGCCAGCGCCAGCGCGAACTCGATGAACAGGCGCCCGGTGCGGCCGGTGGCGAACGCCAGCGGCGCGTACACCGTCACCAGGGTCATGGTCATGGCCACCACCGCGAAGCCGATCTCGCGCGAACCGCGCAGCGCCGCTTCCTTGCGCGGCATGCCGTCCTCGATGTGGCGGTAGATGTTCTCCAGCACCACGATGGCGTCGTCCACCACCAGGCCGATGGCCAGCACCATGGCCAGCAGCGTCAGCGTGTTGATGGAAAAGCCGAAGAAGTACATCAGGGCGCAGGCGCCCACCAGCGACACCGGGATGGTGACGATGGGAATGATGCTGGCGCGCAGGTTGCGCAGGAAGAAGAAGATCACCAGCACCACCAGGATGATGGCTTCGCCGATGGTATGGAACACCGAGTCGATGGAGCGCTCGATGAACACAGACGAGTCGTAGGCGATGGTCAGCTTCATGCCCGCGGGCAGGTTCTCGTTCAGCCGCGCCACTTCCTCGCGCGCGGCCTTGGACAGCTCCAGCGGGTTGGCGGTGGACTGGCGCGTCACGCCGATGTTGATGGCCGGCTTGCCGTTGAAGCGCGACAGGATGCGGTCGTTGGCGGCGCCGATCTCGACCTTCGAGACGTCGCGCAGCCGCACCGGATAGCCCTTGACGTTGGCGACGATGACGTTCTCGAACTGCGCCGGCGTCTGCAGGTCGGTGGACGACACCACCGAGAACTCGCGCGCCCGCGACTCGATGCGGCCGGCCGGGATCTCCACGTTCTGGCTGCGCAGCGCAGACTCCACGTCCTGCACCGTCAGGCCGTAGGCGGCCAGCTTGTCGCGGTCCACGTAGATGCGCATGGACGGCAGGCGTTCGCCGAACACGCGCACCTCGGCCGCGCCGGGCAGCACCGACAGGCGGGTCTTGATGTAGCGGTTGATGTAGTCGGAGGTCTGGATCGCCGAGTACGAGCCGGACTCGACCGCGATGTAGATGATGGGCTGCGAATCGGCCTCGACCTTGCCGATGATGGGCTCGTCGATCTCGTCGGGCAGGAAGCGGCGCGCGCGCGAGACCTTGTCGCGCACCTCGGCCGCCGCCGCGTCCGGATTGCGCGACAGGTTGAACTTGATGTTGATCAGGCTGCGCTCGGAGCGGCTGCGCGAGGTCATCACGTCCACGCCCTCGATGCCGGCCAGCTGGTCTTCCAGCGGCTTGGTCACCTGCGACTCGATCACCTCGGGCGAGGCGCCCTTGTAGGTGGTGTCGACCGAGACGATGGGTTCGTCGATCTTGGGATACTCGCGCACGGTCAGGCGCGAATACGAGATCAGGCCGATCAGTACGATGACCAGCGACAGCACCGACGCGAACACCGGCCGCTTGATACAGGTTTCCGAGATACGCATAAGAGGCCGCCGTCCGCTGGAAAGATGGCGTCAGGCGCCGTTTTTGACGACCTGCACCGGGCCGCCGTCGGTGACGCGCTGCAGGCCCGACACCACCAGCTGGTCGCCGGCCGCCACGCCCGTCAGGATCTCGACCTTGCCTTCGCGGCGCTCGCCGATGGTGACTTCGCGGCGCTCGGCCAGGCCGTCCTTGACGCGGTACACGTACTGCGTCTCGCCGGACGGCGACAGCGCGGCCTCGGGCGCGACCAGCGCCTTGTCCTGGTTGAACAACAGCTGCACGCGGGCGAACATGCCGGGGCGCAGCAGCGAATCGGCGTTGGCCACGGTGGCGCGCAGCAGGATGGAGCGCCCGCCCGCGTCGACCAGCGGACTGACGGCGTACACCAGGCCCGGGCGTTCCTGGCCGGGCAAGGCGTCCAGGCGCAGCGTCAGCTGCTGGCCAACGCCGACCTTGCTGAGATACATCTCGGGCACGCGGAAATCCACCTTGAGCGGGTCGATGGCCTCCAGCGGCGCCAGGTCCTGGCCCTGGTTGACGTAGTCGCCCACCGACACGCTGCGCAGGCCGGCGAAGCCCGCGAACGGCGCGTTGATGGTCATCTTGTCCAGGCGCGCCTGCGCCAGCGCCACCGCGGCTTCCTGCACCTTGAGCGTGCTGGCCGATTCGTCGCGCGCCTGCTGGCTGACGAAGCCCTTGGCCTGCAGCGCCACGGCGCGGCGATAGTGGCTCTGCGCCAGCGCCAGATTGGCGCGCGCCTGCGCCAGCTCGGCGCGCGGCACGGAATCGTCCAGGCGGATCAGCGCCTGGCCGCGCTTGACCGGCTGGCCTTCCTTGAACTCGATCGACTGGATGCGGCCGGCCACTTCGGGCCGCAGCATCACGGCCTCATCCGAGCGCAGGCTGCCCACGGCCGACAGGCCGCGCGCGAACGGAATTTCCGCGACGGCGGCGACCTCGACCCGCACCGGGGCCGGCTTGGAGACGGGTTTGGCGGGCGTGGCGGCGGCAGTGGCCGCCGGCGTGGCGGCCGGCGCGAGCCAGCGCGGCACGAATACGCCCAGAGCGGCCCCCGCGGCCACTCCTGCCGCGATGGCGGCCAGCAATGCAGCTTTTTTCATGCGAATGTGGCGGTATCGCGGCGCGTGCCAGGCATCCCCCGCTGGGACGGCGCCGCAGGAACAGGATCAAGGGTTGGCACTTTAGCACCGGATTTACAACCTGGAACAATCCTGAAGCGCGCTGAAAGCACTAAACCGGCCGACCCAGGGTATTTCCCGATGCGGGCAGCGGCGACGGCGCCGCCATATTGATACAACCTGGCCGTCTTTCGAGGACGGCGAGCGCCGTGGCGCCCGGCCGGTCAGCCGCGCCGGACCGACTCGACGCCCTGGTTGGCGAGCTGGTCGGCGCGCTCGTTGCCGGGATCGCCGGCATGGCCGCGGACCCAGCGCCACGAGACGGTGTGGCGGCGCACCTGGTCGTCCAGCGCCTGCCACAGCTCGGCATTCTTGACCGGCTTCTTGTCGGCCGTGATCCAGCCGCGCCGCTTCCAGTTGGCCAACCATTCGGTCATGCCCTTCATGACGTACTGGGAGTCGGTGTGGATGGTGACGACGCACGGGCGCTTGAGCGCGCGCAGGCCCTCGATCACGGCCAGCAGCTCCATGCGGTTGTTGGTGGTCTGGGCCTCGCCGCCGTGCATGGTCTTTTCGTGCGCGCCGGCGCGCATCAACACGCCCCAACCGCCCGGACCGGGGTTGCCCTTGCAGGCGCCGTCGGTCCACATTTCCACTTTCTGGTCGTTCGCGTTGTTGTCCTGCATGGTGCTGCTTGTATGTCCTTGTACTTTCAATGTGAATCCGGCCGGCCGCTCAGGAGCGGTCGAAGCCGTCGTCGGCCTGGCGGTTGACCACCACCGAGGCCGCGCGGGCGCGCTTGGGCTTGGTCTTCCAGGCCGGGCCGATGATACGCATGCTGGCCACGCGCTTGACGGCCGACACCAGGTAGACCGCGCCGCCCAGGCTCCACCAGCGCGCGCCGGCCGATTCCAGGAAGCCCCAGCGCTGCAGCCATTTCTCGCTGCGGCAGGCCGGCGCGTAACAGCCGAAATGGCTTTGCTCGACTTCCAGCGACAGCAGCTTGAACCAGTCCTTCAGGCGCGGCAGCGACACCTGCGACGCCGGCGGCTGCGGCAGCCAGGGCTCCATGCCCGGCATGCGGGTGCGCGCGCCCCACATGCTCCAGGGGTTGAAGCCGGAGATCACCACCCGCCCTTCCGGCACCAGCACCCGTTCGACCTCGCGCAGCACGTTGTGCGGCTCTTCGGCGCATTCGAAGGCGTGCGGCAGGATCAGCAGGTCCACGCTCTGCGATTCGAACGGCAGCGCCTCGGGCTGGGCCAGCACCACCCGCGACTGCCAGCCGGCGATGCTCTCGGGCGACGGCGTCTCGGTGCCGACATAGCCCTTGAACGGCATGCGGTTGGCGCGCAGCAGGTTCAGGTCGGCCAGGCCGACCTGCCAGGCGTAATATCCAAAGACGTCCGCCACGGCCGCGTCGAACTGCGCGCGCTCCCAGGCCAGGGCGTATTGCCCTGGCGGCGTCTGGAACCATTCGGCCAGTTCTACAATCGGCGGAGTTTCTTCTGCCACGTTTTCATTCCTTCGAATCCCATGCAAGCCTTGACCGCCCCCGCAGGCGGCCGCGAACGCAATGCCGCGGTCTTGCCCCTGCCCGCCTTCACCGACAACTATATCTGGGCCATCGTCCGCGACGGCCAGGCCGCCGTGGTCGACCCCGGCGAAGCCGGCCCGGTGCTGCAATGGCTGGCCCGCGAAGGCCTGAAGCTGCGCGCCATTCTACTCACGCACCACCACGGCGACCATGTGGGCGGCGTGCTTGAATTGTCCCGCATCGGCGACATCACGGTATATGGGCCGGCGCGCGAGAAGCTGCCGCGCTGCGACGTGCCGCTGGTCGAGGGCGACCGCGTGGTGCTGCCGGAACTGGACCTGGACCTGACGGTGCTGGACGTGCCGGGACACACCGCGGGCCACATCGCGTACACCGGCCGGGCGGCGGGAAAACAGCCTGTGCTGTTCTGTGGAGACACCCTGTTTGCCGGGGGCTGTGGCCGGCTTTTCGAGGGCACTCCCGCGCAAATGTCTGATTCCTTGGAAAAATTTTCTGTTTTACCGCCGGATACACAGGTTTTTTGCGCACACGAGTACACTCTAGCGAACTTGCGCTGGGCCATGGCGGTCGAACCCGCCAACCGCACCCTGCAACAGTGGTATCAGCGGGCCCAGCAATTACGCGCAGAAGGTCTCCCCACGCTTCCGTCGACCATCGGTCAGGAACGCGCGACCAACCCGTTTTTGCGTACGCAGCAAGCTGACGTCGTCCGCGCCGCAGACAACTGGGCCGGCCACGACCACCCGACGCCGGTAGAGGTTTTTGCCTCCCTTCGTGAATGGAAGAACGATTTCAAGTGACCGCCCGATGAATCTATCCCGACTCCTTCTGCCGCTTCTGCTGGCAGTCCTCGCCGGTTGCGCAGGAACCAAATCCCACGACAGCAAGAACCTCACCACCAACTCCCAAGGGCGCTACATCGCCCGCGACACGTCCCGCACGGTCGACCTGACCAATCCGCCGGTCGACGCCTGGGACCGCATCCGCCGCGGCTTCGCCATCCCCAACCTGAACACCGACCTCTCGCAGCAGTGGACCGACTACTACGCGTCCCACCCCGAGGCGGTGCAGCGCATGGCCGAGCGCGCCGGCAAGTACCTGTATTTCATCGTCGACGAGATCAACCGCCGCGGCCTGCCGACCGAGCTGGCCCTGCTGCCGTTCGTCGAAAGCGCCTACAACCCCACCGCGCTGTCGCGCGCCCAGGCCTCGGGCCTGTGGCAGTTCGTGCCGGCCACCGGCCAGCACTTCAACCTGAAGCAGGACTGGTGGCGCGACGAGCGCCGCGACCCCATCGCCTCGACCAACGCGGCGCTGGACTACCTGGAAAAACTGTTCGAAATGCAGGGCGACTGGTACCTGGCGCTGGCCTCGTACAACTGGGGCGAAGGCTCGGTGCAGCGCGCCATGGCCAAGAACGAGGCCGCCGGCCAGCCCACGGACTACCTGTCCCTGAACATGCCGGACGAGACCCGCAACTACGTGCCCAAGCTGCAGGCCATCAAGAACATCATCGCCGACCCGCAGCGCTACGCGGTGGCGCTGCCGCCGGTCGGCAACACGCCGTACTTCGTGACGGTGCAGAAGAACAGCGACATCGACCTGGAAATCGCCGCCAAGCTGGCCGAGATGCCGCTGGACGAATTCAAGGCCCTGAACCCGTCGTTCAACCGGCCCGTGATCCGCGGCGACCACGCCCCCACGCTGCTGCTGCCGGCTGACCGCGTCGAGATCTTCAACGCCAACCTGACCAACTACAAGGGCGACCTCAGCGCCTGGAAGGTCTACCACTCGCGCCGCGGCGAATCGTACGCCTCGATCGCCAAGCGTTTCGGCGTGACCGAGGCCAAGCTGCGCGAGACCAACGACATCGGCTCGCGCCAGAAAGTGGCCTCGGGCCAGTCGCTGCTGGTGCCGGGCGACCCGGGCGCTGGCGGCGTGCAGCTGGCCTCGCTGGCCGCGCCGGTCGGCGCGCTCGATTCGGCGCCCGCCAACACCAGCAAGGCGCCGGCGCCGCGCGGCAAGG
>ERZ1739169.29-NODE-29-length-58778-cov-30.009621_pt1 | contig 58778 bp, 51 predicted proteins | sample MGYA00581756_ERZ1739169 | MGnify/ENA primary metagenome ERZ1739169 (study PRJEB40789, sample SAMEA7425667) | Salamandra salamandra | biome: salamander skin | place: Germany | collected 2020-03 | study: cvxcv | reverse complement strand
CGCCGCCGCCAAGGCCGCCGCTGACGCCGCGCGCGCCGAGGCCGCCAAGCTGGCCGCAGCCGCGCCGACACCGGCCAAGCCCGCGCCCAAGCCTGCTGCGCCTGTCGCAGCGGCGCCGACGCCCGCGCCGACTCCGGCCCCTGCCGCCCCGACCGCGACCCAGACCCCGGCGCCCGCAGCCCCTGCGGCTCCGGCCCGTCCGGCGCGGCCCGTGGTCAACTTCGGCCAGCGCGTGCCCAAGCCCGGCAACCCGCAGCGTGCTCCGGCTGAGCGTCCCGCCTTCGGCGGCCGTTCGGCCCGTGAACAGGCGATGGGCGGCGGCGAGCGCTCCTATACGGATCGTCCGCAGAACGACCGCCCGCAGGGTGATCGTGCGCAGAACACGCGTTCCGGCCCCGGCGGCCAGCGTCCGCAGGGCGCCAAGCCGGCGGAACCCGTCCGCTATTCGGCGCTGAACCCGCGCCCGGCGCCGGGTGCGGCCCGTCCTGGCGGCGCGCGTTCCGGCCCTGGCGGCCGCGCCGCACCGAACGCGCCCCCCGCAACGCCCGAAGTGGCGCGCCCCAGCCGCGCCCCCGGCGCCGGCTTCGGCCGTCCGGTCGGTCGTGACGACGATCGCGACAAGCGTTTCTCCGACGCCGGCAAGGCGGTCAGCCGCACGCGCGGCGAGCCCAAGCGCCGCGAAGGCCGCATGACCATCCAGTCGGTGGTCGGCGACGGCGACGCCGCCGAGCGCATGCGCTCGTTGGCTTCGGTCCGCCGGGCCCGCGAACGCGAGAAGGAAAAGCGCAAGGGCGGCTCGACCGATGCGCCGAACCGTCCGCGCGAAGTGGTCATTCCCGACGTCATCACCGTGCAGGAACTGTCCAACCGGATGGCCGTCCGCGGCGTCGACATCATCAAATTCCTGATGCGTCAGGGCATGATGATGAAGATCAACGACGTGATCGATTCCGACACCGCCGAACTGGTGGCTGAAGAATTCGGCATGGCCGTGCGTCGCGTGTCGGAATCCGACGTCGAAACCGGCTTCATCGCCGAGGCCGACGACGAGATCGCCACCGAAACCCGCGCCCCGGTCGTGGCCATCATGGGCCACGTCGACCACGGCAAGACCTCGCTGCTGGACGCGCTGCGCACCACGGATGTGGCGGGCGGCGAAGCCGGCGGCATCACCCAGCACATCGGCGCCTATCAGGTGCGTCTGGAAGACGGCCAGAAGGTCACCTTCCTGGACACCCCGGGCCACGCCGCCTTCTCGGCCATGCGGGCGCGCGGCGCCAATGTGACCGACATCGTGGTGCTGGTCGTCGCCGCCGACGACGGCGTCATGCCGCAGACGATCGAAGCCATCCAGCACGCCAAGGCCGCCAATGCGCCCCTGATCGTGGCGGTGAACAAGATCGACAAGCCGGACGCCAACTCGCTGAAGGTGGTCAACGAACTGCTGCAGTACGAGGTGATCGCCGAGAGCCTGGGCGGCGAAACCCAGATCATCGAGGTGTCGGCCAAGAACCGCACCAACCTGGACGGCCTGCTTGAAGCCATCCTGGTTCAGGCCGAGGTCATGGACCTGCGCGCCAACCCCGATCGTTCGGCGGAAGGCGTGGTCATCGAGGCCAAGCTGGACAAGGGCCGCGGCCCCGTCGGCACCGTCCTGGTCAAGCGCGGCACGCTGAAACGCGGCGACATCGTCGTCGCCGGCGGTTCGTGGGGCAAGGTCCGCGCCCTGCTGAACGAGCGCAACGAACAGCTGACCGAAGCCGGTCCGTCGGTTCCGGTCGAGATCCTGGGTCTGGACGAAGCCCCGTCTCCGGGCGACGTCTTCGCCGTCGTGGATTCCGAAGCCCGCGCCCGCGAGCTGACCGAATACCGTCAGCGCGTGAAGCGTGAGAAGGCGCAGGTCTCGGGTGGTTCGGTGTCGCTGGTCGACATGATGGCCAAGCTGGGTACGAAGAAGGCCTCGGAGCTGCCGGTCGTCATCAAGGCGGACGTGCAGGGTTCGGCCGAAGCCATCGTGGGTTCGCTGGACAAGATGGGCACGGACGAAGTGCGCGCCCGTACGGTCTATTCCGGCGCTGGCGGCATCACCGAGAGCGACGTCAACCTGGCCAAGTCGGCCGGTGCGCCGATCCTGGGCTTCAATGTTCGTGCGTCGAAACAGGCGCGTGATCTGGCCGACCGCGAGGGCGTCGAGATCCGCTACTATTCGATCATCTACGACCTGCTGGATGACATTAAGGGCGTGCTGTCGGGCATGCTGGCGCCGCTGCAACGGGAAACCTTCCTGGGCAACGCCGCCGTCCTGCAGGTGTTCGACATCTCCAAGATCGGCAAGATCGCCGGTTGCCGTGTCACCGAAGGCGTCGTGCGCAAGGGCGCCCGCGTCCGCATCATCCGCGACGACGTGGTGGTGCTGGAGCTGGGCGTGCTCAACACGCTCAAACGCTTCAAGGACGAGGTCAACGAGGTGCCCTCGGGCCAGGAGTGCGGCATGCAGTTCCAGGGCTTCCAGGACATCAAGGAAGGCGACTACATCGAGTGCTTCACGGTCGAAGAGATCAAGCGCACCTTGGACTAGAACAGACGAAAGGCCCGGAACTCAGGTTCCGGGCCTTTTTTCTTTGACGGACGGGTTTGGCGGCGGATCAGCCGCCGACCATCTGCATCCCCAGCCATTCGGCGATCAGGGCGGGCTTGTCGGCGCCTTCGATCTCGACGGTCAGTTCGTGCTTCAGCAGCCAGCGGCCGCCACCCTTGTCGTCGGCGGCCAGCAGCTTGAACCGGCCCCGCACCTTCGATCCCGCGGGCACGGGCGCCAGGAAGCGCAGCTTGTCGAAGCCGTAGTTAACCCCCATCACCACGCCCTCCAGCGGCGGCACGGCGTCATAGCTCATGGCCGAGGCCAGGCTGAGGGTCAGGAAGCCGTGGGCGATGGTCCCGCCGAACGGCGTGGCCTTGGCGGCCTGCGGGTCCACATGGATGAACTGATGGTCCTCGGTGCAGTCGGCGAAGGCGTCGATGCGCGCCTGGGTGACCTCGATCCATTTCGAAACCCCGACCTCCTGGCCGATCAGGCCCGCCAGTTCGCTGGGCTTGGTCATGTGCGTCTCCCCTTGTTCCAATCTGTACGAAGCCGTCAGATTTAACGTCCTGCGCCGCGAAGAAAAGGGCGGATGGCCGCAAGCGGCGCAAGGCGCTGGCCCCCGCCTTCGTCCTATGCTCCGATCAGGTCCGCATCGCCGCCGCTTCGCATGGGAACCGCTGATGAGCCTGATCCTCGCCATCGACCAGGGCACCACCTCGACCCGAGCCATCGCCTTTCAACTGACTTCGGGGGATCAGCCCTCCGACCTGCGCCCCGTCGCCGTCAGCCAGATCGAACTGGCCCAGCATTTCCCCCGCTCCGGCTGGGTCGAGCATGACGCCGCCGAAATCTGGTCCGCCACGCTCCAGACCTGCCGCGAGGTGATCCGCAAGGCGGGCGGGGTCAGCCGGTTCGCCGCCATCGGCATAACCAACCAGCGTGAAACGGCGGTGATCTGGGATGCTGCGACGGGCGAACCCTTGCACCGGGCCATCGTCTGGCAGGACCGCCGCACCGCCGCCGTGACCAGCCGGCTGGCGGCGGAAGGGCATGAGGCCGCTGTTCAACAGGCCACGGGCCTGATCCTGGATCCCTATTTCTCGGCAGCCAAGTTCGCCTGGCTGCTGGACGCCGTGCCCGGATCGCGAGCGCGGGCCGAAAAGGGCGAGGTGAAGCTGGGCACCATCGACAGCTGGCTGATCTGGAAACTGACCCACGGGCGCGAACATGCGACGGACGCCTCCAACGCCTCGCGCACCTCGCTGGTCGATCTGAAGACGCTGCAATGGCGCGACGATCTGTGCGCTCTGTTCCAGGTTCCGCGCGCCGCCCTGCCGCGCATCGCGGGCTGCGCCGAGGTGGTCGGTGAAAGCGAGGCCGAGCTGTTCGGGCGCGCCCTGCCCATCGCCGGATCGGCGGGGGACCAGCAGGCGGCCCTGGTCGGGCATGGCGCGCTGAAGCCCGGCGACGCCAAGATCACCTATGGCACCGGCGCCTTCCTGATGGCCAATGTCGGGGACCAGCCGGTGATCTCGACCCGGCGGCTTCTGGGCACGCTGGGCTATGCGGCGGCGGACCAGACGGCCTATGCGCTGGAGGGGTCGATCTTCTCGGCGGGATCGGCGATCCAGTGGCTGAGGGACGGGGTCAAGCTGATTTCGGAATCGCGCCAGTCCGAGGCCATGGCCCAGAGCCTGCCGGACAATGGCGGAGTCTATCTGGTGCCGGGCTTCACCGGTCTGGGCGCGCCCTGGTGGGAGCCGCAGGCGCGCGGAACCGTCGTCGGACTGACGCGCGACGCCGGGCCGGCCCATTTCGTCCGCGCCGCGCTGGAGGCCCTGGCCTATCAGACCCGCGATCTGCTGGACGCGCTCGCCGCCGACGGCGCCCCCGCGCTGAAGACGCTGAAGGTGGACGGCGGCGTCACCGCCAACAGCTTCGCCATGCAGTTCGTCGCCGACATCTGCGACGTGGTGGTGGAGCGTCCGGCCTTTCAGGAAATGACGGCCCTGGGGGCGGCGCGTCTGGCCGCATTCGGCGTCGGCCTGATCCCTGATCTGGAGGCTCACCCTGCGGAAGCCCCCGCGCGCTGGACCCCGCGCATGACGGCGGATGAACGCAAACGGCTGCTTTCGGGCTGGCGTCGGGCCGTGAAGGCCGCCATTGTTGCAGCGCACGACCCCGCTGAAGACGGGACGGCGGAGGATGTGAATGACTGAGACCCTGGACGCCCAATCCGCCTTTTCCGGCACGCGCGACGTCGATCCGCGTTATCAGCTGAACGAGGCGGCGCTCGACGCCTGGATGGCCGAGAATGTCGCGGGTTACGCCGGGCCTTTGACGGTGCGCCAGTTCAAGGGCGGTCAGTCGAACCCGACCTATGAGCTGACCACCCCGACCGCCGCCTATGTGCTGCGTCGCAAGCCGCCGGGCGTCCTGCTGCCCAGCGCCCACGCCGTGGACCGCGAGTTCCAGGTCATTTCAGCCCTGGCGGCGCAGGGTTTCCCTGTCGCCCGATCCTATGCTCTGTGCACGGATGATGCCGTTATCGGCTCGATGTTCTATGTCATGGACAAGGTCGAGGGGCGCATCTTCTGGGACCTGAAACTGCCCGGCCTGACCCCGCCGGAGCGGCGCGCCATCTATGAGGCCCAGACCGACACCCTGGCCGCCCTGCACGCCTTTGATCCCGACGCCATCGGCCTGGCGGACTATGGCAAGGCGGGCAATTATTTCGCCCGTCAGGTCGGGCGCTGGACCAAACAGTATCGCGCGTCGGAGATCGAGCCGATCGCCTCCATGGACCGGCTGATCGCCTTCCTGCCCGAAAGCCTGCCGCCCGAAGGGCCCAGCCGCATCGTCCACGGCGACTTCCGTCTGGACAATATGATCCTGGCGCCTGACCGGGCCGAGGTCCGCGCCGTGCTGGACTGGGAGCTGTCGACCCTGGGCGACCCGATGGCGGACTTCTCCTATCTGCTGATCGGATGGGCCATTCCGGCGACCCTGCGCAATGGTCTGGCGGGCGCCGACCTTGAGGCCCTGGGCATTCCTTCTGTCGAGGAGACGGTCGAACGCTATGCCGCCAGAACTGGCCTGAAACCCGCCAATCTGGACTGGCTCTACGCCTATAACCTGTTCCGGCTGTCGGCCATCTGTCAGGGCATCGCAGGCCGCGTTCGCGACGGCACCGCCGCCAGCGCCCACGCCAGGACCATGGCAGCACAGGTCGGCCCGCTCAGCGACGCGGCCTGGGGATTTGCGAAGAAGGCGGGGGCCTGAGGCTCGTCAGTCCTGCGCCGCCGCGCCGATGATCTGGCGGTCGCTCTTGGCCTGGACCATGACGATGACCGCCTCGCCCTCGGCGGCGTGGGGCAGGTGGAACAGGACCGGGCGTCCGCGCCAGTCGCCCAGGCGCTTGATGTCGCGCACCACATTGATGTGGCGCACCGACTGGCCCCGGTTCTCTCCCGTCCGCACCTGAACCACCTGGGGGCCGGGCGTATAGGTGACGGCGATCACCTCGGCGCCGCCCGCAGGGGCCCGGCCCGAGCCGACCCCGACACGGTCGCCGGTTTCACGGAACTCGATCTGGGGCGGCCAGTTCAGGCGGCTGGCCTCCTCGCCGATGGCGGCTTCCAGCTCGGCGGCGCGGGCGCCTGACATCTGGCGGCGGCCGTCGATGACCACTTCAGGGGTCGAGACGCCGCGCAGCCGCAGGGCCGAGCGATAGGCGCGCTGGCGCTCCGAGAATTTGGGCTGGGCGAAGGTGTCGGTCCAGCCCAGATAGTCCCAGTAGTCGACGCCGTAAGTCAGGGCGATCACGCCCGGATCGCCCGCCGCGCGCTCGACCGCCGCATTGGCCTCGATGCAGCTGCCGCAGCCCTGGGCGGTGAACAGTTCGATCACCACGGGCGGACTGTTGCTGGCGGCGTGCCGGGTCAGGGCCGCGCGCGTTCCCGTCGGCTGGGCCGAGGCGCCCATCGACAGAAGGGCGCCCGCAATCACCGTGCCCGCAATGACCCAGCCCGTGGTTCTCATGGTCCCGTTCTTAGACTTCGCTATTCGCCAGAGCGCCTCATAAGTGCGTGAAAGCGCGCTCAGTCCATCAGCTGTTGCGACAGATAGACATAGTGGCGGGCCCAGCGGCGGGCGTTGGCCACCGGATCGGCGTCGTTGGAGTGACCGCCTGCCGTGTCTTCATAATAGAGGTGGTCATAGCCCAGGTCGCCCAGACGTGCGGCGAACTTGCGTGCATGGCCGGGGTGGACGCGGTCGTCGCGGGTGTTGGTGGTCAGATAGACGCGCGGATAGGCGGCGCCGGGGCGCAGCTGCTGATAGGCCGAATAGCGGGCGATGAAGGCGGCGTCGCCGGGAATGCGAGGGTCGCCGTATTCACCGATCCACGAGGCGCCTGCGGGCAGGTCCTGATAGCGCAGCATGTCGACCAGCGGGCTTTCGATCACCGCCGCATTGAACAGCTCCGGGTGCTGGGTGATGGAGACGGAAGTCAGCACGCCGCCGTTCGAGCGGCCATAGATGCCCAGACGGCGCGGGCTGGTGACGCCGCGCTGTTCCAGATCACGGGCCACGGCGGCGAAGTCGTCGAAGGCGCGCTGGCGGTTCTCCTTCAGGGCCGCCTGGTGCCAGTCGGGACCGAACTCGCCGCCGCCGCGGATATTGGCCTGAACGAAGACGCCGCCGCGCTCCAGCCACAGCTTGCCCATCTCGGGTTTGTAGGCCGGGTTCAGGCTGACCTGGAAACCGCCGTAGCCCAGCATGATGGTCGGGTTCGACCCGTCCAGCTTCATGTCGCGGGGACGGGTGATGAAATAGGGGATCTTCGTCCCGTCGGTCGATGTCGCCTCATACTGTTCGGTGATGTCGCGCGAGGCGTCGAACTTGGCCGGGGCGGATTTCAGCTCGGTCAGGGTCGCCGCGCCGACATTGGCCAGGCTCAGGGTCGGCGGCACGAGGAAGCCCTGGGTCGAGACGAAGACCTCGCCGCGTGATTTGGAGCTGTCGCCCAGGCCGACCGCGAGATTGGCGGGAACATTGATCGATGCCGCCGTCCAACCCTGCCCTTGGGAACGGAAACGCGTCAGCGCCCCGGCCACATTGTCGGTCACGGCGGCGACCACCGCGTCGGACAGGACGGCGACGTCCTGCAGCGCCTGACGTGCGGTCGGCTGGAAGATGACTGCGGTGTCTCGACCGATGTGGATGTCCAGACGTGTCTGCCCCAGCACGCCCAGCGGCAGGGCCAACAGAGATCCGGCGAGATAATCCTGACCGTCGAAGCTCCACGCCTGGTCCGGCGAGAAGACCAGACGACCATCAATCACGCCATGGACGCCGACACGCTCCGGCAGGTTCAGCTTCTGCGTCTTGCCGTCATGCGCCACGCTCCAGGTCTCGGACCGGAAGGTGTCCAGCGGGCGGGTGATGATGACGGCGGTGACCTTGCCGTCCTTGTCGCGATAGACGGACGGGCTGACGCCGTATCCGCCGTCGGACTGATCGCCGCGATAGACCTCGACCGCCTGGGCCAGGGTCTGGCCGCGCTTCAGCGTCTTGACGATGAAGGGATAGCCCGACTCCGTCAGGGTTCCGGCGCCGAAATCCGTGGCGACCAGCAGGGTGTCGCGGTCCAGCCATTCGATGCGGTGCTTGCCCTCGGGCAGGTTGAAGCCGTCGGCTGCGAACTGTTTAGTCGTGGTGTCGAACTCGCGCACAACCACGGCGTCCTTGCCGCCGTCCGATAGGCTGATCAGGCAGCGCGTCTCGTCCGGCGCCAGGCAGTCGGCGCCCTTGAACACCCAGTCCTTGCCTTCGGCTTTCGACAGGGCGTCGATGTCGAGCAGGGTCTCCCACTGCGGATTGGCGGTGCGATAGCTGGCCAGCGTCGTGCGCCGCCACACCCCCTTGGGATTGGCCGCATCCTGCCAGAAGTTGGCGATCCCATCCCCCAGGAAGCGGGGCGTGGGGATGCGGTCAGTCGCGGTCAGGATGGCCTCGGCCTCACGGCGGAAGGTTTCATAGCGTCTGTCGCCGGTCAGGGCGGCCAGCGACTTCCTGTTCTCCTCGGCGACAAAGGCCATGGCCTCTGCGCCGTCCACTTGCTCCAGCGCCAGATGATCGTCCGCCGCTGCGACACCGGCTGGCGACAGGTCGCGCGGGAAGTGGGGCGCGGGCGTGCGGCTGGCGGCGGACGAAGCCCCCGAGGCGGCGTTCTGGGCCAGCGCGGGCGCGGCGGCCAAGAGCAGCGCGGGGATGGCGGCGGACAGGATCAGGTGACGCATTCAATAACTCCGCGTTCAAATCCTCCCCCATCGGGGGAGGGGGACCGCCTTCAGGCGGTGGAGGGGGCGGAACCAGACGCGGTGGAGAAGATCCCCCTCCACCACTTCGTGGTTCCCCTCCCCCGATGGGGGAGGATTGGTCGGTTCTATTCCTGCGCCGGCGTGTCCATCAGACGGCGCGACAGATAGGTGTATTCCAGCGCCAGACGCCGCGCGGTCTCGCGCAGGTTCGCCCCCGCCGCGTGGCCGCCGTCGGTGTTCTCATAGAACAGGACTGGATAGCCCAGTTCCTCCAGACGCGCCGCCGCCTTGCGGGCGTGGCCGGGGTGGACGCGGTCGTCCTTGGTCGAGGTGTGGATGAAGACCTCTGGATAGGGCTGGCCCGCGCGCAGGTTCTGATAGGGCGAATACTGCTCGATCCAGGCGCGCTGTTCGGGAATGTCCGGGTTGCCGTATTCGCCGATCCACGACGCGCCCGCCAACAGCTTGTGGAAGCGCAGCATGTCGAACAGGGGCACCTGGATGACGGCGGCGTTGATCAGGTCCGGGCGCTGGGTCAGCATCGCCCCCATGAACAGCCCGCCCTGCGAGCCGCCCATGATCCCCAGCTTGGGCTGGCTGGTGATGTTGCGGGCGATCAGGTCCAGGGCCACGGCCTGGAAGTCTTCATGCGCGCGCTGGCGGTTCTGCTGCAGGGCCGCCTCGTGCCAGCGGGGGCCGAACTCGCCGCCGCCGCGCGTGTTGGCGATGACATAGACGCCGCCGCGCTCCAGCCACAGCTTGCCCACCGTCGCTGAATAGCCGGGCAGCAGCGAGCTCTGGAACCCGCCATAGCCGTACAGCAGGGTCGGGTTCGATCCATCCAGCGGCATGGCCGACTTATGGACCACGAAATAGGGGATCATCGTGCCGTCGGCGGATCGGGCCTCGTGCTGGTCCACCGTCATGCCGGTCGCGTCGAACTTGGCGGGCATGGACTTGACCTGCTCGACCGCGCCGGTCGACGCATCGGCCAGCCACAGGCTGGACGGGTTCAGATAGCCGGTGACGCTGACGAAGACCTTGTCATCCTGCTCGGACGCCGAGCCGACGCCGACCGAGACGTTCTGCGGCAGGTCCAGGGTCGAATAGGACCAGTCGCCGGGCTGATAGACGCGCACCGAGCCGCGCACGTTCTCATAAAGGGCGACCACCAGATGATGGCGGGTGGCGCGGATGGATTCGACCGACTGACGCTCGGTCGGGCGCAGCACCACCTGGGCCATGGTCTTGGGATCGGCCAGCCAGGCGTCCAGCGGCCAGGCGATGACGTCGCCGGTCTGGAAGGCCTGGCCCGAGGGCGCGGTCCAGTTCTCCTTGATCGTCACGATCAGGCGGCCGTCGACCAGACCGTCGATGTCCGACTTGGCCGGCAACGGCAGGCGCACCAGGGTTCCGTCGCTCTCCACCCGCCAGGTCTCGGACGAATAGAAGTCGATGGCGCGGTTGATCAGGGTGGCCTTCAGCACCCCGTCGGCGTCGCGCAGGGTGTAGGCGGACACCGAAACATCGCTCGGTTCGCCGGTGAACAGGGTTTCGGCCTGCTCCAGCGTCTGTCCGCGCTTCAGGCGTTTGACCATCATCGGATAGCCGGAATCGGTCAGGGTGCCGGGGCCGAAGTCGCGCGACACCAACAGGGTGTCCTTGTCGATCCAGTCGGCGCCGCCCTTGGATTCCGGCAGGACGATGCCGCCCTCGACGAATTTGCGTTCGACGCTGTCGAATTCGCGCAGGGTCACCGCATCCTTGCCGCCGTTCGACAGGCTGATCAGGCAGTAGCGCTCTTCGGGCTGCAGGCAGGTCGAACCCTTATAGACCCAGTTGGCGCCCTCGGCCGTGGACAGGGCGTCGAAGTCCAGGATCGTCTCCCACTGCGGCGCCGCCGTGCGGTAGCTGTCCAGCGTCGTCCGGCGCCAGATGCCGCGGACGTGTTCGGCGTCCTGCCAGAAATTGTCGATATGGCCGTCGTGGGTGAAGCCGGGCGAGGGGATGCGGTCGCGCGACTGCACGATCTCCAGCGCCTGCTGGTGCAGGGTCTCATAGCGGGGGTCGCCCTGCAGGACGCCCAGCGAATGGGCGTTGTGGGCGCGCACCCATTCCATCGCCCGCTCGCCCTCGACATCCTCCAGCCAGACATAGGGATCGGTCGCCTCGCTGGTCGCGAAGCCGGTGGAGGCGGCAGGCGTCGGGGGCTGGGTTTGGGCCATGGCGATCGAGGTCAGACTGGTGGAGGCGAGAAGAGCCGCGAGAACGGCGGCGGACGAACGGATCATGCAATGAATCCCGAAATGTTAGGTTGTACGCACCTTAACGACGGGCGCCGGGGCGGCAAGCGACCGCCCCAAAGGTTACGACATTGTCATGATCCCTATTACGAACCCTCGTCCGGGATGCAGAGCAGATTGCCGCAGGCCTTGCAGTGGACGGCGTCGGCGTCGTGCTTGTGCAGGCCGCAGCGCTCGCAGGGGTAGGAGACCTTGGCCGGTTTGATCAGGGCCTGGGCCAGGCGCAAAAACAGGGTGATTCCCACCAGCATGATGGCGATGGACAGCAGCTTGCCCGTCGGCCTTGGCAGTGTCACGTCGCCGAACCCCGTCGTCGTCAGGGTCGCCACGGTGAAATAGAGGGCGTCGACATAGCCCGCGATCCCTTCGTGCCCCAGGAAGGTCGCATAGACGAAGCCGGTGGCCACGAAGACGAAGGTGACCAGATTGGCCATGGCGCGGACGATCCCCTCGACCCGCGTGTCATCGAACCTGTGGCCCACGGTGCGCCAGAAGAAGTCCGAGTTCAGCAGGGTCCACAGCCGCAGCATCCGCAGGAAGCCCAGGTTGAACAGCCAGGCCGGGAACAGCAGGGTCGCCAGCACGAACAGGTCCACCCAGACGATGGGCCGCTTCAGCCAGTCCTTGATGTCGGCATAGGCATAGGCCCGCGCCGCCAGATCCGCCGCCAGCAGGGCCGCGATCACATAGTCCAGAACATAGAAGGCCCACCCCATGTTCTTCAGGATCGGCGAGGCCAGGAAGAAGGCGATGATGGCCACGTCGACCACGATCACCGCCAGGCGGAACTTGACCGCCAGCGGGCGTGAGCCGTGATAGAGGTAGCGCAGCCAGGTCCGCAGACGCAGGCCCTCGCCTCTGGGTTCGGCGTCCGCGCCGGTTCCCGCCTCGGTTTTCTTTTGGGCCAACTGGACCTTCCTTCGCTCCGAACACGCGGCCCGGCGAACCGCCACTGAACAGCGCGCCGCCCCTGGTGTCCAATGCTTACAGCGTCCGCCCGCAGCCGGCCGGGTTGCGGATGCCGAAGAACAAGGGGATCGCGCAGCGCCGCCAGCGCGCCTATATGGCTCAGCATGACCCGTCCCTTCGTCAAGATGAACGGCGCCGGCAACGACTTCGTCGTCGTCAATGCGCTAGAGCAGCCCTTCAACCCCACTGTCGATCAGGTGCGGGCGCTGGGCGAGCGCGCCTCGGGCGAGGGGTTCGACCAGCTGATCGCGATCGAGCCGTCCGACAACGCCGACGCCTTCATGCGGGTGTGGAACGCAGACGGCTCGATGGTCGAGACCTGCGGCAACGCCCTGCGCTGCGTCGGCTGGCTGCTGATGCAGGCCAATGGCTCGGACCGGGTCGTGATCGACACGGCGGGCGGCCCGGCCACGGCGACCCGCGCAGGCGACCACCGCGTCACCGTGGACATGGGCAAGCCACGCCTGGACTGGACCCAGGTGCCGCTCTCCGAAGAGATGGACACCCGCAACATCGAGCTGCAGGTCGGCCCCATCGACGCGCCGGTCCTGCACACGCCGGGCGCCGTCTCGATGGGCAATCCGCATGTGGTCTTCTTCACCGACCGCCAGGACGACGCCTTCGTTACCGGCTCGGGCTCGCTGGTCGAACATCACCCCCTGTTTCCTGAAGGGGTCAATGTCGGCTTCGCAAACGTGCTGGACCGCGACCATATCCGCCTGCGCGTCTGGGAGCGGGGCGCGGGCCTGACCAAGGCGTGCGGCACCGGCGCCTGCGCCGCCCTGGTCGCCACCGCCCGGCGCGGCCTGACGGAACGCAAGGCGACGGTGGTTGTGGACGGCGGCGAAATGGTCATCGACTGGGACGCCGAAACCGATCACGTCTTCATGACGGGGCCGGTGGAGATCGAGCGGACGGGCGTCCTGGCGATCTGACCCAACAGGTTTTTGCGGCAATCCGCACGAACAGCTTCCGCACGGTCACCTTTTCCGCACAAATATCGCGCAGACCGCCGCAGATCTTGCTTTTGCGGCCTGTCAGGCCGTGTTCCCGGCTCTGTGGTTGTCCCGTCTTCCCGCCCGCTTTAGGAACAGGCAAGACAACCAGAAACGACGCGCCCGGAAACGCCCGACATCATGCCCGATCAAACCGACAAACAGACCTTCTCCGACGAAGAGGCGCTGGACTTCCACCGCATTCCGACGCCGGGCAAGATTTCGATGGCGCCGACCAAGCCGATGGCGACCCAGCGCGACCTGTCGCTGGCCTATTCGCCGGGCGTCGCCGTGCCGGTGCTGGCCATCGCCGCCGATGCGGACAAGGCCTATGACTACACCTCCAAGGGAAACATGGTCGCCGTCATCTCGAACGGCACGGCCATCCTGGGTCTGGGCAATCTGGGCCACATGGCCTCCAAGCCGGTGATGGAGGGCAAGTCCGTCCTGTTCAAACGTTTCGCCGACGTCGACAGCTTCGATGTCGAGGTGAAGACCACCGACCCGGACGAGTTCATCACCGTGGTCAAGAACATCGGCGACACCTGGGGCGGCATCAATCTGGAGGACATCAAGTCCCCGGAATGCTTCGTGATCGAGAGCGAGCTGCAGGACCTGCTGGACATCCCCGTCTTCCATGATGACCAGCACGGCACGGCCATCATCTCGACCGCCGGCCTGATCAACGCCGTCCATATCGCGGGCAAGCGGCTGGACGAGGTGAAGGTGGTTCTGGCGGGCGCAGGCGCTGCGGGCCTGTCCTCCATCGCCCTGATGAAGGCGGCGGGCGTCAAGGCCGAAAACACCGTCATCTGCGACCGTGACGGCGTGGTCTATAAGGGCCGCGAGCACGGCATGGACCAGTGGAAGGCCGCCCACGCCACCGACACCCCCTTCCGCACCCTGGCCGAGGCCATGGTCGGCGCCGACGTGGTGCTGGGCCTGTCGGCCAAGGGCGCGATCACCAAGGAGATGGTCGCCTCCATGGCGCCCAATCCGATCATCTTCGCCATGGCCAATCCGGACCCTGAGATCACGCCGGAAGATGTCCAGTCCGTCCGCTCCGACGCCATCATCGCCACCGGCCGCTCGGACTATGTGAACCAGGTCAACAACGTCCTGGCCTTCCCCTATTTGTTCCGGGGCGCGCTGGACGTGCGTGCGCGCCGGGTGAACCACGAGATGAAGGTCGCCTGCGCCCAGGCCCTGGCGGCCCTGGCCCGCGAGGATGTGCCGGACGAGGTCGCCGCCGCCTATCGCGGGCGCAAGCTGAAGTTCGGCCCGGACTACATCATCCCGACTCCGTTCGATCCGCGCCTGATCTGGTACATCCCGCCCTTCATCGCTCAGGCGGCGATGGATACGGGCGTGGCCCGCGTGCAGATCGACGACATGGACGCCTATCGCGACGCCCTGCGCTCGCGTGTCGATCCGTCGGCGGCCCTGATGCAGAAGATCAACTCGGCCGTGCGCGGCGGGGCGGACAAGCGCATCGTCTTCGCCGAGGGCGAGGAGCCCGCCGTCATCCGCGCCGCCTGGGGCTTCAAACAGGCCGAACTGGGCACGCCCATCCTGGTCGGACGCGAGGACCTGATCCGTCAGAACGCCGCCGAGGCCGGGTTCAACTTCGACGACATGGGCATCGAGATCACCAACGCCCGCGTCTCGGGCCACAATGTCGAGGACACCGACTGGCTGTACGAGAAACTGCAGCGTCGGGGCTATCTGCGCCGCGACGTGCAGCGGATGATCAACCAGGACCGCAACTATTACGCCGCCACCCTGGTCGCCAAGGGCCGGGCCGACGGCATGGTCGCGGGCGTGACCCGCAACTTCAACATGGCCCTGAAGGAGGTCCAGCGCGTTCTGGACGTGGACGACACCCTGATCGGCCTGTCGATCCTGCTGGCCAAAGGCCGCACCCTGTTCGTCGCCGACACCACCATCCACGAACTGCCGGGCGCCGAGGAGCTGGCCGAAATCGCCATCAAGGCCGCCGAGACGGTGCGCAAGCTGGGCCGCAATCCGCGCGTGGCCTTCCTGTCCTATTCGACCTTCGGCAACCCGCCCGGCGACCGCAGCGAGAAGGTGCGCGAAGCCATCCGCATCCTGGACAAGATCGGCGTCGATTTCGAATACGAAGGCGAAATGCCGCCAGAGGTCGCCCTGGATCCCAAGGGGCACCCCGCCTATCCGTTCAACCGCCTGACCAAGCCGGCCAACACCCTGGTCATGCCCGCCATCCACTCCGCCGCCATCTCGACCAAGCTGGTCCAGGCGCTGGAGGGGGCGACCCTGATCGGTCCGCTGCTGGTCGGTCTGGAGAAGCCGGTGCAGATCGTGTCTCTGGGCGCCTCGGTGTCGGAAATCATCACGGCGGCGACCTTTGCGGCCTATGACGCCGGGCCCGCCTTCCAGGGCACAGGCCTGACCTCGTCGCCTCGGCCGCCTGCGGCCCTGGTCGAGCGCTGATCACGGCTTGAACGAACAGACGGGTGCAGGCACGGTCCGCCGATGAACGAGCCTGCACTCTATCCCCCGACCGCCCCGCCGCCGCGACGGGTCGAACCGGGCCTCTATCTGGTCGCCACGCCGATCGGCAACCTGCGCGACATGACGCTGAGAGCGCTCGATGTTCTGGCCGCCGCCGATCTGGTGCTGGCCGAAGACACCCGCGTCACGGCCAAACTGCTGTCGGCCTATGGGTTGAAGGCGAAGCTGGAACGCTGCGACGACCATGCGTCGGCCCGCGCCGCCGAACTGGCGATCGAGCGTCTGCGCGAAGGCCAGGTGGTGGCCCTGGTGTCCGACGCCGGAACCCCTCTGGTCAGCGACCCCGGCTTCGTCGTGGCCCGCGCCGTGATCGCCGAGGGTCTGCCGGTCCATCCGATCCCCGGCCCGTCCAGCCTGCTGGCCGCCCTGTGCATCGCCGGTTTGCCTGCCGACCGGGTGCTGTTCGCCGGTTTTCTGCCGAACAAGACCGCAGGCCGCCGCGCAGCGCTGGAAGAATTGAAGGGCCAGCGCCAGACCCTGGTCTTCTTCGAAAGCGGTCCGCGTCTGAAGGACAGTCTGACCGACATGGCGGCCGTGCTGGGCCCGCGTCCGGCGGCGGTCGCGCGCGAACTGACCAAGCTTTACGAGGAATGCGTGCGGGGGACGCTGGATGACCTGGCGGTTCATCCGAAGCTTGATGCGCCCAAGGGCGAGATCGTCGTGGTGATCGGGCCGGGCGAGGTCGAACAGGCGTCAGAGGCCGACGCCGACGCCGCCTTGACCGAGGCGCTGAAACGCCTGCCGACGGGCGAGGCCGCTTCCGAGGTGGCCAAGGCCCTTGGGATGAACCGCAAGACCCTCTATCGCCGCGCCCTGGAGCTTCAGGGCAAGTGAGCGAACGCCTGCCTCGCCCGGCGTCGATCCGTCGTCCCAAGGCGGCCTGGCGTCAGACGAAGGGCGGGCAGGCGTTCAAGTCCGGTCATGCCGCCGAATGGACGGCGGTGGCGCTGCTGATGATCAAGGGCTATCAGATCCTGGGCTTCCGGCTGAAGGCGCGCGGCGGCGAGATCGACATTCTGGCCCGACGCGGCCGGGTTCTGGCGGTGGTCGAGGTCAAGCGCCGTTCGACTGTCCAGGCGGCGATTGAGGCGTTGAAACCCGCCCAGAGGCAGCGTCTGGCCGCCGCGGGCGAGGCCGTCAGGCGCAATCGCCCCGCCCTGCAAGCTCTTGATTTGAGAATTGATATCGTGGCGCTGGCCCCCGGCCGCTTTCCACGTCATGTTCGGGGCGTCTGACGCAAGCGAGGATCCGGGGCGTATGACGCGTGAGGAGGCCGAGGCCATCCTGACGTCGGCGGGCGAAGCCGACGACGCCGCCTTCCCCTTGCTGGAGGCCGCAATCGCCTGCGCCATTCACGACTATCCGCTGCGCGACGTCAAACCGGTCCGCATCCTGGCCCAAAGCGCCTGCGAGCGTCTGAAGGAGCGGGTCGCGACGGAAAGCCCGGATGACGCCCTGTCCGAAACCATGGGCTCGGACCTGCGCCTGAACGGCGATCTGTTGAACCATGACGACCCGGCCAACACCGACATCATTGATGTGGCCGAGCGGCGGCGCGGCCTGTCGGCGGCCCTGGCGGTCTTCTATCTGCACGCCGCCCGCGCGGCGGGATTGAACGCGGCCGGCGTCGATTTTCCCGGCCATTTCATGATCCGCGTCGAGACCCCTGTCGGGCCGGTGGCGCTGGACCCCTTCGCCCATGGGCGGCTGGTCATGCCCAGCGAACTGACCCGCCGCGCCCTGCGCGCCGGTCTGACGCCGCAGGTCGCCGACCGGCTGGAGGTGTTGATGACGCCGGTGTCGGACCGCGAGTCCCTGATCCGGCTGCAGAACATGCTGTTTCACCGCGCCATACGCAGCCAGGACTATGTCGGCGCCGAACGCTCGGCCCTGCGCCGCGCGCTGCTGGCGCCCGACGACCATCGTCACTGGCTGGACGTGGCCTCCGCGCGTGAGAAACAGGGCGCCCTGGCGGGTTCGCTGCAGGCCCTGTCACAGGCGCACGGGCTGAACGGACTGGAGGAAGCCCAGCGTTCGACCAGTTTCGAACGGCTACGGCTGCGGTTGAATTAGGTCCATCATATTCGGTGATGGATATCTCAGTCCGTCATTCCGGGGCTGAGCGAAGCGAAGAACCCGGAAGCCAGGAATACGATCACTCCGCCGGACGCATTCAACGCCAGACGCATGCCTCCTGGGTTCCGGGTTCGTCCTTTGGACGCCCCGGAAGGACGATTTCAGGCTGAATCTCGACCGGACCTAAACCGCCTCGCCGCGCAGCAGACGGGGCAGGTCGCCCGTCGCGCCGCCCGCCTCCTGCATGAAGGCGCGGCGCAGGGGGCCGATGCGGTTGACGGCGGCCATGCCCAGATTGCGCGCGAACCGCACCGGGGCGATGTCGTTGGAGAACAGGCGCACGAAGGCGTCGAAGCCCGCCGCCAGCGCCGCATTGTCGAACCGGCGCCAGCGGGCGTAGCGCTCCAGCACCGTCTCAGAGCCCAGATCCTCGCCCAGACGGGCGGCCTCGGCCAGCACCTCGGCCAGGGCGGCGGCGTCCTTCAGGCCCATGTTCAGCCCCTGTCCGGCGATGGGATGCACCCCATGGGCGGCGTCGCCGATCAGGGCGATGCGCGGGGCGATCAGCTTTTCGGCCAGGCTGAGCGACAGCGGATAGACGAAGCGCGGCCCCTCGACCGTCACATCCTCCAGAAACTCGCCGAAGCGGCGCATCAGATGGGCGTGGAAGGCCTCGTCCGAGGCTGAGCGCAGGGCCTCGCCCCGGCGGGTGCTTTCGGTCCAGACCAGACTGGCGCGCTGGTCGGTCAGGGGCAGGATGGCGAAGGGGCCGCTGGGCAGGAAATATTCATGGGCGACATTGCCGTGGTCGCGGCCCATCCGCACCGTCGCCACCACGCCGCTCTGGCCATAGGTCCAGCCCACCGTCTCGATCCCGGCGGCGCGGCGAACGGTCGATCCGCGTCCCTCGGCGCCGACGACCAGAGGCGCGGTCAGGGTTGAACCATCGGCCAGGGTCACCGTCGCCTTGCCCGCGTCCGTAGTGACCGAAGCCACAGCGGCGGGCGCGCGAACCTCGATCCCGGCCCGGATCACCGCCTGGGCCAGGGCCACGCGGATGCGGCGGTTCTCGACCAGATAGCCCAGAGGCTCTCCGCCCGTGCGCCCGCCGATCTCGTCAGCGTCGAAGCGCAGGAAGGCGGAGGAGGGGGCCGAGCTGGCCGCGCCGGGCCGGCGCCCGTCCGTGACCAGAATATGATCCATCCGGCAGGCGTGGGGGCGCAGATCCTCGCCCAGCCCCAAGGCGTCCAGCATGCGGAAGGTCGAAAAGGCGATGGCGGTCGAACGCCCGTCGAAGGTCGGCGCCAACTGGGCGTCGAACGGCTGGGGATCGATCATGACCACCTTCAGCCCGCCCTGCGCCGCCGCCAGCGCAAAGGCTGCGCCGGTCAGGCCCGCGCCTGCGATGATGATGTCGTAGGTTTCGGTGTCGGACATGACAGGCTTGTCGCGCCGGGCGGCCCAAAGGTCCAGAGGGCGAAACGTCTTCGCAGCGGCGGCTCTGGTAAATGGGCTCTTAACCCTGTGGGTGCGACAAGGGCTGCCGAACGTCAGCCGCCAGGAAGGTTCCGCCCTTCATGTCCACCGCCCTCGCCATCAGCCGTCAGGCCTGGATCAGCGCCCGCATCCTGTGGGACGCGCCGTTTGTCGTGCGGTTCAGGGGCGTGCTGCAGGCCCTGCTGGCGGCGCTGCTGCTGGTCGCCCTGATCTCGTGGAATCCGGCGGACGCCAGCCTGAACGCGGCCTCCAGCCTGCCGACGACCAATTGGCTGGGCGCGAACGGCGCCCTGTTCGCCGACATCTTCATGCAGTCGCTGGGGCTGGCGGCCTGGCCTGCGGCCCTGCTGCTGATCGCCTTCGGCGTGGCCCGCGCGGTTGGCGACGCCCTGCAGCAAAGATTGAAGCCGACGCCGTTGAAGGCGCTGGCGGCGACGGGCGGGACGCTGCTGCTGTCCAGCGCCCTGGCGGCGCTGGCTGCGCCCGCCGCCTGGCCGTTGGCGGCCGGTCTTGGCGGTCTGTGGGGCGACGCCGTCACCGGCCTGGCCGCCAAGGGGATCACCGCCCTGCATATTCCCGCTGGACGGATCATCGCCGGTCTGATCTTCCTGATCGCCAGTCTGTGGATGCTGGCCTACGCCGTGGGCATCCGCGCGATGGACTTCATCGACGCCCTGCACTGGGGCAAGTCGCTGCGGGCACCCGCCGCGCCGCAGGCCGCCGTCAAGAAGGCCCAGCGCGCCAAACCCTCTGAGGACGCCCCCGCCAAGTCGGCCAGGGCCAAGCCCGCCCCCCGCGCCGCCGCCGCCCAGGATGAACCGGCCTATGAGGCCGAGGCCCCGACCTACGCCGATGAGGCTCAGGCCGGGTCCCAGACGGCTTACGACGATCTGCCGCCGTGGGAAGAGGCACTGCCGGTCGAGCCCGCGCCACGCCCCTCGGCCACCCGCGCCGTCGAACCGCGCGTCGCCGCCGTCAAGGCGCCCAAGGCGCGCAAGGACGATCTGGACCAGCAGGCCTTTGATTTCACCCGGCCCGAGGGCGACTTCGACCTGCCGCCGCTGGGCATATTGAGCAAGCCCGGCCAGCGCACCGCCTCGGTCGACGAGGATTCGCTGAAACAGAACGCCAAGATGCTGGAAGGCGTGTTGCAGGAGTTCGGCGTGCGCGGCGTGATCGACCAGATCCGCCCCGGCCCGGTGGTCACCCTGTACGAACTGGTCCCGGCGCCGGGCGTGAAGCACGGCCGCGTCGTGGCCCTGGCCGACGACATCGCCCGCTCCATGTCCGCCCGCGCCTGCCGCATCAGCGTGGTTCAGGGGCGCAACGCCATCGGCATCGAACTGCCCAACGCCAAGCGCGAGACCGTCTATCTGCGCGACCTTCTGGCCAGCGCCGAATACGACAAGAAGGGCCACCTTCTGCCGCTCGCTCTGGGCGAAACCATCGGCGGCGAGCCCTATGTCGCCGACCTGGCGCGCATGCCCCACCTGCTGATCGCGGGCACCACCGGCTCGGGCAAGTCGGTCGGGGTCAACGCCATGATCCTGTCGATCCTGTATCGCCACAGCCCGGCCGAGTGCCGCTTCATCATGATCGACCCCAAGATGCTGGAGCTGTCGGTCTATGACGGCATTCCGCACCTGCTGGCGCCCGTTGTCACCGATCCCAAGAAGGCCGTCGTCGCCCTGAAATGGACGGTGCGCGAGATGGAGGACCGCTATCGCCGCATGTCCAAGCTGGGCGTGCGCAACATCGCCTCCTACAACGAGCGCGCCCGTGAGGCGCAGGAGAAGGGCGAGCATTTCGAACGCACCGTCCAGACCGGCTTCGACGATCAGGGCCGCCCGGTTTACGAGTCCGAGAAGATCCGGCCCGAGCCGCTGCCCTTCCTGGTCGTGGTCATGGACGAAATGGCCGACCTGATGCTGGTCGCGGGCAAGGATGTGGAAGGCGCCGTCCAGCGCCTGGCCCAGATGGCGCGCGCCGCGGGCATCCACCTGATCATGGCCACGCAGCGCCCGTCGGTGGACGTCATCACCGGCACCATCAAGGCCAACTTCCCGACCCGGATCAGCTTCCAGGTCACCTCCAAGATCGACAGCCGCACCATCCTGGGCGAACAGGGCGGCGAGCAACTGCTGGGCCAGGGCGACATGCTCTATATGGCCGGCGGCGGACGCATCACCCGCCTGCACGGCCCCTTCGTCGACGACAAGGAGGTCGAGGACGTCTGCAAACACCTGAAGGCCCAGGCCGAACCCGACTATCTGGACCTGATCACCGACGAACCGGACGGTGACGGCGACAACGCTTTTGACGAAGGTGGAAACGGCGGTTCCGGCGACGACCTGTATGACCGCGCGGTCGCCGTGGTCACCCGCGACCGCAAGGCCTCGACCAGCTACGTCCAGCGCCGCCTGCAGATCGGCTACAACCGCGCCGCCTCCCTGATCGAACGGATGGAGCAGGAAGGCGTCGTCTCGCAGGCCAACCACGCCGGCAAGCGGGACGTCCTTGCCGGTCCGCCGCCGATGGTGTGAGGGCTGCTGCGGCCTTGGGCGTCAGTTCAGGGCGTGCATCGCGCCCTGGATCGTGGCCATGAGTTCCGGGCGATCTGCGCCGTCCTGCGCCTGAAGAGACAGGGCCAGAACGACGGAGGCGTAGAAGACGGCCAGGCCGGATGTGTCGGCGTCTGAGGGCAGTTGACCCTCGCTGCGGCCTTTTTCGAGACGGATATGGATGCGCTGGATCATGGCGCGTCTTTCGGCCGCCATGCGTTGGCGCAAAACATGGTCATGGGGTGAGTTCACCAGCCCCAGGGCGGCAAGACAGCCTGCCGCACGGGGGGCGCCCAGCGCATTATCGGCGCTGGCGGCCAGCATGGCTTGGATGGCGGCCCGGACATTGGACGTGTCGTCCAGCGCGGTGATGCTGCGCGCCCCGATGGTCGAGAGGTAGAGGTCGAACGCCTCATGGAACAGGGCTTCTTTGGACTTGAAGGCTGCGTAGAAGCTGGGCGGATTAATGCCCATGGCCGCGGTCAGATCGCCGACCTGGGCGGCCTCGAACCCCTTTTCCCAGAAGATCTGCAACGCCTGCTGAAGCGCCTGGTCGCGGTCGAATTTTCGGGGTCTTCCACGCGGGGGCACGGGTCAGCCTTTCTATAATCCTTGCTACATAAATGCTTGACGTGCACAGCGCAAATGCAGATAGGTTTATGTACTGAGGTTTACAAAAATAGAGCCATGACCGACCCCATCCGACCCGCCGTTATCGAGTTCTTCCGCCGCACCGCTTGCGAGACCCCGCAGGACATCAGCGCCTTGTTCAGCGAGGACGTGGACTGGCACGTCGCCGGTGATGTCGACGCCGTCTCCTGGATCGGCCGCAAGACGGGGCGTAAAGGCGTCGCTGAATTCTATCAGGCGATCCGCGATCTGATCGTTTCAGAACGGTTCGAAGTCACGGAGATCCTGGTGCAGGGAAACCGGGCCATTGCGCTGGGCGAGCTTGAATCCCGCGTGAAAAGCACCGGTAAGCTTATTGTTTCGGAGTTCGCCTTCGACCTGACCTTCCGTGACGGTCTGATCGTCCGGTTTCGCATGTTCGAAGACAGTTTCGCCGTGGCTCAGGCTGCTGTCTGACCCTTGGGCGGTTGGGCCGACAGCCGACTGATCCTGTCGCCAAAATGAGGTAGGTGAGAGACGGTCGCCGATTAGGGAAACAAGCCGAATGCCGGAACTGTCCAGTCTGATGACCTTCGCCCTGATCGCGCTGGGCATGGTCCTGACGCCGGGACCGAACATGGTCTATCTGATCTCCCGCTCGATCAGCCAGGGGCGCGTGGCGGGTCTGATCTCTCTGGGCGGGGTGGCGCTGGGGTTTGTCTTCTATCTGCTGTGCGCAGCCTTCGGGATCACGGCCTTTCTAATCGCTGTGCCATTCGCCCATGATGCGCTGCGGATCGCGGGGGCGGCCTATCTGTTCTATCTGGCATGGCAGGCGGTGAAGCCGGGCGGTCGTTCGCCGTTCGAGGTCCGCGAACTGCCCAAAGACAGCCCGCGCAGGCTGTTCATGATGGGTTTCATGACCAATCTGCTGAACCCCAAGATCGCCATCATGTATCTGTCGCTGCTGCCGCAGTTCATCACGCCGGGACATGGGAGCGTGCTGGCGCAGTCGCTGGTTCTGGGCATGACGCAGGTGGTGATCAGCCTCAGCGTCAACGCCGTGATCGCTGTTGCGGCGGGATCGATCGCCGTCTTCCTGACGCGTCGCCCCAGTTGGCTGTCCATTCAACGCTGGCTGATGGGCACGGTGCTGGGCGGGTTGGCGGTGTCAATGCTGGCCGAGGCGCGGCGCTAGGGCGTCTGCGCAGCCGCATATCGAACCGGCGACAGGCCGGTCAGGCGTTTGAACATGGTCGAGAAGGCGGCGGGACTGTCATAGCCCAGGTCCAGGGCCACGGCGGTGACCGAACGCCCTTCGGCCAGCAGGGGCAGGGCGCTGACCAGACAGGCCTGCTGCCGCCAGGCGCCGAAGCTCATGCCGGTTTCACGGCGAAACCGGCGTGTGAAGGATCGACGGTCCATCGCCATCCGCCGCGCCCAGTCGTCGATGGTGTCGTGCGGCGACGGGCGATCCAGAAACTTGTGGCACAGGGCGGCCAGCGCGGGGCTGACGGGGAAGGGGACGGACAGGGGCAGGCGCGGCGCGCGCTCCAGCTCCGCCAGCAGCAGGGCCATCACCAGTTCATCGCGCCCGCCCGGCTCATAGTCCGCGACGATGTCGGAGGCGGCGATCAGCAGGCTGCGCAACAGGGCCGGGACGCCGATCACCAGGCTTTGACCGCCCAGGGCGCGGGCGGCGCCGTCGTCCAGCAGGACGCTGCGGGTTTCGACATTGCCCACCATGCGCACGGCGTGGGTTATGCCCGCCGGCGTCCAGACCGCGCGTTCGGGCGGCGCGACCCAGGCGCCGTGGGCGGTGCTGACCACGATCACGCCGCTGGCGGCGTACAGCAGCTGGCCGCGGCCATGACTGTGGGGCGCCAGTTCGAATGACGGCGGATAGCGGTTGCCGATGCCGACGACCGGCCGCGGCGTCTGATCATAGTCGTCAGGATTGATCCAGACTTTGGCCATGTCCCACTCGCGAAAGTGAATGTCCCGACATCGAATGCGGGCCAAGGGTCTGTGCGCTATCGCAGACGCCCGAACAAGGTTTGAGTTGATGACGACCGCCCACGCAGATCCCGCCCAGCCCTCGGTGGCGCAAACCACGGTCTTTCCCGTGATCGTGGCGGTCAGCGCCTGTCACCTGCTGAACGACATGATGCAGGCGCTGCTTCCGGCCATCTATCCCAACCTCAAGGCGGCGCTTGGCCTGTCCTTCAGTCAGATCGGTCTGATCACCCTGGTGTATCAGATCACCGCCTCGATCCTGCAGCCTCTGGTCGGGGTTTATGCGGACCGCCGCCCGACGCCGCTGGCCCTGCCGGGCGGGACGCTGTTCTCGCTGGCGGGCCTGGTCGTCCTGTCGGTCGCCCACACCTATCCGCTGCTGCTGGTCGGTGCGGCCCTGCTGGGCATGGGCTCGTCGGTCTTCCACCCGGAAGCCTCCCGCGTGGCGCGGATGGCGGCGGGGCGCCGCGCGGGGCTGGCGCAGTCCCTGTTCCAGGTCGGCGGCAATGCAGGCTCGGCCCTGGGGCCGTTGGCCGCCGCCATCGTCGTGGTCCGTTGGGGGCAGAGCAGCCTGGCCTTCTTCGCCCTTCTGGCCCTGCTGGCGGGGGCCATCCTGTGGCAGGTCAGCCTCTGGTACCGGGATCACGGCCTGGCCCGTCTGGTCGCCGGACGCAAACATCTGGAGGCGATTGAACTGCCCAAGGGCACGGCGCGGCGCGGCCTGGCCATTCTGCTGGCCATGATCTTCTCGAAATATGTCTATCTGGCCAGCATCACGAGCTACTTCACCTTTTATCTGATCCAGAAGTTCGGCGTGGACGTCGACACGGCCCAACTGCACCTGTTCGCCTTCCTGGGCGCCGTGGCGGCGGGGACCATGATCGGGGGGCCGATCGGCGATCGTTTCGGACGCAAATATGTGATCTGGGCCTCGATCCTGGGCGTGCTGCCGTTCACGCTTCTGCTGCCGCACGTCAGTCTGTTCTGGACGGGACCGATCACGATCATCATCGGCCTGCTGCTGGCCTCGGCCTTCCCCGCCATCGTCGTCTTCGCCCAGGAGCTGGCGCCCGGAAAGATCGGCATGATCTCGGGCCTGTTCTTCGGCTTTTCGTTCGGCATGGGCGGCATAGGCGCGGCGGTCCTGGGCTGGATGGCGGACCTGTACGGAGTGACGACCGTCTATGCGATCTGCAGCGTCCTGCCCGCCATCGGCCTGCTGGCCGCCTTCCTGCCGGACCTGAAGAAGGCGCGCGCCAGGGCGGAGGCGGAGGGCTGATCCTCGGCTTAACCGCGCAGCGGCACGGTGACGACGAAGGCGCTGCCGCCCAGGTCTGAGGGTCGAAGCTGGACCGAGCCGCCGTGAGCGTCTGCGGCGTAGCGGGCCATGGCCAGGCCCACGCCGCAGCCGCTGGCCTGGGTGGGGCCGCGCTTGAAGGGTTCGAATATGGTCTCGGACAGGGCGGCGTCGATGCCCGGCCCGGAATCGGCGACCGTCAGGACCAGCCGGTCGTCGTTTTGCTGGAGCTGGACCTTGGCGGGGCCGGGCGTGGCGTGGACCAGCAGGTTCTGGACCAGGGCGACCACAGCCTGGCGGATGCGGGTTTCGTCCACGACCGCCGTGACTGGGGCGATGCGCCAGTCGACGACGAAGCCCGCCCGGCGCAGGGGTGGGTCCATCAGGCTTCTGATGTCGGACAGAAGGCGGTCTACCGCGACCGGGTGGGCTTGCAGGCCGGGGTCTTCGGCGTCTTCCATCGCCGCCAGATCACCCATGACGCGGGTCAGGGTCTCGACCTGGCTGAGGGCCAGGCTGAGCAGTCGGTCGTCATTGGGATAGATGCCGTCCAGCCCGCCCTGAAGATGACCGCGCAGGATCATCAAGGGGGTCCGCAGCTCATGCGAGATGGCGTCGCGCCACTGTTTGCGCTCCTTGGCCAGTCGGTCCAGCCGCACCGCCATCAGGTTGAAGTCCCGCGCAAGCTCCTGCACTTCGCCCAGGGTTTCATCAGGTTCGTCGACGCGGGCGGACAGGTCGTTCTCGGAGATGCGGCGGGCGGCGGCCGCGATGCGCCGCACCGGCGAGACGATTTGGCGCGCCAGGTGGTTGGCCGCCACACTGCCCATCACCACCCCCAGGATGCAGAAGGACACGATGGCCACATAGTCGCGCGTGTCCAGCAGTATGGGCTGCTTCAGGATGAAGACCTGAATGGCCAGAAAACCGGCGACCGTCAGGACGACACTGCAGACCGCGACCAGGGCCATGCGCAGGGCGAGCTTGCGCGACAGGCCGCTGCGGCAGGAGATCACGGCCGGTTCATCCGAAAGCCTACGCCGCGGATGCTGGCGATCAGGTCGCCCGCGCCGTTCTTCTTCAGCTTCTGGCGTAGATTGCTCATGTGGCTGTCGACCGTGCGGTCCAGAACCTCGTCGCCGTTCAGGCAGGCGTCGGCCAGGTCGGCGCGGGTGAAGACCCGCATCGGCTGGCGGGCCATGAACTCCAGCAGGCGGAACTCGGTCAGGGTCAGCTTCAGCGAGGCGGCGGCGCCATCACGCACGATGGACGCCTCATAGGCCTCGGGGTCGATCTCCAGCGGACCGTGGCGCAGCACCCGATCATTGCCCCATTTGCCGTGCCGTCGAATGACCGCCTGGGCGCGGGCAACCAGCTCCAGCGGGTTGAACGGCTTGACCACATAGTCGTCGGCGCCCATCCGCAGGGCCTGCAGCTTGTCCAGATCCTGATCCAGGGCCGTCATCATGATGACCGGCGTGTCGCCGCGTCGGCGCAGCTCGGCCAGAACTGACCAGCCGTCGATGCGCGGATCATGACGTCCAGCAGGACGACGTCCGGCTTCAGGGCGGCGTGCAGGTCCAGCGTCGTCACGCCGTCGCCGGCGCGGCTGGTGCGAAAGCCTTCGCGAATGAAATACCGGTCGAGGACGTCGGCGATCTGGTCTTCGTCCTCGGCGATCAGGGCCAAGGGGGTCATGGCCTCTGTCCTACAGCCGACGCCAGGGGGGCGCCACCGCAAGGCGGTCGTCTGGATGAAATCTCCAAGAAGTCTCCAACAAGGCCGGATGTTTCGGTGCGACAGGCCCCGCTCCCGTGCCTCCCCGCACGCCGAAATTCTCCAGGTGATGCTCATGTATCGAACCACCCGCGCCGCGCTGCTGGCGGCGTCAGCCGCTCTTGCGCTGGCTTCATGCAGCGGCGCCGACAAGGCTCCGCCTCCGGCCCCGCCCGAAGTCAGCGTCGCCCCCGTCACAGTCGGCCTGGTCCAGTTGAGCGACACCCTGCCGGGGCGGGTCGTCGCGGTCCGTGTCGCTGAAATCCGCCCGCAGGTCAGCGGCATCATCCAGCGTCGTCTGTTCACTGAAGGCGCGACGGTGCGTGCGGGCCAGGCGCTGTACCAGATCAATCCGGCCCCGTTCCGCGCCGAGGTCGAAAGCGCGCAGGCCGCCCTGCAACGCGCACAGGCGACCCTGAACCAGGCCCAGGTCCAGCGTGACCGCCTCAAGGGGCTGATCGATGTCGATGCGGTCAGCCGCAAGACCTTCGACGACGCCGAGGCTGCATTCGCACAGGCGGCGGCGGAGGTCGGCGTGGCGCGGGCCAACCTGTCGCGCCGCAATCTGGACCTGTCGTTCGCCACCATCACCGCCCCGATCAGCGGCCGCATCGGCGCCTCGTCGATCACCGAGGGGGCCTTGGTCAGCGCGGCGGGCGGCGAGCCCCTGGCCGCCGTGCACCAGCTGGATCAGGTCTATGTCGACGTCAATCAGCCGGCCGCGCGTCTGGAGGCGCTGCGCGGTTTGGGGCAGGGCTCCAGCACGGTCGAGCTGCTGGACGGCGACGGCAAGCCGCTGGGTCTGACGGGGCGTCTTCTGTTCTCGGAAGCGGTGGTCGATCCCGGCACCGGCGACCTGCGCGCGCGGGTGCTGGTGGACAATACAGGCGGGCGTCTGCTGCCCGGCATGTTCGTCCGCGTCCGCCTGCCGCGCGGACCGGAGCAGACCCTGACGCGGGTGCCGCAGCAGGCGGTGGTCCGCACCCAGGGCGGCGCTCAGGTTCTGGTCGTCAAGGCGGACGGCAAGGTCGAGGCGCGCACAGTCCGCATCGGCGAGGTGGTCGACAATCAGTATGTCGTCGAGGACGGCCTGCGCGAGGGAGAGCGCGTGGTCGTCGAGGGGCGTGACCGCGCCCGACCCGATGAAACGGTCAAGACCAAGCCCTGGCGCGCCGCAGCGACGCCCGCCCCAGCCGCCGCAGCCTGAGGTCGAGCCGCGCCATGCCCCAGTTTTTCATCGAGAGGCCCGTGTTCGCATGGGTGCTCTCCATCTTCATCATCCTGCTCGGCCTGTTGGCGATTCCCAATCTGGCCGTTGAACGGTTTCCCTCGGTGGCGCCGCCCACCGTCACCATCTACGCCAACTATCCCGGCGCCTCGACCCAGTCGCTGACCGACAGCGTGGTCGGGCCGATCGAGCGCGAGCTGTCCAGCGTCAAGAACCTGCTCTATTTGGTGGTGACGTAGATGTTTTCGGGCGGTTGATAAGGCGCTGGGCGGCCTTCAGCGCTGGGGGGTGATCAACGGAGTTCGCCCATGCGCAGCCGCCCCCATTATATCCACTTCCGTCGTGGCCGTCAGCTTTTCGGCGTCCGGCGCGTGACGGCCGGAGACCGCCTCCAGTTCGTCGGTTCCCTGAACGGCATCGACTGCGGCACCTGGCCCACCAAGGAGGCCGCTGTGCAGGCGCTGCTGCGGCGCGCGGCGTCGAACGTGCCCTACTAGTCCTCTCGTGCTAAACTTGCGCCAGATGCTGTCACCAACCCGAGAACCCTCGTGAGCCGTCCTCCTTTGGACGAAGACGACGATGCGGTCGCCGCTGACGTCGCGCGTGCGATCCGCAGAATCTTGGTGGATCACGATCACCCGCTGACGCGGGATGAGGCGAAGGAACTGGAGGCTTTGAAGGCCAAGCTTCCGCGTCCGTCGCGTAAAACTATGCGCGACCTCGGTCGACGCCTGGCTATGCCCGAAGACCCTCAGGACTGACCGACTCCATCCGCGTGCTGGACCAAGGATGCGGTCGCCGGGTCATACTCATAGGCGGTGATAGTCTGGTTGGTGATCCGCTCCACCACCTCGTCGATGACGTGTAGCGGCACTAGGTGTTCAGTCCAGGCATCTGGTGGATCGGATTGACGATGAACCGGTCAGGCTCTGACGTCCAGATTCTGGCGATGTATTCGTAAGGCGTGAGACCGTTGAGGGTCTTGAGCCTTCGGGCGAAGTTGTAGGCGGCCATAAAGTCGGCGAGGTGCGTACGCAGTTCGTCGTGGCTGTCGTAGTGGAAGCGTTTGACGGTGGCGTCCTTGATGGTGCGGTTCATCCGCTCGACCTGGCCATTGGTCCACGGATGGTTCGGCTTGGTCAGCCGGTGCTCGATGTCGTTGGCTTCGCAGATCATGTCGAAGCGCATCTGTCGCGAGAAGGCGGTGTTGCGGTTGCGAGGCTGCTCGGCGAACTGGATGCCGTTGTCGGTCAGGATCGTGTGGATCTTGTACGGCACGGCCTCCAACAACTGTTCGAGGAACTCCCAGGCGGTTCGTCTGTCGGCCTTGTCGACCAGCTGGGTGACAGCGAACTTGCTGGTGCGATCAATGGCGACGAACAGATAGAGCCTGCCCTCGGCCGTCTGCAGCTCGGCGATATCAACATGAAAGAAGCCGATCGGGTAACGCTTGAAACGCTGCCGCTTCGGCTTGTCGCCTTCGACATCCGGCAGGCGTGAGATGCCGTGTCGCTGCAAGCAGCGGTGCAACGCTGAGCGCGTCAGGTGCGGGATGGACGGCTGCAGGGCGTAGAGGCAGTCGTCCAGCGGCAGCAGCGTGTGCCGCCGGAACGCGACGACCATCGCTTCCTCGGCTTCCGTCAGAACCGTCGAGCGCGGCTCCTTCGGCCCGGTCTTGCGATCCTCGACCGAGGTCCGCTTACGCCACTTCGCCACCGTCTTGGGGTTGATCCCCAACTCCCGGCTCAGCGTCGCGAGCGAAGCCTGCGATCGCTGTATTGCTGCTCGGACGGCGTGCGTGGTCGTGGCGCTCCCGTGACGAACCTGGCCCATATGGCTTCCTTCCATTCCAACGAAAGGATCACACCATCAAAGCCTGGGATCAAACACCTAGTCGGGCCGGGTGGACGCTATATCACCGGCGCCACAATCGACGTCAACGCCGGGCGCACCGCAGCGAGCGTGGTGTAGGTGAACTCTCAGGTTCTTTAGAATAGGCCGGCATTGTGCGTGATCGGCTCACGTCCCTGAGGACCGGTCGCCGGGACTGTTCATGAGTTGATCGCGGATTTCGAGAACAGAAGATCGGCGAGGAGGGTCAACAATTCGCCGTCCTTTATTGTGGACGGTTCCAGTAGGCGCTGGAACATGGCGCCTTCGTGGACCGCCAGAATGAGGCGAGCGACGCGGGAAGACGCGTGGGGGCGGCTCGGCTCGATTTCCCTCCAGACACGGCCGACAGCCTCTTCGATAACCGAGAGGATGCGATTCTGCCGCGCGGCGTAATGGCTCGCCACCGCAGGGTTTCGTAGGGCGTGCAGACCGAAATCCGCCTGCAGCAGATACCAACTGCGGTCGAAGGCGTAGTCGGCGATGAACGCCCTGACGAAGTTCTCCGCCGCGGGTCCCGGTCTGGACAGGGCCGACGCAATCGAGATCTCGAGATGCCGTTCCAGCCGTTCGATCGTCCGATCGTAGATGGCGAAAAACAGCTCCTCCTGGGACCGGAAATTGGAGTTGTACGCGCCCCGGCTCAATCCGACCCGATCGCAAATGTCCTCCTGTGTCGCCCCCTGGAAACCGCGTTCGGCGAAGGCTTCCAGGGCGCCGTTGAGGATACGCTCGCGCGTCTGGGCACGCGTGGGACGGCTCCGGACAGGCCTTGGGCTCAAGAGAGCAGTCTTCTGAATCATTCGATACAGGTATGTATTGAGGTGGATCGATGTCAACGCTACGGTCGGCCAAGGAGAACCTCGCTCATGACCTTGCGACCTTCCATCCTGCTGGTCCTGCTGATCTCGTCGACCTGTGCGGCCGCCTACGCTCCCGCATCCAAGGCCCAGATCTCTGACGCCAAAACCTCCGGCCTCCAGACCGTTGGTCCTTTGCCCCTGACCTATCGCGACGCGCAGGCCAGGCTCCTGCAACGCTCGGACGCCATCGAGGCGTCGGACGCCGATGTCCGCAGCCGGGAAGCCCAGGAAAACGCCGTAAGGACGCTGCGGCTGCCCACGGTGGAGTTCGAGGGCCAGATGATGCGGTATCAAAAGACCCTCTATCTGCCGCTGGGGCCCTTGGCGGATGTCGCTCAGGACTACGCCATCAGCGATCCGTTGCAGTTCCAGATGGAACGCGACAGCACGCGGCCGATCGTCACCGCCACCGTCCCGCTTTATTCCGGCGGCCGGATTCCGGCCGCCCAAGCGGCCGCTGAGGCTCAACTCGGCCAGTCCCGGGCTGAGCGCCAGATCGTCGTCGATAACGCCCTGTTGCAGATGACCGAACTCTATTTCGGGCAACAGTTGCTCACCCGGGTTCGGGACGTCCGCCGCGACGTCCTGGCGGGCCTCGAACGCCACCTGGCCGATGCGACGATTCTGGAGCGCGGAGGGTTCATCAGTCGCGCCCAGCGCCTGCAGGTGGAGGTGGCGCGTGACGACGCGGCGCGCGAACTGGAGACGGCCGAAGCCAATCTGGCCAGCGCGGACACGGCGCTCTCTGGGACCTTGAGGGCGCCGTCGGGGATCGATCCGGCTACGTCTCTCTTCGTGCTTCTCCGGCCGCTCGAGCCGCTGGAAACCTATCTGCAAGCCGCCTATCGCGCCCACCCGCAGCTGGAGCGGCTCCAGGCCCTGGAAGACCAGGCGGAAGCCGGTGTTACCGCCCAGCGCGCCGAGCTTCTGCCGACGGTCTATGGCTTCGCCCAGTACAACTTTGATCGTCGGGACACCTTGTTGACCGATCCGGACTGGTCCGTGGGGGTCGGTCTCCGTTACACCCTCTTCTCCGGCGTCGATCGCTCGCAGAACGTCCGCGCCGCGCGCGAGAAGGTCGCTCAGGCCCAGGCGGGGCTGCGCGAGGCGCAAAGCCAGATCGAGATCGGCGTGACCCGATCCTGGAACGACGCGGAAGCGGCCCGGCGGCGGTTCCAGAGAACCGACAGCGCCATCGTCGCCGCCGAGGAGAACCTGCGCGTCCAGATGGTCGGCTACCAGGTGCAGCAAACCACCTCGCTCGACGTCATCGACGCCCAACTCGGCGTCGGACGCGCGCGGATCCAGCGCGCCCAGGCCGCCCATGACTTCGTGGTCGCGCTCGCCCGCCTTCTTCATGTCAGCGGCCGGATCGAGGACATGCCCGACTATATCGACCAGGGCGAAAGGATCGCGCCATGACCGACACCCAGGACACGCCGACGCCGAACACGGAGCCGGGCGGGGAACGGGGCGACGCCGGACCGTCTCGACGGCGCCGAAAACTGCTGCCCCTCGGCATCGGGGCGCTGATCGTGGCGGGGCTCGGCGTCGGCCTCTGGCTCAGCTATCGGCCCGTTCCCGATCAGCTTCAGGGGATGGTGGATGCGCGGGAGCTTCGGATCACCAGCAAGGTGACGGGCCGGATCGCCGACTTCCATGTGGAGGAGGGGCAGCCGGTCCGGGCCGGCCAACTGCTCTACACCCTCGACAGTCCCGAGGTCGCGGCCCGCTCGGAACAGGCGGGCGGCGCCCTCGTCGCCGCCGAGGCCACGGCCGACAAGGCCGACGAAGGCGCGCGTCCGGAGGATATCCGGGCCGCGGAAGCGCAATGGCGGCGCGCGCAGGCGGCGGCGGATCTGGCCCAGACGACCTATGCCCGCACCCAGGAGATGTACGACCAGGGCGTGATCGCGGGGCAGAAGCGCGACGAGAGCCGGGCCAATGCGGTGGCCTCGACGGAGGCCGCCCGCGCCGCTCGCGCCCAGTATGACCTGGCGCTGGCCGGGGCGCGCCGACAGGATCGCCAGGCGGCCGGGGGACAGGTGCGGCAGGCGCGCGGCGCCGTGGCTGAGGTCGAGGCGGCGGAGCGCGAAACCCGGGTGCTGGCGCCGTCGTCCGGCGAGGTCGGCCGGCGGCTCGCCCAGCCCGGCGAACTGGTCCCGCAGGGGTTCCCGGTCTTCATGCTCACGGACATAGAGCATCCCTGGGTGACGCTCACCCTGCGCGAGGATCAGTTCAGCGGGATTCGACGCGGACAGACTCTGACGGGTCGTATTCCCGCTCTGGAGAACCGCACGGCCCGGTTCCGGGTGACCTTCATCGCTCCCGCCGGAGATTTCGCGACCTGGCGTGCGACCCGGCAGTCGAGCGGCTTCGACGTCAAGAGTTTCGAGGTGCGCGTCGCACCGGTCTCGCGCGTCGACGGGCTGCGGCCGGGCATGACCGTCCTGTTCGACTGGCCGCAATGATCGCGGCGTTTCTCGCCGGCGCCCGACGCGAGATCGCCTTTCTGCGCGGGAGCTTCTGGGATCTGTTCCTCGTCGTCTGGCTACCGCTGGCGCTTCTCGCCCTCGTCGCCGTGCAGATGTCGGCGGGGGTTATGCGCGATCTGCCGGTCGCCGTCGTCGACGCCGACGGCGGAAGCGTCGCTCGCGATCTGGTTCGTCGTCTGGACGCCTCGCCCGGCCTGCACGTGGCGGCCCGCCCCAAGGATATGGCCGAGGCCGAGAGCGTGGTGCGGTCCAACCGCGCCTATGCGATCGTCATGCTGCCGCAAGGGCTCGAACGCGCGGTGCTGCGCGGCGAGGCGGGCAGGGTGCTGGTCTTCTACAACGCCAGCTACTCCACGCCCTCGGGGTCAGTGCTGCGCGAGGTCGGCGCCGTGATCCAGAGCCAGGCCCGGACCCTGGCCGCGCAACAGAGCGCGGCGATCCTCGGCCCGGGCCGGGTGCGGCCGGCGCCGATCCAGGTCCAGAGCCGCATCCTCTACAATCCCCAGGCCAGCTACGAGCTGCAACTGGTCGCCCTGATCCACCCGGCCTTGCTGCATCTGCTGTTCATGGTGGCGGTCGTCAGCGCCCTGGGACGCGAACTGCGAGACGGGACGATCGGCGGCTGGCTGGCCGGGCCGCCGCGCGAGGCCGCTGCGGCGGTCGTGGGCAAGATCGCGCCCTATGTGGCGATCTTTCTCGTCTGGGGCGCCCTGGCGACCATCTATCTCGCGGCGTTTCGCGGCTGGCCGGTTGAAGGCAGCGTCGGCCTGCTCCTGGCGGGCTATGTCGGCCTCTATCTCGCTTATGCGGGTATGGCCACGCTGATCGTCGGCCTGACGCTGTCCATGGGGCAGGCGCTGTCCATGACCGCCCTCTATGCGGGCGCCTCCTTCGCCTTCGCCGGGGCCGTCTTTCCAATCGAATCCGCTTCGGCCTTCGCGCGCGTCTGGAGCGCGCTTCTGCCCTACACCACCTTCGCCCGTCTCGTCGCCGAACAATGGATGATGGGCGCGCCCGCGGCGATGTCGGTCAACCTGCTGCTGATCCTGATGACCTTCGCGGTCGTGGGGTTCGGGCTGGGCCTGCCGCAATATCTGGCCGCCTCCCGCAAACCCGATGTCTGGGGGCGACGTTGATCGGCCGGGCCTTCATCGCGACGTTTCGCGCGGTCCTCGCCGACCGGTCGGCCTTCATGCTGATCGTGGTGTCGACGATCCTCTATTCCTTCTTCTACCCTTCCGCCTATTCCGGCGAGGTCGCCGTCCGGATCCCGGTCGCCGTGGTGGATCTGGACAACACCGGGGCCAGCCGTTCGCTGGTGCACAAGCTCTCGGGTCTGCAGCAGGCGGATCTCGTCGCCCGCCTGCCGTCGCCCGAGGCGGCGGACGACTGGTTGCGGACGAGAGGGGCGGGGGCGATCGTCGTCGTGCCTGCGGGGTTCGAACGTCGCATCCTGACCGGCGGGCAAGGGACGGTGGCCCTCTATGGCAACGGCGCCTATCTGCTGCGCAGCAGCACGGCGCTGGCCGGCATAGGCGCGGCGATCACGGCCGAGGCGGGCGAGGCCGCCGTCGATCAGGCGATGGCGCAGGGCGCGCCGGCGCCGCCGGCCCTGTCGGTGATCGCGCGCCCGCTGTTCAACACCCGCGAAGGATACGGCAGCACCGTCTTTCCGGGCGTCGGCTTCCTCATCATTCATCAGACGCTGCTGATGGGACTGGCGATGCTGGCGGCCACCCTGCGTGGCGAGGGGGGCCGGCTTCGGTTTGCGTCCCGTCGTCTCCTCGGCGTCGCGCTCGCCTTCTTCGTCATCGGCTGGATCGACGTCGCCTACTACGCCGGCTTCGTCTTCTGGTTCCAAGACTATCCACGGGCCGCCGCCGCGCCCGGAACGCTGATCGTGGCCGGCAGCCTCTTCGTGGCGGCGACGGTTGCAGCGGCGCTCGCCCTTGCGAGCGTCTTCCGCACCCGCGAGCGGCCCCTGCAACTGCTCATGGGCACCTCCCTGGTCATCTTCTTTCTCGCTGGACTGTCCTGGCCCGCGGAGGCGACGCCGACCTGGCTCGCCTTCCTCGCCCGACTGCTGCCCACGACGCCCGGAATCCATCTCATGGTCGGGGTGAACCAGATGGGGGCCGGCCTCGTCGAACAGGGGCGGGAGGTTCTCAACCTCCTGGGCCTCATCCTCCTTTACGGCGGCGTGGCGTGGTGGCGCTTCACCCGGCCGTCCGGAGCGCCCTCGACCGGAGCGTGAGCCACGGCGGGGAATGATCGCCCGCCGCCGCCTAGACCGGCGCCGGGCGTCCCGGACCGATCGCGAGGGCGGCGTCCTGTCCGCTGGCGACCAGCCTTCGGGCGACGAAGCCGGAGGCGACCAGATCTTTGAGAAGCGCCTCCAGGAAACCGCGCCCGTGAGGCCGCTCGCGGGGGAGGGCGACGGCCTGCTCGATGGCCTGGAAACTGTCCGGGAGCAGGCGGACGCCGGCCCGGTCGTGCGCCGCCGCCTCGAGCGTCTGGCGCACACCGGCGCAGACGTCTGCGCCGCCCTCCAGGAAGAGGGCGACGGCCGCCTGGGAGGAGGGCGTATGAATCCGTCGGGCCTGTTTCAGCGAGCGGTTGAGAAAGAGATCGTAGGCGGTGTTCAGGCCCGACGCGATCGTCACATCCGCGACGTCCACGTCGCGGACGGAGCGGAAGCGGGACTCGGAGGGAACCAGATAGGAGGCTTCGATCCGGACGTAGGGCGCGGTATAGTCCAGGACGGCGCGACGATCCGGATCGATTGCGAGGAAGGCGAGATCGCAGGCCTGATCCTGAAGCGCCGCCACCGCCGCCCCCGCCGTGGCGAAGTTCGACAGCTCCATCTCCACGCCGAGGCGCACAGCGATCTCCCAGGCGAGATCGACAGACACGCCGGCGAGAGCCCCGTCCGCCGCCCTCTGCGCCAAGACTGGATTGCCGAGATTGATCGCCACGCGCAACCGTCCCAGGGGCGCCAGTTCGGACCGGATGATCTGCATCGACACGTCCATTGCCATCCTCAAGCGCCGCACCGTTTCGACCGGTCTGGCTGACGATAGGTGTTTGGTCCTCGCCGTTCCACTCCGGCGAGAGCCGCGTCCGTCATATCCTCGTGGTCCGCAGCCGAAGCGCATTGCCGATCACGCTGACCGACGAGAGAGCCATGGCCGCGGCGGCGATGACCGGCGACAGCAGCAGGCCGAACACCGGATAGAGCGCCCCCGCCGCGATCGGCACGCCGGCGGCGTTGTAGAGGAAGGCGAAAGCCAGGTTCTGCCGGATGTTGGCCATGGTCGCCCGCGACAGGCGCCGCGCCCGGACGATGCCGGTCAGATCGCCCCTCAACAGTGTCACGCCGGCGCTTTCGATCGCCACGTCCGTGCCCGAGCCCATGGCGATTCCGACATCGGCGGCGGCGAGCGCGGGCGCGTCGTTGACGCCGTCGCCCGCCATGGCGACCACCCTGCCTTGAGCCCTCAACCGTGCGACGACCGCCGCCTTCTGGTCGGGCAGCACATCGGCCTCGACGTCGTCGATGCCGAGCTCGCGGGCGACCGCCTCGGCGGTCGTGCGATTGTCGCCGGTCAGCATGACGATGCGGATGCCCTCGCCGTGCAAGGCCTTCAGCGCCGCCGGCGTCGTGGCCTTGATCGGATCGGCGATGGCGAAGACCCCGCCGAGCGCGCGGTCGATGGCGATGTAGATGGCGCTGGCGCCGTCGCGTCTCAGAGCGTCCGCCTCCCGCGCGAGCGCGGCCGTATCGACGCCGTGTTCCGCAAGGAAGGCCGCGCCGCCGAGAAGGACGAACTGCCCGTCCACAAGACCGGTCGTCCCCTGGCCGATCGGCGAATCGAAGTCGGACACCTCGGGTATCGGAATGCGGCGTTGTTCGGCCGCGGCGACGATCGCCCGGGCGAGCGGGTGCTCCGACGCCTTTTCCACCCCGGCGGCGAAGCGCAGGAGGGGCTCCTCGCCGAAGCCGGGCGCGGCGACGATCCGGACCACTGACGGCCGGCCTTCGGTCAGGGGGCCGGTCTTGTCCACCACCAGGGTGTCGACCGTCTCCATCCGTTCGAGCGCCTCGGCGTTTCGGATCAGAACGCCGCTGGCCGCGCCCTTGCCGACGCCGACCATGATCGACATCGGCGTCGCGAGCCCGAGGGCGCATGGACAGGCGATGATCAGGACGGAGACGGCGGCGATCAGACCATGGGCGAGGCGAGGTTCCGGCCCCCAGATCGCCCATGCCGTGAACGCCGACAGGGCGATGGCGATGACGATCGGGACGAACCATCCCGAAACCCTGTCCGCCATGCGCTGGATCGGCGCACGCGACCGCTGCGCATCGGCCACCATCTGGACGATCCGGGCCAGCATGGTGTCGCGCCCGACCTTTTCCGCGCGGATGATGAGCGCTCCCGTCTGGTTCAACGTGCCTCCGGTCACGGCCTGGCCGGCCGTGCGGGTGACCGGCATGGATTCTCCGGTCACCATGGATTCGTCGATCGACGAGCGCCCCTCCTCGACCACCCCGTCGACCGGCACGGTTTCGCCGGGCCGGATCCTGAGCCTGTCGCCGATGGCGACGGCGTCGATCGGCACATCCTCCTCCCGACCGTCCCGTCCGATCCTCCGCGCGGTCTTCGGTGCGAGGTCGAGCAAAGCGCGGATCGCGCCGGAGGTCTGTTCGCGGGCGCGCAACTCCAACACCTGGCCGAGCAGCACCAGAACCGTGATGACGGCGGCCGCCTCGAAATAGACCGGGACCGCGCCGTCGGCGGTGCGGAAGGCCCGGGGGAAGAGGTGCGGCGCCAGGGTCGCGACGACGCTGTAAACCCAGGCGACGCCTGTTCCCATGGCGATCAGGGTGAACATGTTGAGATTGCGGTTCGCCAGCGAGGCCCAGCCGCGTTCGAAGAACGGCCATCCCGCCCAGAGGACCACCGGCGTCGCCAGGACGAACTGAATCCAGACAGAGACGCGCATCGGCACGAGATGGTGCAGCGCCGGGACCAGGTGAGCGCCCATTTCCAGCAGAAAGACCGGAAGAGCCAGCGCCAGACCGATCCAGAACCGCCGCGTCATGTCGGCCAGCTCGGGACTTAGGCCGAGGTCCGCCGTCGCGACCAGAGGCTCCAGCGCCATGCCGCAGATCGGGCAGCTTCCCGGCGCGTCGCGGCGAATTTCCGGATGCATCGGACAGGTCCAGATCACGTCCATGGATGCCGACGCCGTGTTTCGGCTTGCAGGTTTTCCGTGCGGATGGGGGCGGGCATGCGGACGGTCATCGGCGCTCAAGGCGTTGTTCTGGCCGGCCGATGACGCATAGCGGTGCGGATCGGCAACGAACTTCGCCTTGCAGCCTGACGAGCAGAAGAAGAAGCGCCGACCCTCGTGCTCCGTATGAACGGCGGTCGCGGGATCGACCGCCATGCCGCAGACCGGATCGCGCAGGGGCGGGCCGGCCGGCGTCGCGCCGTCCGACCCTTTAGGATGGTGATGTCGCCGGCCTGCGGCGGGGCCGCTGCGGCGATCGTCGTTGGTCATTCTTCACCTTCTTTCGCGACGACGTCGCGCTTCGCTCACTCCGATATCAGGTGAAACTCCTCGATCAGTTTCGCAATCTCGGTGCCTTCAAGCTTCTTCATCAGCAGTTTGCGCAGGAAGGCGGGGCCGGGAACTTCTATGCCTTCGCCATCCCGAAGAGGCGTGATGGCGGCGAGCAGGGTCCGAATGTCATAGGTGGAGTTGAACACTTCCGGCACGCCGCGTTCGACATTCATCAACGTATAAACGGCCTCCATCGGCGTACGCACCGAATATTCGGTGGTGAAGATGCAGTCGCGTTGTCTGGATTCCGCGAACTGGCCAATGAAGGCGAAGTTGACCGCTCCCTCCGGCACCACGTCGGGCCGATCGCCGACCTGGCGCGGCATGAAGAAGGCGGTGATGTAGGCTCAGGACCCATTGAAGTGAGGCGTGCGATCTGATTCAGGCTCCTGAGGAGTCTGGATATGAGCGACCTGTATTGGCTGACGGACGAGCAGATGGCTCGGCTGGAGCCCTTCTTCCCCAAGAGCCACGGCAAGCCGCGCGTTGACGACCGCCGGGTATTGAGCGGGATCATCTTCGTCAACCGCAACGGCCTGCGCTGGCGGGATGCGCCGTCGGCCTATGGGCCGCACAAGACGCTCTACAATCGCTGGAAGCGGTGGAGCGAGGCGGGCGTCTTCGTCCGGATGATGGAGGGCCTGTCCGGCGCCCAGACCGAACGTCGGACTGTCATGATCGACGCGACCTATCTGAAGGCGCACCACACGGCTTCGAGCCTCGCGGTAAAAAAGGGGGCCTCGGGCGGCTGATCGGACGCACGAAAGGCGGCATGAACACCAAGCTTCACGCCGTGACAGACGTCAACGGAAGGCCCCATCAGCCTCTTCATGACAGCGGGTCAGGTCAGCGACTACATCGGCGCTGCCGCTCTCGTGGACAGTCTGCCCCGCGCCCAGTGGCTGCTGGGGGACCGGGGCTACGACGCCGACTGGTTCCGGGACGCCTTGCAGGCCAGGGGGATCACGCCGTGCATCCCTGGCCGCAAATCCCGGACCGAACCCATCCGCTACGACAAGCGACGCTACAAGCGGCGAAACCGGATCGAAATCATGTTTGGCCGCCTGAAAGACTGGCGACGGGTCGCCACTCGCTACGATCGCTGCCCGACCGTCTTCCTGTCCGCCATAGCCCTCGCCGCCACAGTGCTGTTCTGGCTATGAGTCCTGAGCCTAAGGGGAGGTCGAGCAGGTAGTGCAAGGCCATGCTAGATATTCTTTTGGACGGCGAAAGATTACTATTGTAATAACCCAATGTTAACCTAACTGGGTTGATACCAGTAAGGTTAACGTAGTATAGTGTCGACACTAGTGCAGTTTATACTTGACTTGAAGCCGAGATTTTGCTAGTGCCCCAGGTGTCGGAGCTACCCGACAGTGAAATCTGGAGCCTGCCATGATCAACCAAGACACTCAGAGGACTGCCGGCCCTGCCCCGTCAGCTACGGGGCTGGATGGCTAAACTCGATCGGCGCACGCGCCGCCAAATCCTTGCGAGCCTCTGCGAAGGGGTCTCCATCCGCTCGTGCGAGCGCATTTTCGACGTCGAGCAGAACTCTGTCGCCAAGTTGCTTGCTGACGCGGGCGATATGGCCATCACTCTGATGAAGCGCACCAAGGGCCTGATGGTCGAGACGATCCAGGCGGACGAACTCTATTCGTTCGTGGGCGCCAAGCAGGTGAACGTCGACAGGATGACCGTCCCCGTCGAGGGCGCCGGAACGGTCTGGGGCTATCTGGCCGTTTGCGCCAAGTCGAAATTGATCTTCAACTACCACCTCGGCGACCGCAGCTACCCTCATGCGAGGGCATTCATGCAATCGACGGCCGACAAGCTTCTGCGCGAGAACGCGGGCGGGCCCTTCGTCGTGCGGCCGAAGATCATTACGGACGGCCTGACGTCCTATGTCGACGCCGTGGGCGACGTGTTCGGGTCGTATGCCGATCACGGCGTCTACAAGAAGCGCTACCAGACCAAGGGTAAGGACGGCCAAACACTCCAGCGCAAGCGGTGCGTCGGCGCTGACCGGATCGTGCAGTCGGGCGAGATCGACGAGACTGACATCCACACCGCCTTCGTCGAACGTCAGAACCTGAACGTGCGGATGAAGAACCGTCGGTTCGGACGGCGCACTAACGCCTTCTCGAAGTCGGCAGAGCACCACGAGAGGCAACTCGCGCTCACGCTCGTCTATCAGAACTACTGCGTCGTGCCGGCTCCGAAGCGCCAGACCGACAAGAAGGGCAAGCCTCTCAAAGACGCGGAGGGCAACCCTTTGCCGTGGATCAAGCGCCTGACCCCGGCCATGGAAGCCGGCATCGCCGACGGCGTGTGGGAGGTCGACCATCTGCTCGACCTGACCGACAGCTTCACCGCAGAGCGGCGGCGTCAGGAGCGGCAGGCGAAGAAGGAAGCGGCCGAGCGCCTCAAGGCTCTCTTCTCGAAGCCGAAGGCTGACCAGCCCGTGCGCGCGCCCTTCTGGGTCTACGAGAGCAAGGTGCACCATCAGACGAAGGTGCACTCCCACGCGTGCAAGAACTGCAACGACGGTCGGGGCAAGGGAGGCAAGGGCGACACCAAGTCCGGTCGCTGGCTGGCCTGTGAAGACCTCGATGGCGCGAAGGCGTTGGCCGAAGCCCTCCAGCCCGACCGCAGCACGATCTGCAACATGTGTCTCGGCAGCTATCACACGCGCGGCTATCGTGATCCTCGCTGACCCTGGTGTGATCTGCGCGCCGGCTGCTACGCTTCGGGCTCAACAGATGACGGGGGTGGTGATGACGGTTCCGCAGAAGATCAACGACTACATCACCTCACTGCGGCCGCAGGCCGTCTGCAACAAGTGCGTCGCGCGCGGCACCGGGCTTTCGAATGACGGCGCGCATCCGGCGCAGGTCACGGGCGCGCTCGCAACGACCTCCGACTTTCGGCAGGAGATGGGGACCTGTTCGGTCTGCAAGCAAGCCAAAAAGGTCATCCGCGCGCTCTAGCTGGCTTGGCGCTTCGGCCGGTCGCCCCGCTACGCCGCACAGCCTTGCCCCGTGGGCGAACGCGGGTAGCTTGCGCTCATGGACGAATACACCGGCTTGGCGAAATGGGGACTACTGTGGGTCTTGGCCGGAGCGGTGCTCAGGGGGCTTCTCAAAGCGTCTGCCCGAACGTCGAGCGCACCGAGCCCGGTCCGGGAAGAGCGCGAGGCCGAGCATGAGCAAGGCACGCCCGGCTTGTTTGAGGGCCTCATATTCCCCGGCCAGCCGATCATCGCGCATGCGATCGAGACACTGAAGACGACCTTCGAGGCGGTTGGACCGAGGCGCCCCACTGGCGAGCAGCCCGCGTTCTATATCTACCTGACCGCCTTGGTTGAGGAGGCCTACAGGCAGACCTTCCGCGATGATCTTGGACTCGACTCAGGCAACCACGAGGCTTTCACCAATTCTCTCTTCGGCGCAGCGGACCAGGACTATGCGCGACGGTTCGGCCCTTGGCAGCCTGAAGAGGAGGACGACTTGAGTGAGGACTTCTTCGACGCCGTGGCCAGCGCCAGCCTCGATGTCGACGGGATGTGGTTCGACTATGCGGAAGAGCGAGATCGGGGAGGCGCTGATGGTGCGTGGACCCGGATGCTCCGTCGCCAGCACATGTCCGAATATGCGGACGAACTGGACGAGGAAGCGGCAGGCTTAGTAGCCAGCCGCATCGTCACGCTTCGCCAGCAGGACGAGCCCCTGGAGCAAGGCGTCAGCCCATCCGACGGCGCTTACTAACAATTGCCCGTTTGCTAAGTCACCACCCTCTATTTCGAAAGCGCGACAGACACCTCGGGCATCGCCCAGATCACCGCCACCTTCAAGCCGGGCACCGACCCGGACCTGGCCCAGGTGGACGTGCAGAACCGCCTGAAGGCGGTCGAGCCGCGTCTGCCGCAGATGGTGCGCCAGAGCGGCCTCTATGTCGAAGCCGCTTCGTCAGGCTTCCTGATGATGGTCGCCGTCAGCGCGGACGGCGGGCGCTACAACGCCCAGGAGCTGGGCGACTACATGTCGCGCAACATGATCGAGGAGCTGAAGCGGGTCGAAGGCGTCGGCCGGGTTCAGAACTTCTCGTCCGAGCGGGCCATGCGCGTCTGGATCGATCCGCAGAAGCTGGCCAGCTACGACATCACGGTCAATGACGTCGCCGCCGCCATCCAGACCCAGAACGCCCAGATCGCGCCGGGTCGTCTGGGCGGGATGCCGCAGATCGAAGGCCAGAGCGTCACCGTGCCGATGACGGCCGACGGCCAGCTGACGACGCCCGAACAGTTCGCCGCCATCGTGCTGCGCTCAAACCTGGACGGCTCCAGCCTGACCATCGGCGACGTGGCCCGCGTCGAGCTGGGCGCCCAGTTCTATGACTTCTCCGCCTTCGAGAACGGCCGTCCCATCGCGGTGGCCGCTGTCCAGCTGGCGCCCGGCGGCAACGCCGTGGCCACGGCCAAGGCCCTGCACCAGCGTTTGAAGGAGCTGGAGCCGGCCCTGCCTGACGGCATGGCGGTCTCGGTGCCGTTCGACACCGCGCCCTTCGTCGAAATTTCGATCGAGAAGGTGGTCCACACCCTGGTCGAGGCCATGGTGCTGGTCTTCCTGGTGATGTTCCTGTTCCTGCAGAACGTCCGCTACACCCTGATCCCGTCCATCGTCGCGCCCATCGCCCTGATGGGAACCCTGGCGGTGATGATGGCGACGGGCTTCTCGATCAACGTCCTGACCATGTTCGGCATGGTTCTGGCCATCGGCATCATCGTCGATGACGCCATCGTGGTGGTCGAGAACGTCGAGCGGATCATGGCCACCGAGGGCCTGTCGCCCAAGGAAGCCACCAAGAAAGCGATGAAGGAGATCACCGGCGCCGTCATCGGCATCACCCTGGTGTTGTCGGCGGTCTTTATTCCGATGGCCTTCGCCTCGGGTTCGGTCGGCGAAATCTATCGCCAGTTCAGCGTTTCGATGGCGGTCTCCATCCTGTTCTCGGCGCTTCTGGCCCTGTCGCTGACGCCCGCCCTGTGCGCCACCCTGCTGAAGCCCGTCGATGCCGGCCATCACGAGAAGAAGGGCTTCTTCGGCTGGTTCAACCGCGGCATGGACCGCCTGACGGGCCGCTACACCGGCTGGGTCGGCACGGCGATCCGGCGCGGCGGTCGGATGATGGCGGTCTTTGCTGTCATGGTTCTGGCGCTGGGCTTCACCTTCGTGCGCCTGCCGTCCGCCTTCCTGCCGGATGAGGATCAGGGCGCCTTCATCACCATGTTCACCCTGCCTGCCGAGGCGACGGCGGAGCGCACCATCGGCGTGATCCGCGAGTTCGAGAACGCCGTGCGCAGCCGCGACGGGGTGGAGAGCGTGATCTCCATCCAGGGCTTCGGCTTCAACGGCTCAGGCCCCAACACCGGCATCGCCTTCACCAACATGGTCGACTGGAAAGACCGTCACGGTGCGACCGCGCAGGAAGAGATCATGGCGGCCAACGCCGCCATGGCCAATGTCTCGGACGGCATGGTCATGTCGCTGAATCCGCCGGCCATTCCGGAACTGGGCACCAGCGCGGGCTTCACCATGCGTCTGCAGGATCTGAGGAACCAGGGTCAGGGCGCGCTTCAGGCGGCGCAGAACCAGCTGCTTCAGCTGGCCGCCGAGAGCAAGGTCGTCGCGGGCGTCTATCCCGAGAGCCTGCCGCCCGGATCCAGCATCCGGCTTGAGATCGACCGCGAGAAGGCGGCCGCGCAGGGCGTGTCGTTCGATGCGATCCGCAGCACCATCTCGGCCGCCATGGGCTCCACCTATGTCAACGACTTCCCCAACCACGGACGTCTGCAGCAGGTGATCATCCAGGCCGAGGCCTCGCACCGGATGCAGATCGGCGACGTCATGGCCCTGTATGTGCGCAGCACGTCCGGCGGCATGGCGCCCCTGTCCAACTTCGTGCGGCCGATCTGGGAGGACGCCCCGGTCCAGCAGGTCCGCTACAACGGCTATCCGTCGATCCGCATCTCCGGCAGCGCCTCGCCCGGCGTGTCCAGCGGCGAGGCCATGGCCGAGATGGAGCGGCTGGTGAAACAGCTGCCGGACGGTTTCGCCGTGGCCTGGACCAGCACCTCGCTGCAGGAGAAGCAGACCGGCGATCAGGCCACCATGCTGCTGATCCTGTCGATGCTGGTCGTCTTCCTGGTGCTGGCGGCCCTGTACGAGAGCTGGAGCATCCCGCTGTCGGTCATGCTGGTGGTGCCGCTGGGCCTGATCGGCGCGGTGGCGGCGGTGATGATCCGCGGCCTGCCCAATGACGTCTTCTTCAAGGTGGGGATGATCACCATCATCGGCCTGTCCTCGAAGAACGCCATCCTGATCGTCGAGTTCGCCAAGATGCTGCGCGAACAGGGGATGGGGCTGGTCGAGGCGGCGATCGAGGCGGCGCGTCTGCGTCTGCGCCCGATCATCATGACCTCGCTGGCCTTCACCCTGGGCGTCACGCCCCTGATGCTGGCCTCGGGCGCAAGCTCGGCGACCCAGCAGGCGATCGGCACCGGCGTCTTCGGCGGCATGATCACGGGCACCCTGTTCGCGATCATCTTCGTGCCGGTCTTCTTCGTGGTCGTGGTCGGCGGGATCGAGTTCCTGCAGCGCCGCGCCGCCGCGCTGAACCTGCGCCTGCCCAACTTCTCGCGGAAGGTCTGACCATGCGTCGTTTCCTCACCCTGTCGGCGGCGGCGGCCTTTCTCGCCGCCTGCCAGACCATCCCGACCGTTGATCCGGCCGCCCAGGTGGTCGCCGACCAATACCCGGTCGAAAGCGTTTCTGACGCCCGGACGGCGGCGGATCTGGATTGGCGCGGGGTCTTCGTCGACCCCCGCCTGCAGCAACTGGTCGAGATCGCCCTCAGCGACGGTCGCCCCCTGCGGCTGGCCCTGCTGGAGGCGGATGCGGCCCAGGCCCAGCTGCGGATGCAGCGCGCCAGCTTCTGGCCGCAGATCGGGGCTTCTGGGTCCTACACCCGCGCTCGATCCGGTCTGGGCGATGGGGTGCAGAGCCAGGCCCAGGCGGGTCTGGGCCTCAGCACCTTCGAACTGGACCTGTTCGGTCGGCTGCGCGCCCAGTCCGAGGCCGCCTTCCAGTCCTATCTGGCGGCGGGCGAGGGGGCGCAGGCGGCGCGGATCACCCTCAGCGCCACCGTCGCGGACGCCTATGTCGCCACCCTGGCCGCGCGCGAGCGGGTGCGTCTGACCGAGGCGACATTGACGGACTGGCAGGCGTCCGAACGCCTGACCCGCCAACTGTACGACGCCGGTCAGGCCGACGGCTCCGAGGTCGCCTCGTCCGAGGCCCAGGTGCGTTCGGCCGAGGCGGACCTGCAGGCGGCGCGGCGCGACGCCGCCGTCGCCGAAAACGCTCTGGTTCTGGTGGTCGGGCGGCCCTTGGCGGCGGATCAACTGGGAACGGCGACGTTTGAGACCAGCCCGGTGCTGACGCGTCTGCCGGTCGGCCTGCCGTCCGACCTGCTGACCCGACGTCCTGACATCCGTCAGGCCGAGCGGTCGCTGTTCGCCGCCCGCGCCGACATCCGTGCGGCGCGGCGGGCCTTTCTGCCCAGCATCGCCCTGACGGGTCAGTACGGCTATGCCAGCTCCGACCTCGACAGCCTGTTCGACGGACCGGAGGTCTGGTCGTTCACGCCCCAGATCAGCGTGCCGATCTTCCAGGGGGGACGGCTGCAGGCCCAGCTGGACCTGTCGGTCATTCGTCAGAACGCCGCCGTGGCGGGCTACGAATGGGCCATCCAGCGGGCCTTTGCCGAGGTGTCCGATGGTCTGGCCGCGCGCGAAACCTATGACCGTCAGATCGCGGCCCAACGCCAGGCGGTCGAGGCGGCGTCGCGGCGTGTGACCCTGGCCGAGGCCCGTTACCGCGCCGGCGCCACCAGCCGTCTAGAGCTGCTGGACGCCCAGCGTCAGCTGTATGGCGGCCAGTTGGCCCTGCTGGGGGCGCAGGCGGCGCAGTCGTCGGCCAGCATCGCCCTCTATCGCGCGCTGGGCGGCGGGCCTAAGGTCGATGGCGACGGAGGGTGACGCCGCCATGAGCAGAACGGGACGGCCGCTGGGGACGGGCAGGGGGTGCGACTGTCTGTCGACGCCCGAACGCATCCTGGCCACGGCGGCCGACCTGTTCGACGCGCTGGGCTATCATGAAGCCAACCTGCGGCGGATCGCCAGCCGGGCGGGTGTGGATCACGCCCTGATCGTCCGATATTTCACGGGAAAGGCCCAGCTTTTCGTCCGTTGCGTGGAGACGGCCCTGGACGAGGTCGAGGACTGGACGCCGGGCGAGCAGTCGCCCGCCCATCAGAAGGCGGCGCGTCTGGTCCTGGCCGCCGCCTATGCGCCGATCGAGGTCAAGCGCGCCGTCAGCCGGGCGATGGCGCAAAAGGCCGCCATGGACCGGAATGCGCCTCTGGACGTGCGTCTGGGGGCGGTGGTCTGCGCCGAACTGGCCCAGACCCTGCTGATGGCCGCCCATATGGACGATCCCGAGTTCAAGCAGATGGCGCGGCGCATGTACGCCGATCTGGATGCGCCCGCGCTGGTTTCGAACCGCTAGCGGGCGCCGCCTTCATCTCACATCGTGGTCCAGCCGCTGTCGCACGGCAGGATCACGCCGTTGATGTTGGGCGAGTCGTCCGACAGCAGCCACAGGATGGAATGGACGATGACGTCCGGCTCGACCGAGGCCGGGGCTGTCTGCAGGATCGGCGCAGTCTTGGCCTTGGCGTAGTCGGAGTGGAAGACCGTATCCATGCCGGTCAGGACGCCGCCCGGCGCGACGACGTTCGAGCGGATGCCTTCGGCTCCATAGTAGAAGGCGATGGATTTGGCGAAGCCGTTCAGCCCGTGTTTGGAGCTGGTGTAGGCGGCGCCCGACAGCGAGGCGCGGAAGCTGGCTTCCGACGAGACGAAGACGAAGGCCCCGCGTCCTCTGGCCAGCATCTGCGGCAGGACCGCGCGCGACAGACGCATGGGCGCCGTCAGGTTCAGGTCGAACACCCGCTGCCATGTGGCGTCGTCGATCTCGGCCGGGGGACGCCAGCCGTCCGAGATCCCGGCGATATTCGCCACGCCGTCGATCCGGTCGCCGCCCGCCGCGACGACGGCGTCGATGAAGTCGGTCTGGGTCAGGTCGCCGACGACGGGGACGATCTCTCCGCCTGCGGCCTCATCGGCCAGAGACGCCAGATTGGCGGCGGACAGGTCGGCGGCGATGACCCGGGCGCCCTCGCTGGCCAGGCGCAGGGCCGTGGCCCGCCCTATGCCGGCCCCTGCGCCGGTGACGATGATGGTCTGGTCGGTGAAACGGGCAGGGGACTGGGGCATGGGGCAGGCCTTTCAGATGAGATGAGCGATTGGACGGCGCGGCGTCAGAGGGTCTTGGCCGCCCGCGCGACCTCGTCCCAGGCCTCCCAGGTCTGGAGGCGGTCGGCATAGACCGTCTTCACCAGAGGCAGCAGGTCGCCCAGGATCAGGCGCAGCGGCGGCGCGTCGGAATCGACCAGCTTCAGGATGGCCGGAACCGTGGCGCGGGGATCGCCCAGCTGGTCGGCGGTGATCTGGCGGGCCAGATCCTCACGCACCGGATCATAGGCGGCGATGGGTTCGGCGTTCCTGATGTTGGTTCCTTCCAGGAAGTCGGTGGCGTAACCGCCCGGCTCGATCAGGGTCGCCTTGACGCCAAAGCGCGCGACCTCGGCGGCCAGGGCTTCGACCAGACCCTCGACGGCGAACTTGGCGGCCTCATAGACGCCGGCGGTGGGCAGGGCGACGACGCCCGCCACGCTGGACAGCTGCAGGATATGGCCGAAACCCTGGGCCCGCAGGTGCGGCAGAACGGCCTGAATGACCCACAGCGAGCCGAAGACATTGGTCTCGAAGGTGGCGCGCGCATCGTCCGGGCTGACTTCCTCGACGGCGCCCATGCAGCCGAAACCGGCGTTGTTCAGCACCACGTCGATGCGTCCGAAATGGCCGACGACATCCGACACGGCCTGGATGACGCCGTCCCGGTCGGTGACGTCGATCTTGACGACATGCAGGCTGTCGCCGTGCTTCTGCGCCAGATCATCCAGCGCCGAGGGGGTGCGGACGGCGGCGGCGACCTTGTCGCCACGGGCCAGGGCGGCTTCGGTCCAGATGCGGCCGAAGCCGCGGCTGGCGCCGGTGATGAACCAGATTTTGGAGTCTGCCATTTTCGAGCTCTCTAGAGGGAGTTCGGCAAATGACATTTGTTGTCAGATTGTCAATGACGCGGTTTGACATTTTTTCGCGATATGTCAGATCGGCCCTATGGCAAATGAGGCGGAACCGGTATCGGACCGGCGGACGATGGTGGTTTCGGCGGCGCGGGACGTGTTCCTGCGCTACGGCTATGGGCGCACCACGATGGGGGACATCGCCCAGGCGGCAGGCCTGACGCGGCCGACCCTCTATCTGAGCTTTCGCGACAAGGAGAGCATCTTCCACGCCGTCATCCGCGCCATGGTCGCCGACCGGATCGCCGAAATCCGTTTGGGCGTGGCGGAGCGTGAGACCTTGCAGGACAGGCTGGTGTTCGCCTGCGAAACCTGGGTTCTGGGCGCCTATGAACTGGTGCGCGACTATCCCGACGCCCAGGACCTGTTCGACCTGAAAGTCCTGCCCGTCCGCGAAAGCCACCAGGCGTTCGAGGCCCTGATCGCCGACATCATCCGCCAACCCCTGGCCGACAGTCGCCTAGACATCCCCGAACACCTGTTCGCCGCCGTGATCTCGAACGCGGTGAAAGGCTTCAAGGACATGGCGCAGGACAACGCCGCCCTGTGCGATCAGGTGCAGGCGTTGGCCGCGCTGACAGCGGCTGGATTGCAGCCAACTAGCCGCTTTTGAGACGCCAAGGCGTCTAAGGCCAGACTAACCCAATGCTCAACGACGCTAAGCCATTGAAGAAAAATGGCGCGCCCGAAGAAAGTCGAACTCCTGCCCCCAGGTTCGTAGTCTGGTGAAAAGGGCAGGGGAAACAGGCTTGTAGTTTTGCGGACTGTAACAGCCAAGGCCGTCGTGGCGGCGTAAAGCGTGGGTACATTGTTTATGGCCGGTCGGGGACGACGGGTTGGGGCCACATTGTGCCTGCGACATCTTATTGGTCGCCCACAGCCTTATCAACCGTTGCTATGTTGCATCGCAACGGGGTAAGGACCCGCCAAGCTTGTTGGGGGCGTATTTATGCGTGTTGCGATGATCGGCACGGGCTATGTCGGCCTGGTGTCAGGGGCCTGTTTTGCCGATTTCGGTCATGTGGTGACCTGCATCGACAAGGACCCGTCCAAGATCGAGCGTCTGAACGGCGGCGAGATTCCGATCTATGAGCCGGGCCTGGATGATCTGGTCGCGACGAACGTGCGCGAAGGGCGGCTGTCCTTCACCCTGGACGGCGCCGAGGCCATCCGCAACGCCGACGCCGTCTTCATCGCCGTGGGCACCCCGACCCGGCGCGGCGACGGCCATGCGGACCTGTCCTACGTCTATGCGGCGGCGGAAGAGATCGCGGGCCTGATCGACGGCTTCACCGTGGTGGTGACCAAGTCCACCGTTCCGGTCGGCACCGGCGACGAGGTCGAGGCCATCATCCGCAAGGCCAGTCCGAACGCCGACTTCGCCGTGGTGTCCAACCCCGAGTTCCTGCGCGAAGGCGCCGCCATCGGCGACTTCAAACGTCCCGACCGGGTGGTGATCGGCGTCAACGACATCGACGGCGACGTAGGCCAGCGCGCCAAGGGCGTGATGGGCGAACTGTACCGCCCGCTGAACCTGAACGAGAGCCCGCTTCTGTTCGTCGGCCGCCGCACGTCCGAACTGATCAAATACGCCGCCAACGCCTTCCTGGCGATGAAGATCACCTTCATCAACGAGATGGCCGACCTGTGCGAAGCCGTCGGCGCCGACGTGCAGCAGGTCGCGCGCGGCATCGGCCTGGACAAGCGGATCGGGTCCAAGTTCCTGCACGCCGGGCCGGGCTATGGCGGCTCCTGCTTCCCCAAGGACACCATCGCCCTGGTCCGCACGGCCCAGCAGTATGGCGCACCGGTCAAGCTGATCGAGGCCACGGTCGAGGTCAACGACGCGCGCAAGAAGGCCATGGCCGGTCGTGTCGAGACGACCCTGGGCGACAGCGTCGCGGGCAAGACGGTCGCCCTGCTGGGCCTGACCTTCAAGCCCAACACCGACGACATGCGCGACGCGCCGAGCCTCGACATCGCCCCCGCCCTGATCGCCGCCGGCGCCAAGGTTCAGGCCTTTGATCCCGAGGGCATGCACGAGGCCGCCAAACTGTTGCCCGGCGTCGAGATGAAGGACAGCGCCTATGACGCCGTCAGCGGCGCCGACGCCGTGGTCATCGTCACCGAATGGGACCAGTTCCGGGCGTTGGACCTGGACCGGGTCAAGGGTCTGATGAAGCAGCCGGTTCTGGTGGATCTGAGGAACGTCTATCGCTCCGAGGACATGCTGAAGCGCGGTTTCCGGTACAGCGGGATAGGGCGGGAATGATGCGCATCGCGTTAGTGCTGGAGGCAACAACGGGCGGCACGGCGCGCCACGTGGTTGATTTGTCGGCCGAACTGATAAGGGGCGGCAACTCCCTCACCTTGATTTACTCGCCGATCAGGGCGGACAGTCGCTTCGAAGCCGAGATTGCGTCTCTGGCGTTCGAGCACGTCGAGCGTCTACCCATGCGGCGCGCGGTCGGACCATGGGACATCAAGACCGCTGTGGCCCTGCGCAAGATCATCGACAGATTGGGACCGTTCGATGTGATCCACGGGCATAGCTCCAAGGCCGGTGCCCTGGCGCGGCTGGTCACGCCCCGGGGCACCGCGCGTGTCTACACGCCCCATGCCTTCCGCACGATGGACCCCGAACTCAAGCCGTGGCTGGAGTGGATGTACGGGGGGGCGGAGCGCATCCTTGCCACGCTCACAGACTGCGCGCTAGTCGGTTCGGACCAGGAGCTCAAAGAGGCGGTACGGCTCGGTCTGCAGGCCGATGCCGTCCGCCGGGTCGCGTTCGGGTTAGAGGACGGGCCGCAAGTGTCTCGTTCGAAAGCGCGTAGCCTGATCGGCCTCGACGACGACGACATTGTGGTTGGCTTTGTTGGCCGGGTGACGCACCAGAAGGCGCCAGAGCGGGTAATTGAGGCGATTGCGGCATCCCGGCACCGGAAGCTTCGGCTGGTCATCGCCGGAGACGGCGACCAGACCGCTGCGATAGGCGCTTTGATCCGTGAGCGCGGCCTGGAGGACCGCGTGAAAATGCTGGGCTGGGTCGATGGCCGTGCGGTAATGCCAGCGTTCGATCTGCTGATGGTTCCAAGTCGCTACGAATCCCTGGGTTATGTCTATATCGAGGCGCTCGCGGCGCGTGTTCCGGTGTTGGCGTCGCCAACCGGACTTGCGCCAGGTCTTTATGCCGACGGGCGGTTGGGCCGACTCGTGCGCGATACAAATGATCTGTCGGCGTGGAAAGCAGCACTTGATGTGTGCGTAGACGAGTTGGAAGCTTTCGAGGTGCGTGAGGGTGATCGAACAGCCTTCTCAATCTCGGCCATGGGGCGTGATGTGATGGAAGCTTACGAGGCCGCATACTGCTGGGCTGCGCGCTCGTGACACTGGACCTCGCTATCAATGCGCGCTTTGTGACGCGGAGCATGTCTGGCGTCGATCGGGTAGCGCAAGAGCTGACACGGGCGCTGGTTGCGCTTGGCGACGGGGTTGAGGTTCGCGCCTTCGCTCCAAAGGCAGCTGCGCTTGCCGAAGTCCCTGTACCCATGGTTCACGGCCGTCTGGACGGGCAGGCGTGGGAGCAGTTCGAACTGCCGATGGCGCGCGGCGGCAAACTGCTATTCAGTCCGTGCAACATCGGCCCGCTGGCGGTGCGCGATCAGGTCGTGCTGATCCATGACGCACAGCCGTGGCTGCAGCCTGAGGCCTATTCACCGGCCTTCCGCGCCTGGTATCGTATGTTGTTGCCGCAACTGGCCCGGCGCGCTCGATACGTCCTGACTATTTCAGAATATTCGCGAGAGCAGCTGGAAAAATTTGACATTGTCCCGCGTGGAAAGGCGCAAGTGGTGCTTAACGGCGCAGACCATATACTGAGGATCGCCCCGGACCCTGACACCCTGGCACGGCACGGCCTGACGTCGGGCGACTACCTGCTGGCGCTCGGCAACCTCAGCCCGCACAAGAACCTTGCCATGCTGATGCGAGCGGCGGCGGCTCGGCCAGCGGGACAGCCGCCCTTGGTCATCGCTGGCGGCGGAAACTCACGGGTGTTCGCTGACGCCGGGCTCACCCCGCCGCCGGGCGTCCGCCTGCTGGGGAGGGTGAGCGACGGCGAACTGCGAGCCCTTTATACCCACGCCACCGCCTTCGTTTTCCCTTCCTTGACCGAGGGCTTTGGCTTGCCTCCGTTGGAGGCCATGCTGTGCGGCTGCCCCACGGTCGTGTCGCGGGCGGGAGCCATACCTGAGGTCTGCGGCGAGGCCAGCCTCTATGTAAATCCTGCCGACGAGGCCGGCTGGACACGCGCCATGGTCCAAATCACCGGCTGGGACGGTAATGCCCGGCAGGCGGCTATCGAGGCTGGACGACGGCGCGCGTCCACATTCACTTGGGCTCGCGCTGCGCGACGGGTCGTCAATCTACTCGTCACTGAAAACTCAGAAGTACAGGCGGCGATATGAAGATCCTGATCCTCAACAGCCTCTATCCCACGCCTCTCCACCCGAAGATCGTGGGCGGGGCTGAAAAGTCCGTGCGTCATCTGGCCGAGGCGCTGGTGCGCGAAGGTCATCTGGTCGAGGTCATCCGCGCCATCGCCCCTAGCGCTGCCCCGACGCGCGAAGAGGTAAACGGTGTAGTCGTCCATGGAGCGCCCAGCCGCAATCTCTATTGGCCGTTCGACGGTCACGCCTATCCGACGTGGAAACGGCTGTTGTGGCATTTGATCGACGACTGGGGCCCCGCACCTACGATTGTACGAGAGCGGTTGGACACCTTTCACCCAGACGTGGTCCACACCAACACTCTGGCAGGGCTGACGACCAACGTTTGGCGTCTGGCTAAGTCAAGGGGTGCACGCGTCGTCCATACCTTGCGCGACTATTATCTGCTGTGTCCAAGAGCCAAGTACTACAATGCAGGCCGCAACTGCGACCGCCCCTGCGGCGACTGCGCAGCACTGACCCGCCGCCGTCGCGCAGCGACCCGCCTTCCGGATGCTGTCGTGGGCAACAGCCGCGCCACGCTTGAGATCCATCTCGCGCAGGGCCTGTTCAGCGGAGTTCCGGTACGCACCGCCATCGGCAGCCTGGCAGAGGCCGCCTCGCCACTGCCGCCGCGTGATCGCACACAGGATCCGCGCACCCTGTTCGGGTTTATCGGACGCGTCACCGAAGAAAAGGGCGTCGAACGACTAGCCGAGGCCTATGGTCGACTCCCGGACGGTGTGGCCGGCCTGGTCATCGCCGGTGAGACCGATCCCGAAGTCCAGGCGCGCCTAACCCGACTGGCCGGAGGACGCGACATCCGTTTCCTCGGCTTCGTGCCGCCTGAGGCCTTCTATCACGCCGTCGATGTGGTAGTGGCGCCCTCTATTTGGCATGAGCCGTTGGCCCGCTCGGTCATTGATGCGATCGCCTATGGGCGGCCGGTGATTGGATCTAACCGCGGGGGAACGCCAGAAGCGATGGGGGAGCCGCCGTATGGCTGGGTTTTTGACCCGGACGATACGGGTGGACTTGAGGAGGCGATGATTGGATCGATCTCTGCAGTATTGCCGATGGTATCCGACCACGATGTACGAGACCCAATTTCGGCTTACTTGAGCGTTTTTAAGTGTTCAGCCGCATGATGCAAGCCCTGTTCTTTATCCTCGGTTTCCTTGAGGTGTCCAAAGCAATTCCCGGATACAGCGGCGCTGTAACCGGCCCTGAATTGTCTCTACTCGTGATCGCGGCTACGTCTGCGGCATTGGCGTTCTTGAGATCTGCAACGGGAGTCAGCGTTCCAAAGCCGACCTACATAGCGGCCGCTTGTGTTGCGCTTCTTCTTTGTTCCGTATTCCACGCCTTCTCGCCGGACCTGAGTAACAGGGACTTTATCTATTCTATTTCTCTTTCTTCTATTTTCGCTGCGGGATACATGAAACGCTTCGCATTGAGCAATGCGTTAAAAGCCGTTGATGTCGGACCTACTTGTTTCGCATATGCCCTGGGGGTGGCTACGGGAATTACGCTTCCGTACGCTCTTGGTATACTTGGCATTGTTGCTTCAGGTCCTATGTATATATTTGCCGGTCGTTATCAGGGCTTTCTTGAACACCCCAATCAATTGGGGATTGCATGTACGTTCGTTGTGATATTAGCCATGACGCTACGTATTAATCTGTTTCAGAAACTAGCCCTACTGGCACCTACCATTTTTGTCCTATTTCTCTCAGGGAGCAAATTTAACATCGCGTTGTCATTGTTCATTGTAACAGCGGGCTCATCATTTCTGATAACCCCAGGTCGCGTTTGGATGAAATCTCTCGGCGCCGCTCTCGGAATCTCTATTGCTCTTGCTCTTTTGCCGCTGATCGCTCAAATCATTATTGATTTGCTCATGCAGATCAATCCGAGAGAGGCAAATCGTCTCGCTCAATTTATCATTGCGCCCGACCGGTCCGAATCTGCCACAGACAGACTATTCATATGGAGTGAAGGCATTCGGGGAGCGATCCAACACCTTCCCCTAGGAGTTGGTTTGAACAATGCACCAATCTACCTCAAAGGACTAAACCACGCCCATAACCTATTCATACACTACAGTCTTGTTTGGGGCATACCAGGCATTGTTTTCGTGTGTTCAATTACATTTTTCTGTATTCAGAAGTTTATTTCATCTTCACAAATTGGATCATTTGAAAAGAGAGATTACCTCGCATTTATAGCGGCCACAGCAGCCATGATAGCCACGTCACTTAGCTCAGACTCCCTCTCAGTTACAGTGTTGCCGCTAATGATGACGACAGTTGTCTTTATAATTTCAAAGGAAAATAGTCGCGCCATGCGTCCGCGCAACTGACCTGCTCCTGAAAAACTGGACCGATCTGAGCTAGAATTTTCTCGTTTTGGCCTTGGGCCTTTGAGTGAGGAGTGACGACGAAACGATCCAAGTTCAGCGAGGCCTAGGTAGCCTTGATCCCTGTGGCAGCCCGACGAAGGCGCTACTGTCGGCGAAGTCTGCCTTAAGGCCGGGATTTCTGAGGCGACGTTTTATGTCTGGCGCAAGAAGTACGCTGGCCTGATGCCGTCGGAGATGAAGCGTCTGAAGCAACTCGAGGACGAGAACGGACGGCTGAAACGCATCGTGGCGGACCTGACGCTGGACCGGGAGATGCTGCAGGAGGTCATCAAGCGAAAGCTTTAGGGCCTGCCCGGCGGCGTCAGCTCGTCGATCATCTGCGAGCGACCTGGCAGGTCAGCATTCGACGGGCGTGCGCGGCGCTGCGGGCGGAGCGTTCAAGTTACCATTACAGGGCCAAGCGCACAGACCCTGTGGCGCTCAAACGCCGGATCAAGGAGATCGCCGAGACGCGGGTGCGATATGGCTACCGTCGGATCACGGTGCTGTTGAAGCGGGAGGGTTGGCCGGTCAATGGAAAGAGAATCTACAAACTGTACAAGGAGTTGGGCCTTCAGCTTCGCAACAAGACCCCCAAGCGGAAGGTCAAGGCCAAGCTGCGGGAAGACAGACAGGCAGCGACGGCGGCCAACGACATATGGGCCATGGACTTCGTGCATGATCAGTTGTTCGACGGGCGTAAGATCCGCATCCTGGCGGTCATCGACCTGTTCAGTCGGTTCTCCCCTGCGCTCGATCCTCGCTTCTCCTACAGGGCGCCGGACGTCGTCGAAACGCTGGATCGAGCGGCTGCGGTCACCGGCTATCCCCGAACGATCCGGGTCGACAATGGCCCCGAGTTCGTCTCGCGCGACCTGGACCTATGGGCGTACCAGCATGGCGTAATCTTGGACTTCAGCCGGCCCGGAAAGCCGACAGACAACGCCTTCGCGGAGTCGTTCAACGGCAGGTCAGGGCCGAATGCCTGAACACGGCCTGGTTCCTGTCACTCGACGACGCCCGTCGAAAATGCGAGACTTGGCGTAGAGACTATAATGAAGAGCGACCTCATAGCTCGATCGGCGACAAGTGCCCGATTGAGATCATGAACGGCGCCGGGCCATATGGCCCGCCCGGCGCCTAGACACCGAGATGTTCCGGTAACGCCCGCTCCAACATCGGGGGCAAGGTCACAACGCGGATCAACCGTTCTTTTCGGAGCTTAATCGTGACATAAGCCCAGCTAATCCTAAGGAAATTAGGCTGGACAAGGCAAAAATCGCCACGACAGCGACGTCGGTCAAAAAGCTCCTATCGTTTGCGAGAGCGAGGAGGATAATAAAAATTATACCATCGCTTGCGGCGGTCAGAAAAATCAGGCCGGATCTACGCATAAGGTGTAAGCGAACTGGAGCGGTGTTGATCAAGATCGCTCGCGCTGCGAATGCTACAATCGCCCAAGCTGTCGCTGATGTGAAAGAAGCGTGCAGCGCATCGGGAACAATCAGCGACACAATTGGCTGTACCGCGAACACTCCGGCCAGGACGACTGCCAGCCCAATTATGCACATGATTTCAACAAGATAGAGGCGCCTCAACGGAAGAAGTGCCGCCTCATCCCCCCCCATGTCGTAGGCAGCCACTACTGGAGGATAGAGAATTGCGTGAAGCGCTGTCGTCACTACCGCGAATGGTCTTTGAAACAAATCTAAGGCCAACATAATACCGGAAGCGGCACCTGGAGCGACAAGGCTAATAACGTAACGGCCAACAACGAGGGTGCCTAGATATAGGACCGAGCCTCCCGCGGCCGCGCCGCCGTAAGAGACGTATCTACGAAATGACGTGACCCCCGTTTCTCATCCAGCCATAACGAGAGTCCTTTGCTGATCTGA
>ERZ1739169.28-NODE-28-length-59707-cov-16.884128_pt1 | contig 59707 bp, 44 predicted proteins | sample MGYA00581756_ERZ1739169 | MGnify/ENA primary metagenome ERZ1739169 (study PRJEB40789, sample SAMEA7425667) | Salamandra salamandra | biome: salamander skin | place: Germany | collected 2020-03 | study: cvxcv | reverse complement strand
GCCGGCGGCGCCGGCCCGTGGGGCGCGGGCCTGACGGTGGGCGCGGCGATCCTGCTGGGCGCGGCGGTGCTGCTGCTGATGGACCGGCTGCTGCCGCACGAGCATTTCATCAAGGGCCGCGAAGGCATCGAGGCGCACCGCCTGCGCCGCACCTGGCTGTTCGTCTTCGCCATCACGCTGCACAACCTGCCAGAGGGCCTGGCCATCGGCGTGGGCTACGCCGGCAACGATCCGGTGCGCGGCACGGCGCTGGCCACGGGCATCGCCATCCAGGACATTCCCGAAGGGCTGGTGGTGGCGGTGGCGTTGATCGCCGCCGGCTACAAGCGCGCCTTCGCGGTGGCGCTGGGCATGCTGTCAGGCCTGGTCGAGCCGGTCGGCGCGGTGCTGGGCGCGGCGGTGGTGGGCTGGTCGGCGGCGTTGCTGCCGTGGGGGCTGGGGTTCGCCGCCGGGGCCATGCTGTTCGTGATCAGCCACGAGATCATCCCCGAATCGCACCGCAAGGGGCACGAGGTCTACGCCACCTGCGGACTGATGCTGGGCTTCGTGCTGATGATGCTGCTGGACACCGCGCTGGGCTGAGCGGGCGCCGCGCGGGCGGCGGCCCACGGCCGCGGATCAGGGCCGCGGATCAACAACGCAGCGGCGTTTCGCGGTATGCTTTCGGCGCTGTCACGCATGTTGCGGGAGAGAGCGGCCGCCCGCGGTCGCCGCCGAAGGCGCAATTCGCCCAGAATCGCTCAGGTATCCCATACCGCGCATGTTTGCCCTGTCCCGGTTTTTACCGCGCGGACGCGGCAAAGCAGCACTCTGGAGAGACCTGGCGCCGCTGCCCAAACAGGGACATAGCGCGCAGCCCAGGCGCCGAAGGTGCAAACCCGCCACGCGGGGCAACTCTCAGGCAAAAGGACAGAGGGGCGGAAAATTCAGCCGTTGCGCGGGCGTTTCCTGTCCGCCAGCGGCATTCCGTAACCCTGGCACCGCTGCCGCTCCGGAGTATCCGCGCATGTCCGCAACCCTCAAACGCACCCCGCTGGCCGACGAACACATCGCCTCCGGCGCCCGCATGGTCGATTTCGGCGGCTGGGACATGCCCCTGGCCTACGGCTCGCAACTGGAAGAGCACCACGCGGTGCGCCAGGACGCCGGCATGTTCGACGTCTCGCACATGCTCAACGCCGATATCGCCGGCCCCGACGCCTTCGCCTTCCTGCAGCGCCTGGTGGCCAACGACGTGGCCAAGCTGACTGTGCCCGGCAAGGCGCTCTACACCTGCATGCTGAACCCGCAGGGCGGCGTCATCGACGACCTGATCGTGTACTTCTTCGCCGCCGATGAATGGCGCGTGGTGGTCAATGCCGGCACCGCCGACAAGGACATGGCCTGGATGCAGCGCGTCAAGCAGGCCGGCAAGTTCGACGTCACCATCACGCCGCGCCGCGACCTGGCCATGATCGCCGTGCAGGGCCCCAATGCCCGCGCCAAGGTCTGGGCCGCGCGTCCGGCCTGGCAGGCCGCCAGCGAGCCGCTGACCCCGTTCGTGGCCGCCCGCGTCGGCGACGACACCCTGGTGGCGCGCACCGGCTACACCGGCGAAGACGGTTTCGAGATCGTGCTGCCCGCCACCGAGGCGGTGCAACTGTGGCGCGATCTGGCGGCCCAGGGCGTGCGCCCGGCCGGCCTGGGCGCGCGCGACACGCTGCGCCTGGAAGCCGGCATGAACCTGTACGGCCAGGACATGGACGAACTGACCCAGCCCGGCGAAGCCGCGCTGACCTGGACGGTGTCCCTGAAAAACCCCGAGCGCCGCTTCATCGGCCGCGACGCGCTGGAGCAGTTCGCCACGCCCGCCGCCTTCATCGGCCTGAAGCTGCAGGAACGCGGCGTGATGCGTGCCCACATGGCGGTGCGCACCAAAAACGGCGTGGGCGAGCTCACCAGCGGCACGATGTCGCCGACGCTGGGCGTCTCGATCGGCTTTGCCCGTCTGCCGCAAGGCGTGGTCGCGGGCGACACGGTCGAGGTCGACATCCGCGGCAAGTGGGTGCCCGCCCTGGTCTGCAAACTGCCGTTTGTCCGTAACGGCAAAGCCGTCGAACACTCGTAAACTCGAAGCTTCGCGCCGCTGGCCGGGCCCTCGGGGCAGGCCGCCGGCGCGAGGCGCGCAACACCATTTCCTTATCCGAATCCCCCAGGAGTTCCCATGAGTCTGCCCACCGATCGCAAGTACACCGAGTCCCATGAATGGGTCAAAGCCGAAGGCGACGTATTCGTCGTCGGCATCACCGATACCGCCCAGGACCAGCTGGGTGACCTGGTCTTCGTCGGCGACGTCAAGGTCGGCGCCAAGCTGAACGCGGGCGAGACCGCCGGCGTGGTCGAGTCGGTCAAGGCCGCCTCCGACATCTACGCGCCCGTGGCCGGCGAAATCGTCGCGTTCAACGACGAGCTGGAAAGCAACCCCAACCTGATCAACGAATCGGCCTTCACCGCCTGGATCTTCAAGATCAAGCCGGTCAACGCCGCCGATGCCGACAAGCTGCTGGACGCCGCCGGCTACGAAGCCGTCGCCAACGGCTAAGCCCGTCAGGGCGGGCGCGGCGCTGGCGCCGCCGCCCGTCCATGCATCACCGTCCGTCCTTCCGACGACACCGCCATCTCGAGATCCCCCCATGTCGCGCGCCCTAGACACCCACACCGACTTCATTCCCCGCCACATCGGCCCCTCCGACGCCGACCAGGCCGCCATGCTCGCCGCGATCGGCAGCCCCAGCCTGGACGCCCTGATCGAAGAAGTCGTGCCGCCCAAGATCCGCAGCCAGGCGCCGCTGGCGCTGCCGCCGTCGCGCAGCGAAGCCGACGTGCTGGCCGAACTGAAGCAGATCGCCGGCCGCAACAAGGTCTTCCGCAACTACATCGGCCAGGGGTACTACGGCACGCAGACGCCCAACGTGGTGTTGCGCAACATTCTCGAGAATCCCGCCTGGTACACGGCCTACACGCCCTACCAGCCCGAGATCTCGCAGGGCCGCCTGGAGGCCCTGCTGAACTACCAGACCATGGTCGCCGACCTGACCGGGCTGGACATATCCAACGCCTCGCTGCTCGATGAAAGCACCGCCGCCGCCGAAGCCATGACGCTGGCGCGCCGCGGCGCCAAGTCGCAGAGCCCGGTGTTCTTCATCTCGCGCCACGTGCATCCGCAGACCATCGAAGTCGTGCGCACCCGCGCCGAGGGCCTGGACATCGAGATCGCCATCGGCGACGAGGCCGACGGCCTGCCGGAATGCTTCGGCGTGCTGCTGCAGTACCCGCACAGCACCGGCTCGGTGGCCGATTACCGCAAGCTGGCCGAGGCCGCCCACGCGCAAGGCGCGGTGGTGGCCGTGGCCACCGACCTGCTGGCGCTGGCCCTGCTGGCCGCGCCGGGCGAATGGGGCGCGGACATCGCCATCGGTTCGGCCCAGCGCTTTGGCGTGCCGTTCGGTTTCGGCGGCCCGCACGCCGGCTTCATGGCCTGCAAGGACGCCTTCAAGCGCAACATGGCCGGCCGCCTGGTCGGCGTGTCCAAGGACGCCCAGGGCAACCCGGCGATGCGCCTGGCGCTGCAGACGCGCGAACAGCACATCCGCCGCGAGAAGGCCACCTCGAACATCTGCACCGCGCAGGTGCTGCTGGCCGTGATGGCCGGCATGTACGCCGTCTGGCACGGCCCGGCCGGCATCCGCCGCATCGCCGAGCGCGTGCAGCGCTACACCGCCATCCTGCGCGCCGAACTCGGCAAGCTGGGCATCAAGGTCGCCAACGACACCTTCTTCGACACGCTGCTGCTGGAAACCGGCCCGGCCACCCCGGCCATCCTGACGGCCGCCGAGTGCGAGCACGTCAACCTGCGCCGCGTCGACGGCGCCCGCCTGGCCGTGTCGCTGGACGAGACCGTCACCGCCGCCGACCTGCAGGCGCTGGTGAACGTGTTCGCCGCCGGCCTGGAGCGCGATGACGTCGAACTGGACATCGACGCGCTCGACGCCGCCGCCGCCAGCGGCATCCCCGCCGCCGTGGCCCGCGAAAGCGCCATCCTCAAGCACCCGGTGTTCTCCAGCGTGCAATCGGAAACCGACATGCTGCGCTACCTGCGCAAGCTGGCCGACAAGGACCTGGCGCTGGACCGCACCATGATCCCGCTGGGCTCGTGCACCATGAAGCTGAACGCCACGGCCGAGATGATCCCCATCACCTGGCCCGAGTTCGCGCTGGTGCACCCGTTCGCGCCCGCCTCGCAGAGCAAGGGCTACGACGAACTGATCACGCGCCTGTCGGCCGCGCTGTGCGAAATCACCGGCTACGACAACATCAGCCTGCAGCCCAACTCGGGCGCGCAGGGCGAATACGCCGGCCTGCTGGCGATCCGCGGCTACCACCAGGCTAACGGCCAGCACCAGCGCAACGTCTGCCTGATCCCGTCGTCGGCCCACGGCACCAACCCCGCGTCGGCGCAACTGGCCGGCATGGAAGTGGTGGTGGTGGCGTCCGACGCCAACGGCAACGTCGACCTGGGCGACCTGCGCGCCAAGATCGAACAGGTCGGCGACAAGCTGGCCGCGCTGATGATCACCTACCCGTCCACGCATGGCGTGTTCGAGGAAGCCGTGACCGAGATCTGCGACCTGGTGCACCAGGCCGGCGGCCAGGTGTACCTGGACGGCGCCAACATGAACGCCATGGTCGGCGTGGCCAAGCCGGGCAAGTTCGGCTCGGACGTGTCGCACCTGAACCTGCACAAGACCTTCTGCATCCCGCACGGCGGCGGCGGCCCGGGCGTCGGTCCGGTCGCGGTGCGCGCCCACCTGGCGCCGTACCTGCCGGGCGTGGTGAATGAGCAGGGCAAGCTGCCCGGCGAAGCCAAGGTTGGCCCGGTCTCGGCCGCGCCCTTCGGCTCGGCCGGCATCCTGCCGATCCCGTTCGTGTACATCGCGCTGATGGGCGCCGACGGCCTGCGCCGCGCCACCGAAGTCGCGATCCTGAACGCCAACTACATCGCCACCCGCCTGCGCGGCCACTACCCGGTGCTGTACGCGGGCCGTAACGGCCGCGTGGCGCACGAGTGCATCCTGGACGTGCGTCCGCTGAAGGAAACCAGCGGCATCAGCGCCGAGGACATCGCCAAGCGCCTGATGGACTACGGCTTCCATGCCCCCACCATGAGCTTCCCGGTGGCCGGCACGCTGATGGTCGAGCCGACCGAATCCGAAGGCGTGGCCGAACTGGACCGCTTCATCGACGCGATGATCTCGATCCGCGAGGAAATCGCCCAGGTCGAGCGCGGCGAACGCGATCGCGAGGACAACGTCCTGAAGAACGCGCCGCACACCGCGCAGATGCTGCTGGCCGAGGAATGGCTGCACGACTACCCGCGCCAGCAGGCCGCCTATCCGGTGGCCTCGCTGCGCGACGCCAAGTACTGGCCGCCGGTGGCGCGCGTGGACAACGCCTATGGCGACCGCAACCTGGTGTGCGCCTGCCTGCCGATCGAAGCCTACGCCTGATGCCGCATGATGGTTCGCCCCGCGGGGCGAACCATCGGGGCCCGCCTGGCGACAGGCAAAAAAAACCCCCATCGCAAGATGGGGGTTTTGTTTTTGTGTGGCCGCCTTACTTCCTGGCCGGCGCCGCCGTGATGGCGGTGGCGAATTCCTCGGTGATGCTGAAGTAGGTGTTCAGCAGGATCTGCAGGTTCTTCTTGCCGATGCCGCCTTCGGCGTTCATGTCCATCTGCAGCACGGCCTGGTTCTTGTCGTCCAGGTAGGCGCGGGTCCAGCGGTATTCCTGGTTCCAGGCGTTGATGGCCTTGAGCGTGGCCGGCTTCTTGCTGGCGTAGGTCGCGGTGGCCACCAGGTCGTAGCACTTCTCGGAGAAGTCGTTGCACAGGAATTCCAGGCGCAGGTCGGTGGCGCCGGAATTGCTGGCGTCCAGGATCAGCACCGGGCCTTCGTCGCCGTCGGTCTTGCGGGTGGTGTAGCCCATGTCTTCCAGCATGTGGACGACCATGTCGACGTCGAATTCGTTCACCACGTCGGCGTTGCTGGTCGCGGCCATGTCGTTGTCCATGGCGGTGGCGCCAGCGGCCGGCTCGGCTTCCTCTTCATCATCGTCCATCGCGCTGTTCATGCCGGTCGCGCCCAGCAGGCCCGAGAACAGTTCGTCGGCCGGGATCTTCTTGCCGTTCAGGTCGCCCATGCCGTCGGCGAAGTGGAACTTGCCGACGATGTTGTCGCCATCGTTCTTGCCGACATTGAACATCTCGGCCATGCCGGACATGCTGCGCACGTTGTCGGCGGCCTCGGCTTCGGCCTTGTCGGCCGCCATGCCGTCCTTCTTGATGGCGTACTGCACCATCAGGTCCTGCACCATCGGCTTGGAGATCACCAGGGTGGCGTCGATCTGCTTGATCGCCTTGACCACGATTTCCTGCGGCGTCAGGTCCTTGACGTTGGGCGGGTTGGCCAGATCGAGGGTGACGTTCAGCTTGCTTTCGCCCTTGGCGGTCTTCCAGCTGATCGGGTCGATGCTGAACGAGGGGTTGCCGGCCAGCAGCTTGCCGGCGTTGTCCAGCAGCACCTGGAACTGCTCGTCGTTCAGGCCTTCGTCGCGGGTGTCGGCCATGTACTGGCGCATCAGCTGGTTGTAGGTGTCCGACAGCTGCTTGACCGCGGCGCCGTCCAGCCTGGCCAGCTTGATGACGGCCTGGCCGTTGCCGAGGGCCACGTCGTTCACGTTCAGTTCACCGGTCTGGTAGGCGGCCTGGATGTTGATGTTCTTGTCGTCTTCGGAGAGCTTGACGGTGTAGCCGAAGTTGTCGAGCGCGACCTTGACGTCGACGTCCGGCTTGGTGACATCGATGCGCTTGATCTTGATGGCCGAGTCGCCGACCGACAGGCCGAACTTGCCCATGCGGCTGTCGACGTCCATGGACAGGCCCGTCATCTGCATCTTGATCGGGTCGCTGCTCTTGGTGCCGTCGACGGCGAGCGTGTCCGTCTTGGCGTTGGCGGTGATCGCCTGCAGGCCGCGGTCGAAGGTGCCGGTGATTTCCATGCCGCTGAAATCGACCGAATTGCCTTCATGCGTCACTTTCACCGGCGCGATGCGGGCGGTCGAGGCGGTGTTGCCGCCAAAGCTGACCACGGCATCGGTGATGAGGGGCGAGACGTCCTTGGTCAGCTCGAACACCGGCTTGACGTTGTCCGTCTTGGCCATTTCGGTGTGGACGAAGGCCAGCTTCGGGGCGATGGCGCCGCGCGCCAGCGCGCTCTTGGGGAACGGGCCGTGTTCGATGCGGGCGTCGAATTCCAGCATACCGTCGGGCAGCTCGCTCAGGCTCTTGTCGCTCTTGACGAACGACACGCCGTAGCGCGCCTGGGTCGAGAACAGGCCGCGTTCGTACTTGATCTGGTCGATGCGCAGGCCGAACAAAGGCGTGATCTTGGCCAGCTTCTCGTTGGCCTCGGCCAGGCGGTGCTGCGCGCCTTCCTCGATGCGCTTGCCGGTGTACCACGTGGCACCCACCCAGCTTCCCGCTCCCACTATGACCACGGCTAAGGTGATCGCTACGCTCTTTTTCATGTTTTGCTTTGTCGTTGATTGTCGAGTCTTGTCCGTGCGGCGCGGCGCCGTTGGGCGGTGCGGGCAATTGGGACATATTCATCGGCCTGTCAGGACCCGCGGCGAGTATACCGAGGCGAGATGGCCTGTTGCAGTGCGCGCCGTTACCGAAGATTTCAAAATGAAAGCCGGCGCCCTCGGGCGCCGGCCATATTGTCGACAAAACCGGTTTTACAGCGGGTCGAGGGGGTAGATCGGTCGCCGTACGTGCTGGAAGTCGAGCTGACTGTAATCGGAGGTGGTGACGCCCACGCCGGAGCATTCGATGATCTCGGTGGCCATGGCGGAGAAGCCCGCGCGCCAGTGGACGCGGCTCTTGAGCACCACATAGCGTTTCTGCAGCGGGTCGATTCCGGCTGACAGCAGGCAATTGATGTCGAAGGGCTCCTGGTGGCGCGACACCACCACGATCTCGACCCGCCCGGTGTCGATCACCACGGTCAGGCCGGTGTCGTTGCGCACGCCGCGGTACATGGGGCCGCGGTTCAGGTACACGCCGTCGAACACCAGCTTGACCCGCCCGGTCACGGTCAGCGGCTCGCCGGCGCGCTGAATGGCCGGCATGTCGACCTTGCCGCCCAGCGGCAGGGTGATGGTGCTGCCGACGCCGGCCGTGGCGGCCTCGCGCGCCGCCTGCGGATCACAGATGGCGTAGAACACCACGTTGTCCAGTTCCTGGCGCAGCACTTCGGCCAGCACCGCGGTGGTGTCCATGGTGCCGCCGGAGCCGGTGTTGTCGAAGTGGTCCAGCAGCACCACCGGGCCTTGCTCGATGGTCTTGGCGCGGGCGATGGTGGGGGCCAGCGGTTCCGGGTGGAACACCCACTTGGCGCGGTCGTTCCAGGCGCGCTCCAGCAGTTCGTCGCGGTATTGCTCGGCCTGCGCCAGGTTGGCGTCCGTACAGACCACCGCGCTCAGGCCGGCCTCGCGGATGTCGGCATGCGGGAAACCCACGAACACCGACGCCGCCAGCACGCCGTCGGCCTCCAGCTGGCGGCAGCGTTCCTGCAGCGATTTGTTGGGCTCGGCGTGGGTGCCCTGGCACATGACGTGCGGCAGCATGGGCTTGCCGGCCCAGGTCATGACCGGCTTGATCTCGCCCCGCAGCGTGCGCACGATGACGTTGGCGGCGCGCACGCCGGCCTCGCGGATGTCCACGTGCGGATAGGTGTGGAAGCCGCTGATGACGGTGGCGTTCTCGACGATGTCGGCATAGATGTTGGCGTGCATGTCGAGCGTCACGGCCACCGGGGTCTTGGGGTCGAGCTCGCGCAGGCGCCGCAGCAGGTCGCCCTCGGCGTCTTCCACGCCCTCGGCCACCATGGCGCCGTGCAGGTCCAGCAGGATGGCGTCGTAGCCGCCCTTGGCGACCTCGTCCAGCACCAGCTTGCACAGCAGTTCATGGGTCTCGGCGCTGGTCGGGCCGCTGGGCCAGGACTCGGCCGCCACCGGCACCACGATCTCGGCGCCGACCCGGCGCGCCACCTCGATGTAGCCGCCCAGGCCGCTGTCGGTGTTCTCGTAGGCCCGGATGGCGCGTTCGCCAGCCAGGATTTCAGGGTTGCCGCGGAAGAAACGCGCGAGCGGGGTGGGCACGGGCGAGAAGGTGTTCGTCTCGTGCTTGATCATTGCCAGAAGCCAACGCATGGAAATTCCTGTGGGTTGCCAAAGGGAAGGGGATCGGGCCTGCCAGCGAACGTCAGGCGGCCTGGGGCGGCCGCGGCCAGGGATGCTGGGCCGGGCGCATGCGCTCCCAGGCGTGGGCCACGCGCAGCACGCCGAGGTCATCGAAGCGCGCGCCGGCGATCTGCAGGCCGATCGGCAGGCCGGCCTGGGTGTAGCCGCAATTGACCGAGGCGGCCGGCTGCTCGCTCATGTTGTAGGGCAGCGTGTAGCCGATGTGGTGCATGGTCGTGGCGACCTCGTTGGTGGGCGCGGCCCACTCGGCGTTGTAGGCGACCACCGGCGCCACCGGCGACAGGACGTAGTCGAAGGGGGCGGTGGCGGCGACCGTCCTGGCGCGCACGTTGAGCGTTTCGTAGTAGCTGCGGAACACGGCTTCGCCGGACTGGCCGCCGCCGCTTTCGGCCCAGGTGCGGATGAACGGCAGGATCTTGGCGCGGCGTTCTTGCGGCAGGCCGCCCAGGTCGATGGCCGAACGGGTGCGCCAGAAGCGGTCGACGCCGTCCAGCATGTCGGGCGTCATCCACGGCTTGAGCGGCGTGACGATGGCGCCGGCGGCCTCGAACAGGCGGGCCGCGGCCTCGACCGCCGCGCGGATCTCGGGATCCAGCGGCAGGCCGCAGCCGGCGTCCAGCTGCAGGCCGATGCGCAGGCCGCGCACGTCCAGCTCCAGGTTGAGCCAGTCGAAGTCCTGGAACGGCAGGCTCATGTGGTCGCGCGCGTCGGGCTGCGACAGCACGCCCATCATCAGCGCGGCGTCGGCGATGTCGCGCGTCATGGGGCCGGCGCAGCGGCCCATGAAGGGCGGGTCGATGGGGATGCGGCCCAGGCTGGGCTTGAGCGTGGCGATGCCGCACCAGGCGGCCGGCAGGCGCACCGAGCCGCCGATGTCGGTGCCGATGTGCAGCGGGCCGTAGCCCGCGGCGGCGGCCGCGCCGGCGCCGGCGCTGGACCCGCCCGGGTTCTTGGTGAGGTCCCAGGGATTGCGCGTCAGCGCATGGAAGCTCGACAGCCCCGAGGACAGCATGCCGTAGTCGGGCATGGTGGTCTTGCCCAGCACCACCGCGCCGGCCTCGCGCATGCGCGCCGCCGGCGGCGCGTCGGTCGCTGCCGGCGTCAGGTCGGTGGCGGCCGTGCCCAGCGGCACCGGCACGCCGCGGGTGGCGATGTTCTCCTTGATGGTGGCGGGCACGCCGTCCAGCGAGTAGCCGCCGCAGGCCTGCGGCTCGCCCTTCATCCAGCGCGCCTCGGAGGCGCGTGCCTGGGCCAGCGCCTGGTCGGGGTCGAGCGCGTAGGTGGCGTGGATGTGCGGTTCCCAGCGGGCGATGTGATCGAGCACCGAACGGGTCGCCTCGACCGGCGAGAGGGTCTTGTTGCGATAGGCGGCCAGCAGTTCCTGGGCCGAGAGTTCATGCGGTTGCGACATGGCGGGTTCCAATGGAAGGTGGGGGGCCTGGAGGCCGCTACGCGGCGGGGGACGCGAGGCCGGCCGCCACGGGCCGGAAGTTGCGGAAGTCCCAGTCGCGTCCAGGCGCCGCGTCGATCAGGGCGCGGGTGTACTCGTGGCGGGGATCGGTCAGCACGGCCTGGGCGGCGCCGGTTTCGACGACCTTGCCGCGCTGCATGACCATGATGGTGTCGCAGATCTGCGCGGCCACGCGCAGGTCATGCGTGATGAACAGCACGCCCACGCCGGTGCGTTGGCGCACCTGCTCGAGCAGTTCCAGCACCTGCGCCTGCACCGACACGTCCAGCGCCGACACGGCCTCGTCGGCCACCAGGATCTCGGGGTCCATCACCAGCGCGCGGGCGATGCAGATGCGCTGGCGCTGGCCGCCGGAGAACTGGTGCGGATAGCGCCGCATGGCGTCGGGGCTGAGCCCGACCACCGACAGCGTCTCGCCGGCGCGCTGCTCGGCCTTGTCGCGGGGCACGCCGAAGTTGAGCAGGCCTTCGATGATCGATTCGCCCACGGTGCGGCGCGGGTTGAGCGAGCGGTACGGATCCTGGAACACGATCTGGATGCGGCGGCGCACCGGGCGCAGGGCCGCGCCGGACAGCGTGCTGAGGTCTTCGCCGCCCATCATCATGTGGCCGGCGGTGGGCTCGATCAGGCGCACGATGCAGCGCGCCACCGTCGATTTGCCCGAGCCGGATTCGCCCACGATGCCGAGGATCTCGCCCTTGCGCAGCGTCAGGTTGACATCGGCCGCGGCGATCACGTTCTGCGGCGCGCGGCGCGAGAGCAGCGCGCGCTTGCCGCCGTAGGTGCGGCCCAGGCCCTTGACGTGCAGCACCGGCTGGCCGGACGGCGCCTCGCGGTGCGAGGGCACCAGGCTGGGCACCGACGACACCAGCCGCCGCGTGTACGACTGCTTGGGCTCGGCCAGGATCTCGTGGCGCGTGCCGCTTTCGATCAGATCGCCGCGGTTCATCACCACGATGCGGTCGGCGATCTCGGCGACCACGCCGAAGTCGTGCGTGATGAACAGCACGGCGGTCTGGTGCTTGACCTGCAGTTCCTTGATGAGCAGCAGGATCTGCTTCTGCGTGGTGACGTCCAGCGCCGTGGTCGGCTCGTCGGCGATCAGCAGCTTGGGTTCGAGGATCAGCGCCATGGCGATCACGATGCGCTGGCGCTGGCCGCCCGAGAGCTGGTGCGGATAGGCATCGTAGATGCGTTCGACGTCGGGCAGATGCACCGAGCGGAACATCTCCAGCACCTTGGCGCGGCGCTCGGCGGCCGACATGCGGCGATGCAGCCGCAGCACTTCGTCGACCTGCTTGCCGACGGTGTGCACCGGGTTCAGCGCGGTCATGGGTTCCTGGAACACCATCGCCATGCGGGTGGCGCGCAGCTCGCGCAGGCGGCGCGGCGTGGCGCTGGCCACATCCTCGCCTTCGACCCGGATCGAGCCCGCGCTGATGCGCAGCACGCCGGGCGGCAGCAGGCCCATGACGGCCAGCGAGGTGACCGATTTGCCCGAGCCGGATTCGCCGACCACGCACACGGTCTCGCCGGCATGCACGTCCAGGCTCAGGTTGCGCACCACGCGGTTGCCGGCGCCGCCGACTTCCACCGACAAGTTGCGGATCGCCAGCACGGCGGACGAGGTATCGCCCGCGGGGGGAGTGGGAGAGTAGGTCATCGGCATCAGATCCTGCGCACCATTTTCGGATCGAGGGCGTCGCGCAGCGCGTCGCCCAGGATGTTCACGCTGAGCACGGTCAGCGACAGGAACAGCCCCGGGAACAGGATCAGGCCGGGCAGCATGCGGAAATACATGCGGCCCTCGGACATGATGTTGCCCCAGGAGGCGATCTCGGGCGGGATGCCCGCGCCCAGGAAGCTCAGGATGGCCTCGGTCAGCATGGCCGAGGCGAACACATAGGTGCCCTGCACCGTCAGCGGCGCGATCGTGCTGGGCACCATGTGGCGCCACAGCAGCAGCGGCAGCGGCGTGCCCAGCGCCAGCGCGGCCTCGACATAGGGCTCGCCGCGCACGGTCAGGATCTGGCCGCGCACCAGCCGCACCACCCGCGGGATCTCCGGAATGGTGATGGCCACCAGCACCGTGGTCAGGCTGGCGCCGGTCACCGACACCAGCGCGATCGCCAGCAGGATGCCGGGGATCGCCATGATGGCGTCCATGGTGCGCATGATGATGCCGTCGAGCGAGCGGAACCAGCCGGCGATGACGCCGACCACCAGTCCGATGGCGACGCTGACGACCGCGGCCCCCAGGCCCGCGATCAGCGAGACGCGCGCGCCATAGGCCACGCGCGACCAGACGTCGCGGCCGAAGGCGTCGGTGCCGAACAGGTAGTCGGTGAACGGCTGCTTCAGGCGCGCGCCGGGATTGATGAACGTCGGATCGACCGTGCCCAGCAGCGGCGCGAACAGGGCGATGGCGACGATGATGAGCAGCACCACCAGGGCCAGCATGACCGGCCAGCTCCTGAGGCCCTGGCGGATCTGGCGCCAGGCGGTGACGTGGGGCGTGCCGCCGCCGGGAAGATCGGCGGCCGCTTGCGCGGCGGCGTCGGTGGGCGTTTGCATGGCGTGGCCTCAGTATCGGATACGGGGGTCGAACACCGTGTAGGCGCAATCGACAACCAGATTGATGAACACGTAGACGAAGGCGAAGAACAACGTCAGGCCCTGGATCACGGGGTAGTCGCGCGCCAGCACGGCTTCGACCACCAGCCGGCCCAGGCCGGGGATGTTGAACACCGATTCGGTCACCACCACGCCGCTGATCAGCAGCGCGATGCCCAGGCCCACCACCGTGGCGATGGGCACGGCGGCATTGCGCAGCGCGTGGCCCAGCAGCACGCCGGTCTCGGTCAGGCCCTTGGAGCGCGCGGTGCGGATGAAGTCCTCGCCCATCACCTCGATGACGCTGGTGCGCGTGATGCGCGCGATCAGGGCGATGTACACCGTGGACAGCGCCAGCGACGGCAGGATCAGCCGGTGCAGGAACAGCCAGAAGCCATTGGCCAGCGGCGTGTAGCCCTGCACGTTGAACCAGCCCAGCTTGATGGCGAAGGCCCAGATCAGCAGGTAGCCGGTGACGAACACCGGCACCGAGAAGCCCAGCACCGAGAAGCCCATCACCGCCCGATCCAGCAGCCGGCCCTGGCGCCAGGCCGCCAGCACGCCCAGCGGAATCGCCACGATCAGCGTGAAGACCAGCGTCAGCACCGCCAGGCTGAGCGAAGGCTCGAGGCGCTGGCCGATGAGCTGGGTCACGGGCACGCCGGACATCAGCGAGGTGCCGAGGTCGCCCTGCAGCAGCTTGCCGCCCCAGATGACGAATTGTTTGACGACCGGTTTATCCAGGCCCATCGTCTGGCGTATCTGTTCGATACGCTCGGGCGTGGCGCCATCGCCCGCCATGATGATGGCCGGATCCCCCGGGCTCAGACGCAATATCGCGAAGACCACCACCGCGACCATCACCAGAACGGGGATGGTCGCGAGGAGCCGGCGTGAGACGAATGCCAGCATGTATTTCCCCCTGAACTACCTGCCCATCAAGGGGCTTTCTTGACGTTCCAGAACGCGAACACCGGCGCGTGCACCAGGCCCGAGAGCTTGGTCGTGTAGACGGTGGGCACGGACATCTGGCCCAGCGGCACGTACAGGCCTTCGTCGATGCCGATGCGCTGCAGCTCGTCGGCGATCTTCTTCTGCTCGGCCGGATCGGAGGTCAGCGCGAACTTGGTGCGCAGTTCCTCGACTTGCGGGAAGTCGGGCCAGCCGAACCAGGCGTTGTCGCCGTTGGCCGCGGCCGGGGCCGAGCGCACCGGGTCCATCACGTCGGTGGCGTACCAGTTGGTGTTGTGGATGTTCCAGCCGCCTTCGGCCGGCGCCGCCTTCGAGGCGCGGCGGGTGGCCACGCTCTGCCAGTCCATCGCCGCCAGGTTGACGTTGAAGCCGGCCTTGCGCAGGGCCTGGGCCATCACCACCGGCTGCGCCGACAGCGTGCCGACGTCGGTGGCGTGCATCACCAGGATCGGGGTGTTGTCATAGCCGGCTTCCTTCAGCAGGGCCTTGGCCTTCTCGATGTTCGAGGGCACCACCACGTCCTTGCCGATGTCCGATTCCAGCGGCGTGCCGCAGCCCCACAGCGAGGCGCAGGTCTTCCAGTACTTGGGATTGCCGACCAGCGCCTTCATCACGTCTTCCTGGCCGATGGCGTACATCGCGGCCTGGCGGATCTTCTTGTTGTTGAAGGGCGGGTACTTGAAGTTGAAGCGGTACATCGTGAAGTAGCCGACCGGGCTGAGCGACTCTTCCTTCAGGTCCTTGTTGCCCTCGACCATCGGCAGCAGGTCGTAGGGGAATTGCTCGACGAAGTCGATCTCGCCGCCCAGCAGCGCGTTGGCGGTGGTCAGGGCGTCGGGCATCACGTCCCATTCGACCTTGTCCACGTTCACCACCTTGCCGCCGGCCAGGCCGCTGGCGGGCTCTTTGCGCGGCACGTAGTCGGCGTTCTTGGCGTAGACGGTCTTCACGCCCGGCTTGAACTCGATGACCTTGAACGGACCCGAACCGGTCATGTCGGTGATCGGCTGGCCGATGGGCAGGTCGGCGATGCGCTTGGGCATCATGAACGGCGCGGTGCCGGTCGGCTTGGACAGGGCGCGCAGCGCCAGGTCCGTGGGTTCCTTCATGACGATGCGGAAGCTGTTGTCGTCGATGACCTCGATCTTGTCGGTGAATTTCAGCAGCGTGCGGCCCATGCCGTCGCCCGCGGCCCAGCGCTTGATCGACGCGACGCAGTCCTCGGCCGTGACGGGCTTGCCGTCATGCCATTTCTGGCCCGGGCGCAGCGTCATGGTGTAGGTCTTGCCGTCGGCCGAGACATCCCACTTGTCCAGCATCTGCGGCTGGATCTTGTTGTCGGCGTCGGTGGCCAGCAAGGTGTCGTAGATCATGTAGCCGTGCCACGTCGTGATGTACGCGGTGGTGGCGTGCGGATCGGTCAGGCGCAGCGGCGAGTGCATCACCGCCTTGATGACGGTGTCGGCGTAGGCGCCATGGGCCATCAGCAGGGTGGCGCCGGCGAACGCGGCCGCGCGGACGAACTTGAGCATGAAATTCCCCTTTTATGCGTAGTGAGCGGCGCGGATTGCCGCTACGTCGTTGACGCGCCGCGCCTTGGCGCGGCGTGCGAGGGTCAATCGGTTGCGGCGCCGGCAAAGACCGGGCCGCAAGGCGCCATTCTGATGCCCGGACGCAACCGTGTCCATGGTTGTTTTGCCACATCCATCAGCATCGAGCCGGGCGCGGCGCAAACCAGGATCGTGTGCGCGATCGGCGTGAAATCCGCGCGGAAATGCGCCGAGCTTTTCACCGCCAGAATGGCCGCGCGGCGCGGCTCGACGCCGGCGAAGCGGAACATCTCCTGGTCGGCCATCTGCACCTTGTTGGACGCCACCACGATGCGCACGCCGCCGATGCGCAGACAGGCGCTGGGACCCAGGTCCATATGGAAGCCGCGGTAGAACGCGCCATGCGTATCGAAGCGCCCATCCGAAGTTTTCTCCACGATGAACTCCGCGTCCAGCGGTTCGTCGTCGGGAATACCCGAATGTCCACCTAGTGCAATGCGGACCGTTTTACCAACGCCTGCGCGATGCGCTGCCAGCGCCGCTTCCGGATCGACGATCAGTCCGATGGCGGCGTCGCGCACCTGGTGGCGGATCAAAGCCCGCAGCAGGCCGGTGGTGTCCGAACTGCCGCCCGCGCCGGGGTTGTCCTGCGCGTCGGCGATGACGACCGGGGCATTGGCCTCGCGCGCCAGGCGCAAGGCGGTGGTGACGGCGTCATCCGGTGTGTGGAGCGTGCCGCCGAAGTCGCGTTCGGCATCGAGCACCGCGCGCGCCAGCGTGTCGGCGGCCGCATCGGCCTCGGCCTGGGTGGCGCCATAGGCCCACACCGCGGGCAGGCAATCGGGGAAATCCGCCGCCGGAAAACCGGTGGCCAGCGACACGCTCTGGGCGCCGCGCGCCTCGATCTCGCCCACCATCCGGTACAGGCTGCGCGCCGGTTCGATGTCGGTCGATTGCCAGCACAGCGGAATCAGGTAGGGCAGTTGCCGCAGCGCCACGCAGGGCCGCGGCGCGCCGGCCAGGCGCCGCGCCAGCAGCGCGGCGGCGCGCTGGCCGGTCTCGGCCATGTCGATATGCGGATAGGTGCGATAGCAGACCAGCGCATCGGCGTAGCGCACCATCGCCGGTGTCATGTTGGCGTGCAGGTCGAGGCTGGCCACCACCGGCACGTCGGCGCCGACCAGCGCGCGCACGCGCTTGAGCAGTTCGCCCTCGCCGTCGTCCAGGTGCTCGGTGACCATGGCGCCGTGCAGGTCGAGGTACACGCCGTCCAGCGGCATGGCCGCCTTCAGGCCCTGCAGGATCAGCGCGCTGATGCGCTCGAACGCATCCTCGGTGACCGGGCCGGACGGGCTGGCCGCGGCCCACGTGGCCGGCAGCAGCGTGTGCTGCCGCATGGCCTCGATAAAGCCGGCCACGGGAATGTTAGCCCCCGCCACGGCCTGGAACATCGCCGGGCCGCTGACCAGTCTTGGCCAGCCGCCGCCCTTGTCGGCGAAGTCTTCCCAGGCCGCGCGCGAAGGCGCGAACGTATTGGTTTCATGCTGAAAGCCGCCGATCCCGATGCGCATCAGGATTCCCCTTGTTGTGTGTCTTTCGGCAAAACCCCGGCCGCTTTGCGGCTCGGGGCGGTGAGAGCGTCTACATGATTACTTGGCCACCGGCATGGTGAATTCCGCGCCCTTGGCGATGCTGTCCGGCCAGCGCTGCATCACGCTCTTGTAGCGCGAGTAGAAGCGGATGCCTTCCTCGCCGTAGGCGTGGTGATCGCCGAACAGCGAGCGCTTCCAGCCGCCGAACGAGTGCCAGGCCATCGGCACCGGAATCGGCACGTTGATGCCGACCATGCCCACCTTGATCTGGCGGGCGAAGGCGCGCGCCACGCCGCCGTCGGACGTGAAGCAGGCCACGCCGTTGCCGAATTCATGGGCGTTGATCAGTTCGACCGCGGCGGCGAAGTCGGGCACGCGCACCACGCACAGCACCGGTCCGAAGATCTCTTCGCGGTAGATGTTCATCGTGGGCTTGACCTTGTCGAACAGCGTGCCGCCCAGGAAGAAGCCCTTTTCCGCGCCCGGCACCTTCAGGCCGCGGCCGTCGACCACCATCTCGGCGCCGGCGGCGACGCCGTCCTCGATGTAGCCGATGACCTTGTTGCGGTGCTGCGCGGTGACCAGCGGGCCCATTTCGGCATCGCCCTGCATGCCGTCCTTGACCACCAGCGCCTTGACGCGCGGGACCAGGCGTTCGATCACCTTGTCGGCCACGTCGCCCACCGCCACGGCCACCGAGATCGCCATGCAGCGCTCGCCGGCCGAGCCGTAGGCCGCGCCCATCAGCGCGTCGGTGACCTGGTCGAGGTCGGCGTCGGGCATCACCACCAGGTGGTTCTTGGCGCCGCCCAGGGCCTGCACGCGCTTGCCGCGGCGCGTGCCTTCGGCGTAGATGTATTCGGCGATCGGGGTCGAGCCGACGAAGGACAGGGCCTCGACGTCGGGGTGCGCGATCAGCGCGTCCACGGCCTGCTTGTCGCCGTGCACCACGTTGAACACGCCCGGCGGCAGGCCGGCTTCGGTCAGCAGCTCGGCCAGGCGCAGCGAGGCCGAGGGATCGCGCTCGGACGGCTTGAGCACGAAGGTGTTGCCGCAGGCGATGGCCACCGGGAACATCCAGCACGGCACCATCATCGGGAAGTTGAACGGCGTGATGCCGGCCACCACGCCCAGGGCCTGGCGCATGCTCCAGTTGTCGATGCCGCCGCCGATCTGGTCGGAATACTGGCCCTTGAACAGATGCGGAATGCCGCAGGCGAATTCGACGATCTCGATGCCGCGCATCACTTCGCCCTTGGCGTCCGAGAACACCTTGCCGTGCTCGCGCGTGATCAGCTCGGCCAGTTCGTCCTGGTGCTTGTCCAGCAGCGCCTTGAAGTTGAACAGCACGCGGGCGCGCTTGAGCGCGGGCGTTTCGGACCAGGCCGGAAAGGCGGCCTTGGCCGAGGCCACGGCCAGCGCCACCTCATCGGTGGAGGCCAGCGGCACGGACGTGATGATCTCGCCCGTGGCCGGATTGAAACCGTCGGCGTAACGGTTGCTGCGGCCATCGTAGGGCTGGCCGTTGATGTAGTGGGAGAGGTTCTTCTTCATGGGAAAGCTCGGAGCGGGGTTCTTTGAAAATGCCGGAGGGCGGCCAGGGGCCGCCCGCCATTGCGTGCGATGCGCGGCGCCTGCGCCGCGCGGGAGTTACGCGACTTCCTTGAGCACCTTGCCGATCTGCTCGAAGATCTGGCCGATCTGGGCCTCGTCGATGATCAGCGGGGGCGAGACGGCGATGATGTCGCCGGTGTAGCGCACCATCAGGCCGCTGTCGAAGCACTTCTGGAACACTTCGGCGGCGCGCGCGCCCGGCGCGCCGGCGCGCGGCGCCAGCTCGACGCCGGCCACCAGGCCCAGGTTGCGCACGTCGATCACGTGCGGCGCGCCCTTCAGGCTGTGGGCCGCCTGCTCGAAGGCGCCGGACAGCTTGCGGGCGCGGCCGAACAGGTCTTCGCGGCGGTAGATGTCCAGCGTCGCCAGGATGGCGGCGGCCGCCAGCGGGTGGGCCGAATAGGTGTAGCCGTGGAAGAATTCGATGCCGCCGGCCGGGCCGTTGACGATGGCGTCATGCACTTCGCGGCGCACCGCGACCGCGCCCGCGGGCACGGCGGCGTTGCTGACGCCCTTGGCCATCGCGATCAGGTCCGGCGTCACGCCGAAGAATTCCGACGCGGTGGCCGCGCCGAGGCGGCCGTAGGCGGTGATGACTTCGTCGAAGATCAGCAGGATGCCGTGCTTGGAGGTGATCTCGCGCAGCTTTTCCAGGTAGCCCTTGGGCGGGATCAGCACGCCGGTCGAGCCGGCCATCGGTTCGACGATCACCGCCGCGATGGTCGAGGCGTCGTGCAGCGCGACGATGCGTTCGAGTTCATCGGCCAGTTGCGCGCCCCAGGCCGGCTGGCCCTTGGAATAGGCGTTCTGCTCCAGGTTGTGGGTGTGGGGCAGGTGGTCGACGGCGGGCAGCAGCGCGCCGGAGAAGGTCTTGCGGTTGGTCGAGATGCCGCCGACCGAGATGCCGCCGAAGCCCACGCCGTGGTAGCCGCGCTCGCGGCCGATCAGGCGGGTGCGTTGGCCTTCGCCGCGGGCGCGGTGGTAGGCCAGGGCGATCTTCAGTGCGGTGTCGACCGACTCCGAACCCGAGTTGGTGAAGAACACGCGGTCCAGGCCCTGCGGCATGAAGCTGGCGACCGCGGTGGCGGCCTCGAAGGCCAGCGGATGGCCGAGCTGGAAGCCGGGGGCGTAGTCCATGATGCCGGCCTGGCGCGAGATCGCCTCGACGATCTCCTGGCGGCCGTGGCCGGCGTTCACGCACCACAGGCCGGCGGTGCCGTCCAGCACCTGGCGGCCGTCGGCCGAGGTGTAGTACATGCCCTTGGCCGACGCCAGCATGCGGGGATGCGCCTTGAACTGCTTGTTGGCGGTGAAGGGCATCCAGAGATGGGACAGGTCGGGCAACTCGGCGGGGGCGTTCATGGCGGCTCCAGGGGTAGGACAGACGCCGGAGCCCTGCGCGCGTGTCGGGCGGGCGGCCGGCGGGATGCGATTGATTCTGGTACGTCCGGCGAGGAATGAAAATATACAATCCGCGCAAACCGGGCTAACTGTATAGTTGCAAGCATGACAACTGTACAGTTAGCGTAGCGCCGTGATCGACTTCAAGCCCGTGCGTGCCCGCGGCCAGGCGCCGACCCTGGTGGACCAGGTGGTGGCGGCCGTGTTGCGCGCCATCGAGGCGCAGGAGCTGCGTCCGGGTATGTCCCTACCCTCGGTGCGCGACTTCGCGCGCCAGCACCAGGTCAGCACCTTTACCGTGGCCAGCGCCTACAGCCGCCTGGTTTCGCTGGGCTGGCTGGCCGCGCGCCCGGGCGCCGGCTACCGCGTGGCCTCGCCCGACGCGCCGCCGCGCCGGGGCGAGCCGCAGTCCTGGGAGCCGCCGCGGCTGAACGCCGCCTGGCTGCTGTCGGACATCTTCGCGGACCACTCCATCCCCATCAAGTCGGGCTGCGGCTGGCTGCCGGGCGAATGGCTCAATGAAGAAGGGCTGCACATGGCGCTGCGCCACATGGGCCGGGTGCCGGCCATGCGCATCGCCAACTACGGCCATCCCTATGGTTACGCGCCGCTGCGCGAGACCATCGCCGCCACGCTCAGCGCCCAGGGCATGGAAGTGGAGGTGTCGCAGGTGCTGCTGACCCAGGGCGTGACGCACGGGCTCGACATGGTGATCCGCACGCTGCTGCGTCCGGGCGATACCGTGCTGGTCGAGCAGCCGGCCTACGCCAACCTGCTGCAGATGCTGCGCCTGGCCGGGCTGCGGGTGGTGCCGGTGGCGCGCACGCTGGACGGGCTGGATTGCGAGGCGCTGGAGCAGGCCGCGTCGCAGCACCGGCCGCGCGCGCTGTTCGTCAACACCGCCCTGCAGAACCCGTCGGGCGCCAGCATCAGCATGGCCAACGCCTTCCGTATCCTGCAACTGGCCGAGCGCCACGGGCTGTGGGTGGTCGAGGACGACATCTCGCGCGAACTGGCGCCCGGCGTCACGCCCATGCTGGCGGCGCTCGATGGCGGCCGCCGGGTGGTCTACCTGGGCGGCTATTCCAAGGTCATCAGTCCCTCGGTGCGGGTGGGCTACGTGGTGGCGCACCGCGACCTGGCGCGCGACATCGCCCGCACCAAGATGGCGGTGGGCCTGACCTCGCCGGAGATCATGGAGCGCATCGTGCACCAGGTCATCCGCGAAGGCCGCTATCGGGCGCACATCGAACGCACCCGCGAACGGCTGGCCCAGGCCCACGCGACGGTGGCGGGGCTGATGGCGCAGCATGGGTTCGAGATCTATGCGCGGCCGCAGGCGGGCCTGTTCCTTTGGGCCAAGGTGGCCGGCCAGTGGCGCGCGCGCGGCGCCAACGGCCTGGCCGGGCTGGCGCTGAAGGATGGCATCTGGCTGGCGCCGGGGTCGTACTTCGAGGCCGACGAGGCCGATACGCCGTGGGTGCGTTTCAACGTGGCGTATTCGGAAGCCCCGGCGTTGTGGCGCTTCATGCGCAACGAGGGCGCGGCGTAGTCGTTCCGGCGGGACGTCCCGGCGCGGCCGGGAGCGGCGGCAACCCGGCCGCCGTCGTCGCCAGGGTGGGGTTCAGGCGCGTTCGTACGTCACGAAGTCGTAGCGGTAGCCGTTTTCCTCGGGCTGCGCCTCGCGCGCGGTTTCGCGCCACTGGAAGCCGGGCAGCAGCGGGAAGAAGGCGTCGCCCTCGACTTCGGCATGGACTTCGGTGGCCAGGATGCGGCTGGCCAGCGCCAGGGCCTGCGTGTAGATCTGCGCGCCGCCGATGACGAAGGCTTCGGCGCTGTCGCCGCAGGCGGCGATGGCGGCCTCCAGCGTCGGCACCACGGTGGCGCCCGCGGCCTCGAAGGCGGGGTTGCGGCTGATGACGATATTGGCGCGGCCGGGCAGGGGGCGGCCCAGCGAGTCCCAGGTCTTGCGGCCCATGACGATGGGATGGCCCAGGGTGCTGCGCTTGAAGTGCGCCAGGTCGCCCGGCAGTTTCCAGGGCAGGGCATTGTCGCGGCCGATGGCGCGGTTGGTGGAATAGGCGACGATCAGGGTCAGGCGGGCGGACATGCGGGCGGGGCGCTCAGGCAAGGGGAGCCGGCATGGCCGGCGGAAAGACCCCAAGCGTAGCAAATCTGGCCGGCGCCGTTTCAGCTGGAGGCGTGTTCCAGGAATTCGTCGGCCGGCATCGGCTTGCCCAGCAGGAAGCCCTGCAGCGAATCGCAGCCCAGGCCGGTCAGGAATTTCTGCTGCGCGGTGGTTTCCACGCCCTCGGCCACGATGCGCAGGTTCAACTGCTGCGCCAGCGCGACGATCGCCGAGATGATGGCGGCGTCCTCGTTGTCGTTGTCCAGCTGGTTGACGAAGCCGCGGTCGATCTTCAGTTCGGTCGCGGGCAGGCGCTTCAGGTACAGCAGGCTGGAGTAGCCGGTGCCGAAATCGTCGATCGAGATGGTCACCCCCAGTCCCGACAGGCGCTTGAGCACCGTCAGGCTGGCCTCGGCGTCGCGCATCGCGGTCGATTCGGTCACTTCCAGCGTCAGGCAGGCGGGCGGCACGTCGTGGCGCGCCAGCGCGCTGCGCACGGTCTCGACCAGGCCGGAATGGGCGAACTGCAGCGCCGAGATGTTGACGGCGATGGTCCAGTGGCCCTGTCCGGCGTTGATCCACTCGCGCATCTGGCGGCAGGCTTCGTTGATGACCCATTCGCCGATCGACAGGATCAGTCCGGTCTTTTCCGCCGTGGGAATGAACTGGTCGGGGCCTACCAGGCCGCGGGTCGGGTGGTTCCAGCGCAGCAGCGCCTCGGCGCCCATGATGGGGCCGGCGGGCGCTTCGTACTTGGGCTGGTAGTGCAGCACGAACTGGTCGCGCTCCTGCGCCAGGCGCAGGTCGTGCAGCAACTCGATCTGCTCGTGCGCGTCGGCGTTCATCGACGGCTCGAAGAAGCTGTAGCCGGTGCCGCCCAGGCGCTTGGCGTGGTACATCGCGGCGTCGGCGTTGGTCAGCAGGGCGTGGGTGTCCTCGCCGTCGTTGGGGTAGATGGCGATGCCGACGCTGGAGGTCACCAGCACTTCGTGGCCGTACACCATGACGGGGCGGGCGATCGCCTCGATCAGGCGGTCCGCCACGTTGGCGGCGTCGGTCGGTTCCACCACTTCGCTGAGCACGATGAATTCGTCGCCGCCGAGCCGCGCCACGGTGTCGTGGGTGCGCAGCGTCTGGCGGATGCGCTGGGCCAGGTCGATCAGCAGGGCGTCGCCGGTATGGTGGCCGTAGGCGTCGTTGACCGCCTTGAAACCGTCCAGGTCGAAGAACAGCACCGCGAAATAGCCCTTGCGGCGGCTGGCGCTCTCGATCGCCTGCTCCAGCCGGTCTTCCAGCAGGATGCGGTTGGGCAGCTTGGTCAGGGTGTCATGCAGCGCCAGCTGCACCAGTTCCTCGTTGGCCTCGGCCAGCGACGAGGCCAACGCCGAGGTGCGGGCTTCCAGGCGGTTGTCCAGCACCGCCACCACCAACGCGATGGCCAGCACGCTCAGGGTCACGGCGGTGACGGCGATGGCCAGCCAGCCGGCCGAGATGCCGGTGTTCGCCGCCATGCAGATGCTGTCGGCGGGGAAGCCGGCGGCCTTCATGCCCGTGTAGTGCATGCCGACGATCGCCAGCCCCATCACCACGGCCGCCAGCGGCCGCGACAGCGCCACCCGCGGGCCGTCGTGGCGCAGGCGGTAGGTGATCCAGAGGGCGGCGCCCGAGGCCGCCACCGCGATGGCGATGGACAGCGCGAACCAGGTCGGGTCATAGATGATGCCCGGCATCATCCGCATGGCGGCCATGCCGATATAGTGCATGGCGGCGATGCCCGCGCCCATCAGCAGGGCGCCCATGATCAGCCGGCGCCAGGGCAGGTCGTCCTTGCAGACGATCCACAGCGCGAAGGCGGAGCAGCCGATGGCGATGGCCAGCGACAGCAGCGTCAGCGGCAGGTCGTAGCCCATCGGGATGGGCAGGTTGAACGCCAGCATGCCGACGAAGTGCATGGACCAGATGCCGATGCCCATGGCGAGCGCGCCGCCGGCCAGCCAGTAACGCGCCGCCGGCAGTCCGTTCGCCGCCCTGACGCGGTTGGCCATACCCAGCGCCGTGTATGACGCCAGGATGGCGACCCCTAGGGATACGAGGACGAGCGAAGGGTTATATGTTCCAACGAGCATTTTTGGGGTCCTGTCCTGAGCGCATACAGCCGCCGCGCCGGCCTCAATTCAAATCAATTAGTAGTCAACAGTTGCAAACGAGCCGCAAGAGGATCCTGCTGTCGACGCTGGCGATTTACGTACTCACTAGTCTGGATGGGGGGTGCGGCGCTGCACTGCAGGCGGTCGGCGAGGTCGGGCGGCTTGCCCGGCTACGCGGCGAGTGGCAGGCACGGCGCGACATGGGCCGTTCAGAAACCAAGGCGCGCAGGGCTTGATGGCCGCGCGTCCGAGGCTAAGGGATGGGTTATACCGAAAACGCGCCTCCAGAAGCTCACCAATCTTCACCTGCGCGAGAGGGGCGCTCCCGGCGCCTGGGCGGCCGGCCCGTGGCCGGTGTGCAATGCCGCTCGCCGGCCTCAGACCGCCATGGGCGCCGTCAGCGGGGCGTGGTGAGTGTAGCCCTCCAGCGAGAAATCGCCCGGCTCGACCTTTTCCAGCCATTCCGGCTCGTAGCGGCCGGTCTGGGCGAAATCGGGAATGCGGTCGGACAGCACCAGCCGCGGCGCCGCGTGCGGCGTGCGGGTCAGTTGCTCGCGCAGCATCGGCAGGTGATTTTCGTAGATATGCGCGTCGCCGATGAAGTAGGTGAACCAGCGCGGCGTGTAACCGGTCAGCCGGCCCACCAGGTGCAGCAGCGCCGCGCCCTCGGTCAGGTTGAACGGCGTGCCCAGCCCGACATCGTTGGACCGGATGTACAGGCACAGCGAGATCTCGCGGGTGGTCGCATTCGGCAGGAACTGATAGAGCAGGTGGCAGGGCGGCAGCGCCATTTCCTCGATCTGCGCCCAGTTCCAGCCGTGGAACAGGATGCGGCGGTCGCCCGGACGCTCGTGGATGGTATCCAGGCACTGGCGCAACTGGTCGACCGCTTTATAGAGCAGCACCTTGGACACGCCGCCGTCCTGCAGATCGGCCACCTTGGTGTAGCCGCGCGCCAGGGCGTCATCGACCTGGCCGGCGCGGTCGGCGTCCAGCACCTTGTACGCCGGCCACTGGCGCCACTGCACGCCGTAGACCGGGCCCAGGTCGTCCGGGCCCTCGCGGTAGGGGTTGGCCAGCCACTGGGCGTTCTCGTTGGCGTTCTGGTCCCAGACCTTGCAACCCAGTTCGCGGAATTGCGCCGCGCTGCGCACGCCGCGCAGGAAGCCGACCATCTCGCCGATGGCCGATTTGAAGGCCAGCTTCTTGGTGGTCACGGCCGGAAAGCCCTGCTGCAGGTCGAAGCGCAGCGAGGCGCCCGGCATGCTCAGCGTGCGTATTCCCGTCCGATTTTCCTGCCACGCGCCGGTGTCCAGGATGGATTGAACGAGGTCCAGGTATTGTTTCATGGGTACAGAATCTGAAAAGGCTGAGGTGGCGTGCGCGGCGGGCCGCGTCAGGCCGCCGCGGGGGCTTCCTGGGTGTCGACGATATCCACCGAGAAGGTCAGTTCGGCGGTCTTTTCGAGCATGGCGGACGCCGAGCAGTATTTCTCATGCGACAGCTGCACCGCGCGCTCGACCGCGGCGCGCGGCAGGTTGCGGCCGGTGACCGTGAAGGCGAAGTGGATGCGCGTGAACACCTTGGGGTCGACATCGGCGCGGTCGGCCTGCAGCTTGACGCTGCAGCCGGTCACGGCATGGCGGCCGCGCTTGAGGATCAGCACGACGTCATAGGCGGTGCAGCCGCCGGTGCCGGCCAGCAGCATTTCCATGGGGCGGGGCGCCAGGTTGTGGCCGCCGCCGTCCACCGCGCCGTCCATCACGGCCACGTGGCCGCTGCCGGTGCTGGCGGTGAAGAGCATGCCGTTGGGGCCGCCCCAGTCGATCGTGCATTCCATTTGTCAGGTCCTTGTGCTTGAGCGCAGTCAATGGCTGATGATACCCGTTGCGTACAATTCCGCTTGAGAGCCCCGCCCCGCATCAGGGGTGTGCGGCCAATCCAGGAGCCGTCCATGTCCCCCACCTTGTCCCAATCCGGTCCCGCCGCCTTCCTGCGCCGCTCGAATCCGCTGGATGCACTGTTGGCGGAAGCCGACCGCGCGCTGCGCGTGCTGTCCGGCAGCGCCAGCGCCGGCCGGCCCAATCCGGCCACGGCCGAAGAGGCGCCGGACACCTTGTCGGCGCAGGAAAAGCGCCACGCGGCCGGGCTGATGCGGGTCAACCACGTGGGCGAAGTCTGCGCCCAGGCGCTGTACCGCGGGCAGGCCGCGGTGTGCCGCGAACCCGGCCCGCGCGCCCTGTTGCTCGAGGCCGCCGGCGAGGAAGTCGACCACCTGGTGTGGTGCAACCAGCGCCTGACCGAGCTGGGCAGCCGCCCCAGCCTGCTCAATCCGGTCTGGTACGCGGGCTCGTTCGCGCTGGGCCTGCTGGCCGGTTATGCGGGCGCGCCGCGCAACCTGGGCTTCATGGCCGAAACCGAAAAACAGGTCGAGGCGCACCTGGAAGGGCATCTGCGCACCCTGCCCGAGCAGGATGCCCGCTCGCGCCAGATCGTGCAGAAGATGAAGGAAGACGAGGCCCAGCACCGCGCCAGCGCCGAAGCCGCGGGCGGCGTGCCGCTGCCCGGTCCGGTCAAGGCCGCCATGCGGGCGATGTCCAAGGTCATGACGACGACCGCCTACCGCATCTGAGGCGGCCGGCCTGCGGGCATGCCTGCCCGTGGGGCATGAAAATGTTGCAATGCGCAAAAATTGCAGCATATTGGTGCCGCATGCACCTTTCCGGTGCAAGGAATAGGGCGGGAATACCCGGAATCAGCTAGGGTAAGTCCGCAAGGGGTTTACCCCTTCGGCAATAACCCTCCGTTTTCGAAGGTCATTGCTGCATGCGGCTTTCCGGGCGACGGCCAAGCGGATTGCGGCAAAAATGCAACGCGGAATGGTGCGGTGCGTTGGGCTAAAAAAAAATCTTGCATCGCACAAAAAAACCCGATACTATGCATCTCATCGGATGTTGAAACGCAGTCGGCGCGGTTCAAAAGCAAAGTCCAAGCAGGACAAGCAACACAGAACCCCGACAGCGCAGTGAGCGAAAGCGGCTCCCAGCATGCCAAGGTTGTCTCCTCCACCCTCCTCCTTTGGTGGATTTAGCCCGAGATCTCACGATCTCGGGCTTTTTTTTAAGCCAAATCAATGCGTCCCTATTTATGCCGGATGTCCGGTCTTTCGCGCCGGGCGAGGCAGGGGCGAAAGGGCCGTGGTCCTACCTTGGCGCGCTCCGCGTTTTCCCTTGGATATTTCGCATCGACAGAGGCGGAAAGCTCTACAATTAATGCATGAAATCCGCATTTCCGCGCGCCGCCGGCCGCGTTGCAGCATCTCCCGCCAAACGGGGGTCCCCGCACGTGTCCTGGCCGGGGTTGCGGACGTTACGTTCTGTCCCGGTGATTTGCACTTCCTTATCCCTCCCATATATGGGCGTTACACCTGCCGCCGATAATGGCCGGCCTGTCTCGATAGACCAACCAGAGGTGACCTTGTGACCTGGCTGTACATATGCGTGGTCGCGTTCATGGTGGGGGGACTCATCGTGGCGTCGGAGCGCTGGCATGGCGCCTTCACCGGCGACAGCGATCTCAACAAACCGCAAGCGAACCATTCGCGCGCCACGCCTCGCGTGGGCGGACTGGCCGTGCTGGCGGGCACGCTCATGGGCCTGCTGGTGCTCGGGCCCGAAAACATGACCCTGACCTGGCTGTGGCCCGCGCTGTTCGTGTCGGCGCTGCCCGTGTTCGTGGCCGGCCTGCTCGAAGACATCACCAAGGACATCGGCGCCAGCAAGCGCCTGCTGGCGGCGTTCGCGTCGGCCGCGATCGCCTGGTGGCTGCTGGGCGGCGTCAGCCGCGTCGGCATGGCCCCGGTGGATTATGTCCTGTCATATTGGCCCGTTTCCCTGATTTTCACGATGTTCGCGGTGGGTGGCTGTACCCATGCCCTGAACATCGTCGACGGCATGAACGGCCTGGCCGGCATGGTCGCGACGCTGATGGCGGTGTCCATCAGCCTGGTCGCGCTGCAGGTCGGCGATGTGCCGATCTTCCTGGTGGCGGCGGCGCTGGCTTCGGCCACGCTCGGCTTCCTGGTCTGGAATTTCCCGTTCGGCCGCGTCTTCCTGGGCGATGGCGGCGCGTACTTCCTGGGTTTCATGCTGGCCGAGCTGGCCGTGCTGCTGGTGGTGCGCAACCCGTCGGTGTCGCCGTTCTACGCGCTGGCGGTGTTGTTCTATCCCGTCTTCGAAACCGGCTTTTCCATCTGGCGCCGCCGCTTCAAGCGCGGCGTGCCGGTGGACCAGCCGGATGCCTTGCACCTGCATCAGCTGGTGTTCCGCCGCCTGGTGCGCGTGACCTTCAGCCGCGGCCGCCGCCATGCGGTGCCGGCGCTGTGCAATGCCCTGGCATCGCCCTACATGTGGGTGCTGGCCCTGATCGGCCTGGTGCCCGCCACCATCTGGTGGGACAACGCCTGGGCGCTCAGCGCCAGCCTGGTGGTGTTCGCCAGCGTCTATATCTGGCTGTATGCGCGACTGGTGTCGTGGCGCCGTCCGGGGTGGCTGCTGTTGCCCTCCGTCCTGCGAGCCGATTAAGTGTTGGGCGCCCCGGTGATTGCCGCCGGGGGCCCGGTTATCCATCACCCCGACCATATTTAAAATGCCGTAATCGTTTTACGGTGAGGGAGAGTTATGTTGCGTATTCAGGATGTGAAACTCGCGGTCGTCGGCCTGGGCTATGTCGGCCTGCCGCTGGCAGTGGAATTCGGCAAGAAGCGCTCGGTCATCGGCTTCGATATCAACACGCGCCGGATCGACGCCCTGAAGGCCGGTCACGACCACACGCTGGAAGTCAGCGACATCGAACTGGCTGAAGCCAAGCAACTGTCCTACACCGCCGACCGCGCCGAACTCGGCCAGGCCAATGTGTTCATCGTCACCGTGCCCACGCCGATCGACGAGTACAAGCAGCCCGACCTGACCCCGCTGGTCAAGGCCAGCGAGACCATCGGCTCGGTGCTCAAGCGCGGCGACATCGTCATCTACGAATCGACCGTCTATCCCGGCGCCACCGAGGAAGACTGCGTGCCGGTGCTGGAACGCGTGTCGGGCCTGAAGTTCAATGTCGACTTCTACGCCGGCTACAGCCCCGAGCGCATCAACCCGGGCGACAAGGAACACCGCGTCAGCACCATCAAGAAGGTCACCTCGGGCTCGACGCCCGAAGTGGCCGAGCTGGTGGACCAGCTGTACAAGCAGATCATCACCGCCGGCACCCACAAGGCTTCCAGCATCCGCGTGGCCGAGGCCGCCAAGGTGATCGAGAACACCCAGCGCGACGTCAACATCGCGCTGATCAACGAGCTGGCGCTGATCTTCAACAAGATGGGCATCGACACCGAAGCCGTGCTGCAGGCCGCCGGCACCAAGTGGAACTTCCTGCCGTTCCGTCCGGGCCTGGTGGGCGGCCACTGCATCGGCGTGGACCCGTACTACCTGACGCACAAGGCGCAGTCGATCGGCTACCACCCCGAGATCATCCTGGCGGGCCGCCGCCTGAACGATTCGATGGGCGGCTACGTGGTGTCGCAGTTGGTCAAGGCCATGACCAAGCGCCGCATCCACGTGCAGGGCGCGCGCGTGCTGGTGATGGGCCTGACCTTCAAGGAAAACTGCCCCGACCTGCGCAACACCCGCATCGTCGACATCGTCAAGGAACTGGGCGATTACAACGTCGACGTCGACGTGTACGACCCGTGGGTCGAGGCCGAGGAAGCCGTGCACGAATATGGCATCACGCCGGTCGCCAAGCCCGACGAGGGCAAGTACGACGCCGTGATCCTGGCGGTGGCGCACCACCAGTTCAAGGATCTGGGCGCCGAAGGCATCCGCAAGCTGGGCAAGCCGGAACACATTCTTTATGACCTGAAGTACGTGTTGTCGCCCGCCGAATCCGATCTGCGCCTGTAAGGAGGACGTCGCATGACCACACGCTTTGAATCCGTCACTCAGGAACTCGCCGCCACGCCGCGCAAGTGGCTGGTGACCGGCTGCGCCGGCTTCATCGGCTCCAATCTGCTGGAGACCCTGCTGAAGCTGAACCAGACCGTCACCGGCCTGGACAACTTCGCCACCGGCCACCAGCGTAACCTGGACGAGGTGCAGGCCTCCGTCACGCCCGAGCAATGGGCGCGGCTGACCTTCATCGAGGGTGATATCCGCGACCTCGAGGCTTGCCGCCGCGCGGTTCAGGGCGTGGACTTCGTGCTGCACCAGGCGGCGCTGGGTTCGGTGCCGCGTTCGCTGAAAGACCCGATCACCACCAACGAGGTGAACATCGGCGGTTTCCTGAACATGCTGGTGGCGGCGCGTGACGCCGGCGTGAAGTCGTTCGTGTACGCGGCCTCCAGCTCGACCTACGGCGACCATCCGGCCCTGCCCAAGGTCGAGGAAAACATCGGCAAGCCGCTGTCTCCCTACGCCGTCACCAAGTTCGTCAACGAGCTGTACGCCGACGTGTTCGCGCGTTCCTACGGCTTCGAGACCGTAGGCCTGCGTTACTTCAACGTGTTCGGCAAGCGTCAGGATCCCAACGGCGCCTACGCCGCGGTCATCCCCAAGTGGACCGCCGCGATGATCCAGGGCGAAGACGTCACCATCAACGGCGACGGCGAGACCAGCCGCGACTTCTGCTTCGTCGACAACGCGGTGCAGGCCAATATCCTGGCCGCGACGGCGCCGGCCGAAGGCCGCAACCAGGTCTACAACGTGGCCGTCAGCGGCCGCAGCACCTTGAACCAGCTGTTCGGTTTCCTGGTGCAGGCGCTGGGCAACCAGGGCGTGAAGTACGGCAAGCAGCCGGTCTACGCCGATTTCCGCGCGGGCGATGTGCGCCATTCGCAGGCGGACGTCAGCAAGGCCGGCCGCCTGCTGGGCTACCAGCCCACGCATACCGTGCTGCAGGGCCTGGAAGTGGCGATGCCCTGGTACACGCAATTCCTGCGTTGATTTGAAAGCACTCATCCGCAAACTCGGCAGCATCCACCCGGACCACCAACGCATTTTCAAAGGTGCGTTCCGGGTGGCGGTGTTTCTGCTGCTGGGCAAGGCCGCCGGCGCCATCAAGGAGATGGCGGTGGCGTACCGCTACGGCGTCAGCGACGCCGTCGACGCCTACCAGTTCACGATGACCATGGCCACCTGGCTGCCGGTCACGATCGTGGGCGTGCTGTCGGTGGTGCTGATTCCGGTGCTGGTGCGGCTGCGCCGCGCCGAGGACGCCGAACGCGAACAATTCATCCGTGAACTGCAGGGCTGGGTGGCGGCCGCGGGCATCGCGCTGGCCGCGCTGACCTGGTTCGCCTGGCCCAAGGTGCTGGGCGCATTGGGTCAGGGGCTGTCCGCCCGGGTCGGCGAGATGACGGGCGAACTGCTGCTGGCCTTCGCGCCGGTCGCGGCCCTGTTGCTGGTTGCCGGCATCAGCGCCGCGCGGCTGCGCTCGCACGAGCGCCACGTCAATACGCTGCTGGACAGCGTGCCGGCGGTGGCGACGCTGGCGTGGGTCATGCTGGCGGCCAGCGCCGAGAGCGTCGGTCCGCTGCTGTGGGGCACGCTGGTGGGCTACGCGATCCAGACCGTGTGGCTGGCCTGGCTGGCCGCGCGCGCCGATGGCGGTTTCTGGGGCGCGCCAAAACTGACCCTGCGATCGCCGCACTGGCCCGAGCTGATGAGCGCCGCGGGCGTGATGCTGATCGGCCAGGTGGCCATGAGCTTCGTCGGCCCGCTGGACCAATACGCCGCCGCCAACCTGGGCGCCAATGCCAACGCCACGCTGGGCTACGCCAGCCGGCTGCTGTCGCTGCTGCTGGGCATCGGCGCGGTGTCGGTCGGCCGCGCGGCGCTGCCGGTGCTGGCCGATGTGCAGGCGCGCGGCGACAGCGCGCGCGCGCGCGGCATGGCGTTGAAATGGTCGGTGCTGATGGTGGCGGCCGGCGCCGTCGCCGTGGCGCTGGGCTGGGTGCTGGCGCCGTGGGGCGTGTCGGTGCTGTTCCAGCGCGGCGCCTTCACCGCCGAGAATACCGAGGCCGTGGCGCATGTGCTGCGCTGGGGCCTGTTGCAGCTGCCGTTCTATTTCGGCGTGCTGATCCTGGTGCAGTTGCTGGCCAGCCAGAACCGCTACCGCATCATGGCCGCCATCGCGGTCGGCAATTTCGCGTTGAAAGCCGCGCTCAACACGGTGCTGGCGCCGAAGATGGGGGCGGCCGGCATCATGCTGGCCACCAGCCTGATGTACGTGCTGTCCTATGTCTGCTACCTGGTGGTGGCCCTGCGCCGCGCCGAACCCAAAGAGGCCGCCTGAATGCCCGCCGTTCCCGAGTCCGGCCGCCCGTTGCGCGTGCTGCTGTTCATCCATTCGCTGCACGGCGGCGGCGCCGAGCGGGTCGCCGCCGACCTGAGCGCGCATTGGGCCGGCATGGGCCGCGAGGTCATGGTGGTGACGCAGGCGAGCGCCGACGGCGACGTCTACACCCTGCATCCGCGGGTGCGGCGCGAGGTGCTGCACACGGCGGGCGAGGGCGGCGGTCTGCGTGGCATCTGGAGCAATGTGCAGCGCGTGTGCGCGCTGCGGCGCGTGATCAAGGCCTTCCGCCCCGATATCGTGCTGGGCATGATGACCACCGCGTCGGTCCTGTCGGTGCTGGCGTCCACCGGGCTGCCGTGCCGCGTCATTGCCACCGAACACACCCATCCGCCATCGCAGACCCTGTCGGGTCTCTGGCAGCGCCTGCGCCGCCTGACCTATCCGCGCGCCGCGCGCGTGGTGGCCCTGACCCGCGGCACCGCGCAATGGATCGAGCAGCATGTGCCGGGTTCGCGCCTGGCGGTGATCCCCAATCCGGTGCATTGGCCGCTGCCCAAGGGCGAGCCGGTGCTGGCGCCGCCCGCGGGCGACGGCCGCAAGCGCCTGCTGGCGGTGGGACGGCTGCATGGGGACAAGGGTTTCGACCTGCTGTTGCAGGCCTACGCGCGGCTGGCGCCGTCGCATCCGGACTGGGATCTGGTTATCCTGGGCGAGGGGGATGAGCGCCGCGCGCTGGAAGCGCAGGTGCGCGAGGCCGGCCTGCGGGATCGCGTCAGCCTGCCGGGACGGGCGGGCAACGTGGGCGACTGGTATCAGAGCGCCGACCTGTATGTGCTGACGTCGCGCTTCGAGGGGCTGTCCAACACTCTGCTGGAATCGATGGCCAGCGGCCTGGCCGCGGTGGCGTTCGATTGCGATACCGGGCCGCGCGAGATCGTGCGCGAAGGGATCGACGGCGTGCTGGTGCGGCCCAACGGCGATGTCGACGCGTTGTGCCGCGAACTGGCCGCGGTGATGGGCGACGAGGCCCTTCGCCGCCGCATGGCCGACGCGGCCACGGCGGTGCGCGAGCGTTTCTCCGCCGAGCGGGTGCTGGGCCAATGGGAAGAACTTTTTGACGGTGTGCGCGCGTCAGGCCGCTAGGCCGCGCCACACCGTTGCTGCGGTGACCACGAGAACCTGAAATCATGTGTGGAATTGTCGGAATTTGGGGCCCCCTGGGTGACAAGGCGCAAGTGCTGGCGGAAAGCTGCCGGCGCATCCGCCACCGCGGGCCGGACAGCAACGGCTTCTGGGAAGACACCGGCGCCGAGCTGGCGCTGGCGCACGTGCGCCTGGCGATCCAGGACCTGACCGAAGCCGGGCATCAGCCGATGGTGTCCGCCTGCGGCCGCTACGTGATGGTGTTCAACGGCGAGATCTACAACCACATGGACATGCGCCAGCAGCTCGAGGCATCGGGCCTGGCGCCGTCCTGGCGCGGCCATTCCGATACCGAGACGCTGCTGGCGGGCTTCACCGCGCTGGGCATCGAGGCGACGCTGCAGGCCTCGGTCGGCATGTTCGCCATCGCGCTGTGGGACCGCGCCTCGCGCAAGCTGGTGCTGGCGCGCGACCGCATGGGCGAAAAGCCGCTGTACTATGGTTACTCGGGCGCCGAGCTGGTGTTCGCCTCGGAACTCAAGGGCCTGATGCCGATCCCCGGGTTCGGCCGCAACCTGAACCGCAATGCGTTGGCGTCGTTCATGCGGCACAACTACATTCCGGCGCCGCAATCCATCTACGAAGGCATCGCCAAGCTGCCCCCGGGCACCTGGATCGAATTCACCGCCGACGACACCCGCAGCCGCCGCATGCCCGAACCGCGCGTGTACTGGTCGGCGCGCGACGCCGCGGATACCGCGGCGCAATCGCTGCTGTCGTTCGATTCCGACGCGCAGGCCACCGACGCGCTCGAAGGCGTGCTGTCCAAGGCCGTGGGCGGCCAGATGCTGTCCGATGTCAGCCTGGGCGCGTTCCTGTCGGGCGGCATCGATTCGTCGACCATCGTTTCGCTGATGCAGGCGCAGAGCTCGCAGCCGGTGCGCACCTTCGCCATCGGCTTCCATGAAAAGGGCTACGACGAGGCGCAGCACGCCAAGGCGGTGGCCATGCACCTGGGCACCGACCATACCGAGCTGTACGTGACCGCCGACGACGCGCTGGCGGTGGTGCCGGGGCTGGCCGACATGTACGACGAACCATTCGCCGATTCGTCGCAGATCCCGACCTCGCTGGTGACGCGCATGGCGCGCCAGCACGTCACCGTGGCCCTGTCCGGCGACGGCGGCGACGAACTGTTCGGCGGTTACTCGCGCTATTTCCGCGTCAACAACTGGTGGCAGAAGTGCGAGCGCATTCCGTCGCTGCTGCGCACGCCGGCCGGCACGCTGCTCAGCGCCTCGACCCAACTGCCGGGGCGCGGCGCCTGGCGCGGCAAGGTCGGCAAGCTGGGCGAATTGCTGCGCGCCGACTCGCGCGGCGATTTCTACCGCCTGTTCGTGTCGTACTGGTCGGACCCGGCGCGCGTGGTCAAGGGCGGCGTGGAGCCGGTGTCCGAGTTCGCGCGGGCGATGCGCGGCTCGACCTTCGAGTCCATGATGAAGCTCGACACGGTGACCTACCTGCCGGACGACATTCTGGTGAAGGTGGACCGCGCCGCCATGGCGGTGAGCCTGGAGACCCGGGTGCCGCTGATCGACCATCGCGTCTACGAATTCGCCTGGAGCCTGCCGCACCAGTACAAGGTGCGCGGCGCCACCGGCAAATGGCTGTTGCGCCAGGTGCTGTACCGCCACGTGCCGCAGGCGCTGGTCGACCGGCCCAAGCGCGGCTTTGCCGTGCCGCTGGCGGCCTGGCTGCGCGGACCGCTGCGCGACTGGGCCGAGGCGCTGCTGGATCCGGCGCGCCTGCGCCAGGAAGGCTGGTTCGAGCCCGAACCCATCCTGCGCAAGTGGCGCGAGCATGTGTCCGGGCATCGCAATTGGGATAGCCATCTGTGGGGCGTGCTGATGATGCAGGCCTGGCTGGACCGCTACCGCGCCGGTGGCGAACAGGGAGGATCGGTTGGGAGTCGCTGACGAATGAAAATACTGATGCTGGTCAGTTCCATGCACGCCGGCGGCGCCGAGCGCGTGGCCGCCACGCTGGTCAACGCGTGGGCCGAACGCGGTGACGACGTCACCCTGACGCCGACCTATTCGTCCAAGGGCACCTGCTTCTACCCGCTGTCGGACAAGGTCAAGCTGGACTGGCTGGCGGACCTGGCGGGCACCCGCGTGTCGGGGCCGATGGCCGCGTTCAAGCGCCTGCTGACGCTGCGCCGCCACATCCGCGACACGGCGCCGGACGTGGTGGTGTCGTTCCTGACCAACGTCAACGTGGCCGCCATCCTGGCCACCCGCGGCCTGCGCGTGCCGCTGATCGTCTGCGAGCGCACCAACCCGGTCGCCGAGACCACCACCGGCACGGTCTGGCGCCGGCTGCGCCGCCTGCTGTATCCGCGCGCCGACATGGTGACGGTGCAGGCGGCCGACACGGCCGGCCCGTTCTCGCGCCAGGTGCCGGGCATCAAGCGCCTGGCCGTGATTCCCAATCCCCTGCCGGCGCCGCTGCTGGACGCGCCGCTGGTGCCGCAGCATGACGACGGCGCGCCGCGCACGCTGCTGGCGATGGGGCGCCTGGTGACCGACAAGCAATTCGATCTGCTGATCGACGTCTTCGCGCAGCTGGCGCCGGACTTTCCCGACTGGAACCTGCGCATCTGGGGCGAAGGCCCCGAACGTGGCGCGCTGGAGGAACAGGTCGCGCGCCTGGGCCTGCAGGCGCGCATCAGCCTGCCGGGCCGCACCGAAGCGCCGTGGGATGAATTGGCGCAAGGCCAGGCCTTCGTGCTCAGTTCGCTGGTCGAGGGCTTTCCCAACGTGCTGCTGGAAGCGATGGCGCTGGGCCTGCCCTGCGCCGCGTTCGATTGCCCCAGCGGGCCGCGTGAAATGACGCGCGACGGCCAGGATGCGCTGCTGGCGCCCGCGGGCGATCGCGACGCGCTGCGCGAGTCGCTGCGTCGCTTGCTCGGCGATGCGGCGTTGCGTCGGCAACTCGGCCAACGCGGCGCCGCGGCGGTGCGCCAGCGCTATGCCCTGGCCAGCGTGCTGATGGAATGGGACGAATTGTTCGAAGCCGTGAGGGAAGGCCGATGAGCGCGGCGACCTTGCGCGTGGTGCATGTGATCGCCGGCCTGGGGCAGGGCGGCGCGGAATCCGTGCTGTGGCGGCTGTCCACCTATCCGGGGCAGGCGGTCGAGCACATCGTCGTGTCGCTGACCGACGAAGGCGTCTACGGCGAGCGGCTGCGCGCCGCCGGCGTGACGGTGCATACGCTGGACATGCCGCGCGGCCGCATCACGCTGGGCGGCTTCATGGCCCTGCGCCGCCTGATCGCCGCGGCGCGGCCCGACGCCGTGCAGACCTGGATGTATCACGCCGATCTGATCGGCGGCCTGGCGGCGCGCCTGGCCGGTGTGCGCGCCATCGCCTGGGGCATCCGCAATTCCGGTGCGCACCTTGAGCGCAGCAGCCGGTCGGCCCGCATGGTGCTGCGCGCCTGCGCGCTGCTGTCGGGCGTGCTGCCCGGCGCCATCGTCTGCGCCGCGCAGGACGCGGCCGAACGGCATGCCGCCAAGGGCTACCGCCGCGATCGCATGGTGGTGATCGCCAACGGCTACGACCTGTCGCGCTATGCGCCCGACACGGCCGCGCGGGAACGGGTGCGTGGCCAATGGGGCCTGGCCGGCGACGTGCCGGTGATCGGCTGCGTGGCGCGCTGGGATCCGTTGAAGGATCATGCCAACCTGTTGCGCGCGGTGGCGGCGCTGGTGCGCGACGGCCGCGACGGCGGCCTGCGCTGCGTGCTGGTGGGACGCGGCATGACCGCGGACAACCCTGAATTGATGGCGCTGGTCGACAAGCTCGACCTGCGCGAACGGCTGGTGCTGGCCGGCCCCAGCGACGACGTGCCCGCGGTGATGAACGGGCTGGACCTGCACGTGCTGTCCAGTTGCGCCGAAGGCTTCCCCAACGTGGTGGCCGAGGCCATGGCCTGCGGCGCCTATTGCGTGGCGACGGACGTGGGCGATGCCGCCTACATCATCGGCGACACCGGCGTGGTGGTGCCGCCCGAGCAGCCCGAGGCGCTGGCGCGCGGCATCGAGAGCGCGCTGCGCGAGGTGGCATTGCGCGGCCGAAGTCGCGCCGGCGAGGCCGGACGGGCGCGGGTGCTGGAGAATTTCGACCTGGCGCGCATGGTGCAGAGCTACGCTGCGGTGTGGCGCCGTCTGTCCGGAGCATCGGCATGAGCGCCGCCCGTCGTCTGCTGTTCGTGGTCAACAACCCGGCCTTCTTCATGTCGCACCGGCTGCCGGTGGCGCAGGCCGCGCAGCGCGCCGGCTACGACGTGCACGTGGCCACGATGGACGGCCCCGCCGTCGCCGACATCGTCGCGCTGGGCATGACCCATCACGTCATTCCGATGACGCGCAGCGGCAAGCATCCGCTGCAGGAACTGGGCACGCTGCTGGCGCTGCTGCGCCTGTTCCGGCGGCTGCGGCCGCGGGTGGTGCACCTGGTGACCATCAAGCCCGTGCTGTACGGCGGCATCGCCGCGCGCCTGGCGCGCGTGCCGGGCATGGTGGCGGCGATTTCCGGGCTGGGCTTCGTGTTCCTGTCCAATTCCCTGAAGATGCGCCTGGTGCGCTCGGTGGTGGCGCGCCTGTATCGCCTGGCGCTGGGTCATCCCAACAGCCGGGTGATCTTCCAGAACGCCAGCGATCGCGATCTGCTCAAATCGCTGGGCGCCGTGCGTGATGAGCAGGTGGTGCTGATCCGCGGCGCCGGCGTCGATCTGGACCTGTGCCAGGCGTTGCCCGAGCCGGCCGCGCCGCCGGTGGTGGCCACCATGGTGGCGCGCCTGCTGCGCGACAAGGGTGTGTGGGAATTCGTCGAGGCGGCGCGCCTGCTGCGCGCGCGCGGCGTGCCCGTGACGATGCGGCTGGTGGGCGGCGTGGATGCAGGCAATCCGACGTCGGCCACGCCGGCCGAGGTCGAGGCCTGGCAACGCGAAGGCTGCGTGGAGGCGCTGGGCGAGCGCTCGGACGTGCCGCAACTGTACGCGGCCTCGCACATCGCCGTGCTGCCGTCCTATCGAGAGGGCCTGCCCAAGTCGCTGATCGAGGCCGCCGCCTGCGGCCGCGCGGTGGTGACGACCGATGTGCCGGGCTGCCGCGATGCCATCGATCCGGACAAGACCGGCCTGCTGGTGCCGGTGCGCGACCCGCAGGCTCTGGCCGACGCCATCGCCCGGCTGGCGGGCGACGCGACGCTGCGCCAGGCGATGGGAACGGCCGGCCGCGCTTTGGCCGAGCGCGAATTCAACATCGAGCGGGTGGCCCGCATCCACGTCGAGCTGTACGACACGCTGAGCGCCTGAGTCGGCCTCAGTGGCCCAGCGCGGCGCCGTCGCGGCGGGGATCGGCGGCGCCATCCAGCCCTTGCGGCGTCACGCGGATCGCGGCGGCGCCGCTTTTCATTTCCACCTGTTCGATCTTGTGGCCCCGCGCGGCCAGCGACGCGCTGGCGTCCGCCGGGACGCGGCCCTTCTCGACCTGGCTGCGGCCGGTGTTGCCCGCCACGTGCGGCAGCGCCAGCGCATCGGCCGGGCGCAGGCCCCATGCCAGCGTGCCGACCACGGCCTGGGCGATGTAGTCGACGATGTAGCCGCCGCCCGCCGAGCCGGTGACCAGCGCCAGCTTGCCGTCGCGGTCGAACACCATGGTGGGCGCCATCGAGGTGACCGGCCGCTTGTTGGGCGCCATGGCATTGGGCGCGCCCTTGCCATGCGCCGACGAGAAATTGGTCAGCGCGTTGTTCAGGAAGAAGCCGTGCGGCATCAGCCACGAGCCGAAGTTCAGGTTGATGGTGGTGGTCATCGACAGGGCGTTGCCCTGCGCGTCGACGATGGCGACCTGGCTGGTCTCGGTGGTGCCGGGCGCCTCGGCGCCGGCCGGCGCCGGCACGCCCGCGAACACGCCGGGACGCGGATGCGTCACGGCCCTGGCGGACAGCAGCGCGGCGCGTTCGCGCGTGTAGTCGGGCGCGATCAACTGGCGCACCGGCGCCTTGACCTGGTCCGGATCGCCGATATAGGCCAGCCGGTCGGCGCGGGCGATGCGGGCGGTGTCGATCAGCAGGTGGTCGGCCGCGGCCGAGCCGGGCGCCAGCGTATCGATGCGGCGCGCGGCCAGCATGCCCAGCTGCTGCAGCACGGACACGCCGCCGAAGCTGGGGGGCGGGAAGGTGCAGACCTTCCACGACAGGAAGGGGCCGCAGATCGGCGTGCGTTCGGCCGGGCGATAGGCGGCCAGGTCCTGCGCCTGGATCAGGCTGGGGTACTTGCCCGCGCCCACCGCGGCGAGGACGTCGGCGGTCAGCGCGCCGTGGTTGATGGCGTCGGGATCGGCCGCGACCTTGCGCAGGGCGTCGGCCAGCAGCGGATTGCGGACGGTGGCGCCGACCGGCAGCACCTGGCCCTGCGTGTCGTAGAAGACCTTGCGGATCGCCGGATTCTCGGCCAGCTGCGGCAGCCGCTGCAGGCTGTCGTGCAGATAGGGCGACATCGGGAAGCCGTCTTCGGCGCTGCGGATGCCGGCCTGGAACAGGCTGGCCCATGGCAGCTTGCCGTAGCGCTGGTGCGCCAGCGCCATGACGCGCACGGTGCCGGGCACGCCGACCGGACGGCCGTAGCGCGCCACATCCTTGAGCGGCAGGGTGTCGCCGTTGACGTCGGTGCGCAGGCTGGCGGTGGTGCGCGCCGGCGCCGCGGCCAGGCCGTCCAGGGCCGACAGCGTGGCGCTGCCCTGGTCCCACACCAGCATCAACGAGCCGCCGCCCAGGCCGGACGATTGCGGTTCCACCACGGTCAGCACCATCTGCACGGCGATGGCGGCGTCGACCACGCTGCCGCCGCGCTTGAGGGCATCGAGTCCGGCCGCCGCGGCCAGCGGATTGGCGGCGGCGACCATGCCGGCCGGGGCCTGGGGCTGTGTCTGGGCCTGGGCGGAGGCGGCCGCGCACAAGGCGAGGGCGGCCAGGAACCGTGCGGGGCTGCGGGCTAGCGTAGGCATGGGGCGCTCCGGGAAGGACGACGGGCCATTATTCGCCCGTCATGGCGTCCTGTCCATAGCGGCCCCGGGGCGGGCCGGCCGGCCGCTTTGGCCGGGGCCTAGTCCTGGTGGCGTCGCGCGATGGCGTCGATCCAGAAGCGGGTCGAAGGGTCCTGCGGCGCGACCTGCTGGGATGGCGCATCCAGTTCGCGGATGATGTTCTTGGCCAGCGCCTTGCCGAATTCCACGCCCCACTGGTCGAACGGGTTGATGCCCCAGATCACGCCCTGTGCGAACACCTTGTGCTCGTACAGCGCCAGCAACGCGCCCAGGGTGTAGGCCTCCAGGTGCGGCAGCACGATCAGCGAGGACGGCCGGCCGCCCGGATGCACCTTGTGCTGGGCCAGCAGGCGCGCGCGCGCCGGATCGGCCTCGACCTGCGAGGTCTCGGCCAGCGCTTCCTCGAACGATTTGCCGCGCAGCAGGGCGGCGCGCTGGGCCAGGCAATTGGCGATCAGCAGCTCATGGTGGCGCGCATAGGCGTGGTCGGGCTGCTCGCACAGGATGAAGTCGACGGGCGCGCCCGCGGCATCCTGGTGCAGCCACTGGAAGAAGGTGTGCTGGCAGTCGGTGCCCGGCATGCCCCAGACGGCCGGGCCGGTCGGCACGCCGGTCGGGCTGCCGTCCGCCGTGGCCACCTTGCCCAGCGATTCCATTTCGAGCTGCTGCGCCCAGGGCACCACGTGGAAGAGGCGCGAATCGTACGGCGTGATGACCAGCGAGTCGAAGCCCAGCACGCTGCGGTTGACGACGCCGGCCAGGGCCAGTTGCAGCGGCGCGTTCTCGGCCAGCGGCGCATGGTGGAAGTGCTCGTCCATGGCGGCGGCGCCGGCCAGCAGCTGGTCGAAGGTGTCGTTGCCCAGCGCCAGCGCGACCGGCAGGCCGATGGCCGACCACAGCGAATACCGGCCGCCGACCCAGTCCCAGAGCTGGAAGATGTGGTCCGGCGAGATGCCCAGGTTGAGCGCGGCCTCGACGTTGGCGGTGACCGCCACCACTTGCTTGATCGGGTCCACCACGCCGGCATCGCGCAGCCAGTTCATGGCGACTTCGGCATTGGCTAGCGGTTCGGTGGTGGTGAACGACTTGGACGCCACGATCACCAGCGTCTCGTGCGGGTCCAGGCGCACCATGGCATCGGCCACCGAGTGCGAATCGACGTTCGAGGCGAAGTGGACTTCGCGGTGGATGCCGCCGTAGCGCAGCGCCCGGTTGACCAGGCGCGGCCCCCAGTCGCTGCCGCCGATGCCCAGGTGCAGCACGCAGCGGTAGCGCTTGGCGGCGTCGGCCTCGCGCACGAACTGGCGCACGCGCTCGCGCTCGGCCAGCACGGCCGCAGCGACCAGGGCCGGCGGCTGGGGCGCGCGCAGCGCGGTATGCCAGGCCGGACGCTGTTCCGTCCAGTTGGCGTTGCCGCCGTCGAATAGTTGCGCGCGCGCGGCCTCGAAGCCTTGCTGCTCCAGCAACTCGGCCGCGGCCTCCTGCAGGGCAGGCGAGTGGGCCTGTGCGGTCAGGTCCAGGCGCAGCCCGGGAGCATTGATCAGTCGCAGTTGCTCGCCGCGCCGGTCGGCGTTGCGTGCCGCGGCGGCGAAGCGGTTCCAGGCGGGGCTGTTAAGCAGGGACATGTTTTTCTTAGAAGGGCAGGGAGGCGTCGGGCGCCAGTTTAGCCAGTTCGCGCCGGAAGTCACCCTGGATGCGGGCCAGGGCCTCGGCGGTCTGCGCCTCGAAACGCAGCACTACGACCGGCGTGGTGTTGGACGGACGCGCCAGGCCGAAGCCATCGGGATACTCGGCGCGCACGCCGTCGATGGTGACCACGCGCACCGCGCCGGGGAACTGGCCCTGTTCCTGCAGCGCCTGCACCAGCGTGAAAGGCTGGCCTTCTTCCATTTCCAGTTTCAGTTCCGGGGTCGAGACGTCCTGCGGCAGGGCCTCCAGCGGCGTGCCGGCATCGGCGTGGCGCGAGACGATCTCCAGCAGGCGGGCGCCGGTGTAGAGCCCGTCGTCGAAGCCATACCAGCGTTCCTTGAAGAAGATATGGCCGCTCATCTCGCCGGCCAGCGGCGCGCCGGTATCGGCCAGCTTGGCCTTGACCAGCGAGTGGCCGGTCTTCCACATCAGGGGTTCGCCGCCGGCCGCCTGCACCGACAGCCCGACATGGCGGCTGCACTTGACGTCGTAGATGATGGTGGCGCCGGGATTGCGTTCCAGCACGTCGCGGGCGAACAGCACCAGCTGGCGGTCCGGCCAGATGATCTGGCCGGACTTGGTGACCACGCCGAGGCGGTCGCCGTCGCCGTCGAAGGCCAGGCCGAGTTCACAGTCGGTGGTCGCCAGGCAATGGACCAGGTCCTGCAGGTTCTTCGGTTCGGCCGGATCGGGGTGGTGGTTGGGGAAGGTGCCGTCGACCTCGCAGAACAGCTCGGTGACTTCGCAGCCGAGCGCGCGGAACAGCTTCGGGGCGATGGCGCCGGCGACGCCGTTGCCGCAGTCGATCGCGATCTTCATGGGGCGGGCGAGCTTCACGCCCGAGGCGACCCGCGCGATGTACGCGGCCACCAGGTCCAGCTCGCGGCGCACGCCGGTGCGCGCGGCGGGCGCGTCCGGAGCGCCGTTCATGCGGCGCGCCAGGGCCTGCACGTCCTCGCCATACAGGGCGCGGCCGCCCATCATCATCTTGAAGCCGTTGTACTTAGGCGGGTTGTGGCTGCCGGTGATGGCCACGCCGGAGCCGGTCTGCATGATGTGGGTGGCGAAGTACACCAGCGGCGTGGGAACCTGTCCGATATCCAGGGTGTCGACGCCGCCTTCCAGCATGCCTTCCTGCAACGCCTGCGACAGCATCTCGCTGCTCAGGCGGCCGTCGCGGCCCACCACCAGCGTCTGCACGCCCTGTTCGCGCGCGACCGCGGCCAGCGCGGCGCCCAGCGAGCGGGCGAAGCGGGCGTCGATCAGATCCGGGACGGTGCCGCGGATGTCATAGGCCTTGAAGACGGAAGAGGGGAATTGCGCGTTGTCGGCCACGTCGGATCCTTGTCGTTTGCTACGGCTTGCCGCGGCAAGCCTGTCCGGGATGCCGGCGGCCTGCTGGTAAACCCGGGTGCCGGCATCGGCCGGCATCGGGGGCGGAGTTGAATTATCCCCCATTGGACGGCGGTTTGCCGCCCCGAACTGGTGCGCATTGGCGTCCTTTTTCGCCTTGTTCCGGTGCGCCGGCGCAACGGAAACGGCCGCTGGCCCTTCCAGCCGCCAGTGGCATGGAACTTGCTGGTCATCCGAAGGTGATACGCTTGTCATGCACGCAGAAAGACCAGAAAGACCGGAGGGGCCCATGGGAGCCAAAGTATCCACAGTCACGTCATCGGGCGGCGCCAGGCGCAGGCGCGGACCGCCCACGGACTTCGCCGGCCCGGCGGCCGGGCGGGAACGCCGGCTCGACATCCATGTTTTCGTCTCGCCCGAGGGCGAACCGGCGACCGGCCGGGCCTGGGAGCGTTGCGTCTGGCGCGACGCCCGCGTGCTGATCGCCGAATGCCCCGCGCCGCATCTGCCGGCCTCGGTCGAGGCGGCCCTGCGAGGGGTCGCCGCCAGCGTCGCGCGGGACCGCGCCTGGCAGGGCATGGGCACCGTCGCCTTTTCGCTGGATGACCGCAGCGGCGTGTTCCGCGTGATCCGCGCCGAATCGCAGCCGCGTTCGGGCGCCGCCGTGGCCGATTTCGAGCCGGTCGCGGCCCATGCGCTGGAAGTGCGCATCGACGGCTGCGCCGACCGCCACATGCCTTGCACGCACCTGCTGGTGTGCGGCGCCACCCGTGGCGAAGCGCTGCGGCGCGCCTATCGCGCCCTGTCCGAAATGCCCGGCCCCGCCGGCGTGGACCGGGCGTTCCTGATGAACCGCATCGCCTCGCGCGCCTATTGCACCGGCCTGACGGGCATCCGCCTGGACCAGGCGGTCGGCTAGGGCCGGTTCAGCCTCTACAATAGTCCGCACCTTCCCTGAACAGCGCCCGGGCGCGGCCCGGCGCGATCCTTCCGTGCGGCGCCTATGACCTTGCTGAGCGAATTGCAGTCCCTCCTGGGCGAGTCCCATGTGCTGACCGGCGCCGATGCCGAACCCTTCGCGCTGGACTGGCGCCGCCGTTATCGCGGCCAGGCGCTGGCGGTGATCCGCCCCGGCTCCACGCAGCAAGTGGCCGACGCCATCAAGCTGTGCGCGCGCCATGGCGTGCCGGTGGTGCCGCAAGGCGGCAATACCGGCCTGTGCGGCGGCGCCACGCCCGACGGTTCCGGCAGCGCCGTGGTGCTGTCGACCGCGCGCCTGAACCGGGTGCGCGCGCTCGATACCGACAACGACACCATCACCGTGGAAGCCGGCTGCATCCTGCAGGCCGTGCAGCAGGCCGCCGCCGACGCCGGCCGGCTGTTTCCGCTGAGCCTGGCGGCCGAGGGCAGCTGCACCATCGGCGGCAATCTCGCCACCAACGCCGGCGGCACCCAGGTGCTGCGCTACGGCAACACGCGCGACCTGGCCCTGGGCCTGGAAGTGGTCACCGCCGAGGGCGAGATCTGGAACGGCCTGCGCGGCCTGCGCAAGGACAACACCGGCTACGACCTGCGCGATCTCTACATCGGCAGCGAAGGCACGCTGGGCATCATCACCGCGGCCACGCTCAAGCTGTTCCCGCGGCCGGTCGCGTCCTGCACCGCGCTGTTGACGCTGGACAGCATCGACAACGCGGTCGAGCTGCTGTCGCGGGCCCGCGCCGGCTTCGGCGCCGCGCTGACCGGCTTCGAGCTGATGAGCGGCGACTGCCTGCAGGCGGTGGTGCGCCTGTTCCCGCAGCAGCGCCTGCCGTTCGAGGGCGCGTCCGCCGCCTCGCCGTGGTTCGCGCTGCTGGAGCTGTCCGACAGCGAAAGCGAGGCGCATGCGCGCGAGCGCTTCGAGACGGTGCTGGGCGAGGCCATCGAGGCCGGCCTGGTGAACGACGCCGCCATCGCCGCCAACGTGGCGCAGAGCAAGGCGTTGTGGCACCTGCGCGAGAGCATTCCGCTGGCCGAGGCCGAGCTGGGCAAGTCGGTCAAGCACGACGTCTCGATCCCGATCTCGGCCATCGCCGGCTTCGTGCACCAGACCAATGGCCTGCTGCAGGCGCGCTTTCCCGGCGTGCGCCATGTGATCTTCGGCCACCTGGGCGATGGCAACCTGCACTACAACGTCGCCAACGCGCCGGGCCAGACCGAGGCCGAGCTGCTGGCGCTGCAAAGCGACATCTACGGCGTGGTGCATGACAGCGTGCATGCGCATGCCGGCTCCATCAGCGCGGAACACGGCGTCGGCCAGCTCAAGCGCGACGAGCTGCCGCGCTACAAGAGTCCGGTCGAGCTGGCCCTGATGCGCCGCATCAAGCGCGCGCTGGACCCGCAAGGCCTGATGAATCCCGGCAAGGTGCTGCAAGCCTGAGCGGGGCGTACACAACCTTCTTTCCATGGGGAACGAGAACATGGCGGCCAGTCCCGCAGCGGGTGCGAATCACCGGATCCTGATCGTCGAGGACGATCACACCATCGCCGGCAATCTGTACACCTTCCTGGAAGCGCGCGGTTTCCTGCCGGACGTGGCCTATAGCGGTCCGGCCGCGCTCAAGCGCCTGGAAGAACAGCGGTTCGACGCGATGATCCTGGACATCGGCCTGCCCGGCATGGACGGCAATGCGGTCTTGCACACGGTGCGCGCGGACCGGCGCCTGCCGCTGCCGGTGCTGGTCCTGACGGCCCGCGACAGTCTCGAAGACAAGCTGGCCGGTTTCTCCCATGGCGCCGACGACTACCTGACCAAGCCCTTCGCGCTGCTCGAGGTCGAGGCGCGCCTGCTGGCGCTGATCCAGCGCGCCAAGGGCTCGACCGTGGACACGGTGCGGGTGTTCGGCGAGCTGTCCTATGACACCCGCAGCCGCATGGTGTCGATCGGCGGCAAGCCGGTGCACCTGACGCGCAAGGCCATCATCATCCTCGAAGCGCTGCTGCGCGATCCGGGCCGGGTGGTGTCGCGCGAGGAGCTGGAATCGCAGTTGTGGGGCAGCGAGCCGCCGTCGTCCGACGCCCTGCGCAGCCAGGTGCACCTGCTGCGCCGCGCCCTGGCGGATGCCGGTTTCGACGGCATCGAGACCATGCACGGCACCGGCTGGCGCCTGGTGACGGGGGAGCGCAGCGCATGAGCCGGATCGCGGGCAGCGGGACCCTGACGCAACGGGTGGTGTGGGCGCTGACCGGCACCGTGGCGCTGTTCGTGACGGCGCTGGCCCTGCTCGCCTACCTGACGTTCGACCAGATGGAAGACGATCTGGTCAACGACATCCTCAATACCGAAATGGACCGCCTGGTGCAGCACGCCCGCACCAGCGACCAGTTCCTGCCGCGCCGTGGCGCCCGCGAATTGGGCGGCTCCATGCGCGCCTGGCTCAGCGTCGACGGCCAGGCCCCGGTCGGCATGCCGGAGGAAATCCGCGGGCTCGACAACGGCCTGCACCTGATCGAGCCCGGCGCCTACACCTGGCACGTGATGGTGGCCGACACCGGCACGGGCAAGGTCTACCTGCTTTACGACGCCACCGACAACGAAGAGCGGGTGCACGATTTCGGCCTGATCGTGCTGGGGGTCGGCGCGATCTGCGTGGTCGGGGCCTACGCCCTGTCGCGACGGGTGGCGGCAGTGGCCGTGGGGCCGCTGTTGGAGTTGACCGACCGCCTGTCCACCTGGGCCCCCGGCGCGCCGGACCTGGCCGTGACCCGCGACGACGAGGCGGGCCGGCTGATCGAAGCCTTCAACCGGGTGCAGAACCAGGTCGACCGCTCGATCGCGCGCGAACGCGAGTTCGCCGGCAACCTCAGCCACGAGGTGCGCACGCCGCTGGCCGCGATCCGATCCGACAGCGAGCTGATGCTGCTGACCCAGGAACTGACGCCCGACCAGCGCCAGCGGCTGACGCGGGTGATCGACAACGTCGACGACGTCATCGTCTGCCTGGAAAGCGCCCGCGCCATGGCCCGCGACCAGATGCGTCCGCCCGAGCCGGTCGACCTGTCCGAATGCATGCTGGACGCCTGGCGCGGTTACGAAACCCAGGCCGGCATGGCCGAACTGCGTTTCGACAATGTCATCCCGGCGGACCACATCCGCATCCTCGACCGCTATGCCTTGCTGACCGTCCTGCGCAACCTGGTGCGCAACGCCGTCGAGCACGCGGCGCCAGCCACGCTCACGGCCAGCCTGGGCGCCGACGGCGCGCTGCAGCTGAGCGACGACGGCAAGGGCATCGCGGCGGACGACCTGCCGTTCCTGTTCCGCCGTTACTACAGCGGCCGGTTGCGGGATTCGGGGATGGCCGGACGCGATGAAACCGCGCGCGGCCTGGGCCTGGCCATCGCCAAGCGGGTCTGCGACATGCAGGGCTGGACGCTGACGGTGGATTCGTCGCGCGAGGGGCCGCAGCGCGGCACCCGTTTCACCTTGCGCCTGGACGCGGCGGGGGGCGCGGCGTAGGGCGACCGCAAGGGGGGGGGAGCCGCCCCTTTCCCGGCCAGGCCGAATTTGACGAATTTTCGACTGTCGGCCGCCTAAGCTGTTTGCTCCGGCCGATCGCCATCGCCCCTCGCGCTACATGTCACCCTTTTCTCCGCCAGCGGCCGTGCGGCCGACGCCCGCTTTCTACTTTTCCACGCATGTCCTCGGGGTGACGCTGATGCTGGCGTGCCTGGCATGGTGGGTCAACGTCTCCGGCCTGGACCTGGCCATCGCCCGCGCCCTGTTCAGCGTGCCGCTGGACGACTTCCCCCTGCACACCAACCGCTGGCTCGAACTGGTCGGCCATCGCATGGTGCTGGCCCTGCCCATCGGCATGGCGCTGGGCGCGATCGGCGTGGCCGCGGCCAGCTACCGCATTCCCGCGTGGCGCCACCTGCGCGGCGCCGCGCTGGCGGTGGCGGCGACCTGTATCGTGGGGCAGCTGGCCGTCACGCAGCTCAAGCACCACACCACCCTGCCACGCCCCTTTGACCTGGAGACGCTGGGCGGATACACCCCGTATCCGCTGTCGTGGTGGACCTGGGATCGCGCCAAGGCGGGCGGCGCGCTGCCGAGCGGCCACGCCGGCGCCGGTTACTCGATGTTGACCCTGTATTTCGCCGGCTGGGCCGCGCAGCGGCCCGGATGGCGCTGGTGGGGCCTGGCCGTGGGCATCGCCGCGGGCGTCGGGTTCTCGATCGTGCGCGTGCTGCAGGGCGCGCATTTCCTGAGCCAGACGCTGTGGTCGGCGGCCCTGATGTGGCTGCTGGCCGCGCTGTTCTTCTGGCCGGTGCTGCGGGGCCCGGCCGCGTCGCGTGGTCCGGCCCGCATGCCCGGCGTTCAATTCAGCAGCACGCCCGGCAGCCACAGCGAGAACGCCGGCACGTAGGTGACCAGCGCCAGCGCCGCCAGCAAGGCGCCGTAGAACGGCCAGATGGTCCGCATCACCGTGCCGACCGAGACCCCGCCGATGGCGCACCCCACGAACTGTGTGGTGCCCACCGGCGGCGTGTTCAGCCCCAGCGCGCAGTTCAGCAGCATCACCATGCCGAATTGCACCGGCCCCATGCCGTACTGCATGCAGATCGGCAGGAAGATCGGGGTGCAAATCAGGATGGTCGCGGCCATGTCCAGGAACGTGCCCAGCACGAACAGGATCACGTTGACCATCAGGAAGATCGCCCACGGGCTGGTGGACACCGATGCCATCAGCTCGCCGGTCTTTTCCGCCACGCCGTAGAAGCTGATCAGGTAGCCGAAGGTGGCCGAGATGCCGATCAGCAGCAGCACCACGCCGGTCGTCTTGACCGCCTTGCTGGCGGCGCGCACGAACTGGTCCCAGGTCAGCGAGCGATACACGAAGACCGTCAGCGCCAGCGCGTACAGCACGGCCACCGCGGCCGATTCCGTGGCGGTGAAGACCCCGCTCAGGATGCCCACGATGATCAGCACCACCACGAACAGCCCGGGCGTCGCGGCCACCAGCGAGCGCGCCACGATGTGCCAGCCGGGAAACGTGCCCGCCGGATAGCCGCGGCTGCGCGCCACGAAATACGCCGCCGCCAGGTTGCACAGCGTCAGGATCAGCGCCGGCACCACGCCGGCCGCGATCAGCGCCGCGATCGACACCTTGCCGCCCGCCGCCAGCGTGTAGATGATGATGTTGTGGCTGGTCGGCATCAGCGCGCCCACCAGCGCCGCGTGGGTGGTGACGTTGACCGCGTAGTCGGCGTGATAGCCCTCGCGCTTCATCATCGGGATCATCACCGAGCCCATCGCCGACACATCCGCCACCGGCGAACCCGACACGCCGCCGAACAGCGTGCAGGCCACCACGTTAGACATGCCCAGGCCGCCGCGCACGTGGCCCACCAGCGACTTGGCGAAGGCGACGATGCGGTCGGCGATGCCGCCGTACAGCATCAACTCGCCGGTGAAGATGAAGAACGGGATGGCCAGGAACGAAAACGCATTCATGCCCGAGGTCATCTGCTGGAAGGCCACCGCCAGCGGCAGGTCCTCGTACATGATCGCGGTGATGGACGACAGCCCGATGGCGAACGCCACCGGCACGCCGATCACCAGGAAGCCCATGAAGGTGAAGGAGAGTAGGGTCAGCGCCATGCCGGTACCACCTTTTGGTTGCGCAACAGGGCGATGATGTGCTCGATCGAGAACAGCGCGATCAGGACGCCGGAGAGGGCCGCGGGCACGTACTTCCAGCCGTTGGAGATGCCCAGGTTGGGGATCTTGTAGGCCCACACGGATTCGGCCAGCAGGGCGCAGTTCCACGCCATCAGCGCGCCGAACAGCAGCACCAGCAGGTGGATGAAGATCTTCAGGCGCCGCTGGCCGGCCGCCGGCAATGCGTCGACCAGCGACTCGAAGCCGATGTGGCCGGCGTCGCGCACGCCGACGGCGGCGCCCAGCATGGTGACGTACAGCACCAGCAACAGCGCCAGGCTTTCGGCCCAGGTGGGGGTGCTGTTCAGCACGTGGCGGCCGAAGATCTGCAGGGTGACCGCGACGATCAGGCAGACCAGCCCGAACACGCTGGTCCACATGCACAGGCGCGCCAGCCGGGCGCAGCCGCGGGAATAGGCGTCCAGCGGGGCAGCCGGGGCATGCGCCCGGCCCCCCGCCGCGACATCCGGGTCATGGGTGGAGGTAGCCAACATGCGGATTCCTTATTGGACGGCCTGGATCTTGGCGACCAGGTCTTTCATGTCGGGCGTGGTGACGAAGCGGTCGTACACCGGTTTCATCGCCGACTGGAACGAGGCCTTGTCGACCTCGACGATCTGCGAGCCGGCCTTCTCGACCACCGCGCGCGACTTCTGCTCGCGCTCGTCCCACAGCTTGCGCATGTAGGGCACCGACTCGCGCGCGGCTTCGCGCAGGATCTTCTGGTCCTCGGCCGACAGCTTGTCCCATTGGCGCTTCGAGAAGATCAGCATCTCGGGCGTCATGGTGTGGTCGGTCAGCGCGTAGTACTTGGCGACCTCGTAGTGGTGCGCGCTCTCGTAGCTCGGATAGTTGTTCTCGGCGGCGTCGACCAGGCCGGTCTTGAGCGAGGTGTAGACCTCACCCATCGGCATCGGCGTGGCGTTGCCGCCCATGGCTTCCACCATCGCCACCGACAGATCCGACTGCTGCACGCGGATCTTCAGGCCCTTGGCGTCGGCCAGCGTCTTGATCGGCTTGTTGCGCGTGTACATCGAGCGCGAGCCGCTGTCATACCAGGCCAGGCCGACGAAGCCGGCCGACTCGCAGGACTTCAGGATCTGTTCGCCGAGTTCGCTGTCGAGCACCTTGTGCAGATGATCCTTGGAGCGGAACAGGAATGGCAGCGACGGCACGCGGGTGGTCTGGCAGATGTTGTGCATGGCCGCGCTGGACACGCGCGCCATGGCCAGCGCGCCCATCTTCACCTGCTCGATCGAGTCGTCTTCATTGCCGAGCGCGCCGCCGGCGTACACCTTGACGGTGATGCGGCCGTTGGTGCGCTGCTTGACCAGTTCGCCGAACTGGCGCACGGCTTGCACGGTGGGGTAATCGTCGGGATGGATGTCCGCGGAGCGCAGCTCGGCGGCATGGGTGGCGGGAATCAGCGTCAGCAAAGCGGCCGCGGCCAGGATGGCGCGGGTCAGGGTCGGGCGCAACATGTCTACCTCCGGTTGGGAGTACGGCGTTTCGTTGAGGGCCATTGCGGCCCCGAAGCTCTTCGATGTGTACGGACCTGCTCACTACTCGTGCTTGGGCGCCTGGGGCGCCGCGGTCGGGTGCTAACCGGCGCTTGCGGTTTCCTCCAGGCCCCGCGCGCCGGGGCGCAGGGCAAAGACGGCGCCGGCGGCGGAATCGGGGGCGGCGTCCGCGGGGCGGATGGACGTGACCAGCAGCAGGTCCAGGTCCGGCCCGCCGAAGGCGCACATGGCGACGCGGGCGGCCGGCACGTCCAGGCTGCGGTCGAGGCGGCCGTCAGGCGTATAGCGGTAGATGCGGCCGGCCTCGTTGCCGCAGATCCAGTAGCCGCCGTCGGCGTCGACGGCGGCGCCGTCGGGCCGGCCGGCCGGCAGTTTCGGGATGAAGACGCGGCGGTTGCGCGGCAGGCCGCTGTCGATGTCGTAGTCGAAGGCCCAGACCACCTGCCGCGACGGGTGCGAGTCGGACAGGTACATGGTCCTGCCGTCGGGGCTGAAGGCCAGGCCGTTGGGCACGATCAGGTCGTCGACGATCGCTTCCAGCGGCTGGCCGGGCGCATGGCGATACAGTTTGCCGGCGTTGCGGGCCAGGCCCATGTCCATGACCATGGTGCCGGCCAGGAAGCGGCCCTGGCGGTCGCAGCGGCCGTCATTGAAGCGCATGCCGGGCGCGCCATGGCGCACCGGCGCCAGCGGCCGCGGCTGGCAGGGTTGGCCGGCCACGAGCGGCCCGCAGGCGTACAGGCCGTCCTCCATCGCCAGCAGCCAGCCGTCGCCGCGCGGGGCGAGGCAGCCGGCCATCTGCGGCAGCGTCCAGTGATCGAGCCGGTCGCTGGCGGGCGTCCAGCGCCACAGCGCGCGGCCGGGGATGTCGGTCCAGTGGAAGGCCTGGTCGGCGGCGCGCCACACGGGGCTTTCGCCCACGCCGCAGAGCAGGGTTCCGATGCGTTCGGCAGAGGTCGCCATGGCGGGGAAGGGGCGTATCAGCGCGGCGGGAAGGGGAACGGGCCGGCCTTGACGAACGCGCCGCCCTGGTAGCGCGCGGCGGGGTCGTCGGCCGCCAGCGGCGGCTGCGCCTCGACCTGCGCGCGGAATATCTCGGAGGAGTCCCTGGGGGCGAAGCCGAGCGCGGCGGCGCCGTGGTTGTCCCACCAGCTGTCGCGGTTGGCCGAGGCGCCATAGGCGATCAGGTGGCCGACGTTGGGCGTGAACAGCGAGCGGACCACCAGGTCGGTCAGATCGTCGTAGCTGAGCCAGGTCACCATCATGCGGCGGTCCCTGGGCTCGGGAAACGACGAGCCGATGCGCAGGCAGACCGTCTCGATGCCGTAGCGGTCGTAGTAAAAACGCGACAGGTTTTCGCCGTAGGCCTTGCTCAGGCCGTAGTAGCCGTCGGGCCGCAACGGCACGTCGGCATCGAGTTGCGCGCCCTGCTCGTAGAAGCCGATGACGTGGTTGGAGCTGGCGAACACCACGCGCCGCACGCCATGGAGGCGGGCCGCTTCGTAGACGTGATAGACGCCCTGGATGTTGGCCGGCAGGATTTCTTCGAAAGAACGCTCCACGGAAACGCCGCCCAGGTGCACAATGGCGTCGGCGCCGCGCACCAGCTCGGAGACGGCGGCGGGATCGGCCAGGTTGCACGGCACGACTTCCTCGCCGGCCGCGGCGGGCGCCATGGCCGCGACGTCGGAGACCCGCAACACGTCGGCATGGGCTTTCAGCCGCGGGCGCAGGACCCGGCCCAGGTTGCCGGCCGCGCCGGTCAATAACAGGCGATGACAGCGGGGGGAGGCAGGCATGCGGTCGACGGTTAGGCTCATGGCGCAACGCTCGGTGGATGGCGCGGTGGAGTGGACTTACCTGGTACGTTATCGTACAACCTGTCCAAAGTATAATAAGCCCGAAATTTTGCAGTCAAGCGCCACGCAACCGCTCTCGGATAATCCCTGATGAACGCTCCTGTCGATACCCCCGTCTTGCCGCAGCGTCGTCCTCGGAACCTGGCCCAGGGCCTGGTCGAGAGCATCTCCGAACGCATCCGCGGCGGCGACATCCGCCCCGGCGACAAGCTGCCCACCGAATCCGAGATCATGCGGCAGTTCGGCGTCAGCCGCACCGTGGTGCGCGAAGCCCTGTCGCGGCTGCAGGCCTCGGGCCTGGTCGAAACCCACCACGGCGTCGGCACCTACGCGCTCGAGCCCAGCGGCGGCGGCGATTTCCGCGTCGATCCGGCCGATATCGCCACGGTGCGTGACGTGCTGGTGCTGCTGGAACTGCGCATCTGCCTGGAAAGCGAGGCCGCCGGCCTGGCCGCGGTGCGCCGCAGCGAGACCCAATTGGCCGAGATGCGCCGGGCGCTGGATGCCTTCAAGAGCGCGCTGGACAGCGGCGGCGACACCATCACGCCCGATTTCCAGTTTCACCTGCTGGTGTCGCAGTCCACCGACAACCGGTATTTCGCCGACCTGATGTCGCACCTGGGCTCGGCCATCATTCCCCGCACCCGCATCAATTCCGCCAAGTTCGCCCACGAAGACCGCGCCGCCTACCTGGCCCGCGTCAACCTGGAGCACGAGGACATCTACAGCGCGATCCTGCGCCAGGATGCCGAAGGCGCGCGCGCCGCGATGCGCACCCACCTGAGCAACAGCCGCGAACGCCTGCGCCGCGCGCAATGACGCCGATCCGCGAGCGCGCGCGGCGGTAGCCGGGCGCCTCGCGTTGCGCTTTGGCGTCGAAATCGGATGTCGTACAACATGACAGGGGTGTCATTCGTCTGATAGGGGCCTCGCGCCGCGCCGCCGCCGGCGCTGCGGCGCGTCAATCCGCGTTAACCTTGGCCGTTTTCAATCACCGGACGGCAGGCATGGTTTGGCTGGGTAATCGCGGGCAAGGTAAGCGCGGCGCATCAACGGATTTCATTCGTCCGGGGAGGGCCGCCGCATGCGCCGCCTGACGCTCCGTTTCATCGTGTCCGTGCTGGTTCTGCTGACGCTGAGCCGGCTGGGCCTGTCGTTGTGGATGTGGGACCGGGTCGAGGCGGCCGGCGGGCTGTGGCCGGTGCTGTTCGGCGGCCTGCGCATCGACGTCTGCCTGCTGTCCATGGTGATCGCGCTGCCGGCGGTGTTCTCGCCGTGGCTGGGGCATCGGCCGTGGGCCGCGCGCGTCACCGCCTGGTGGTTCCGCGTCTGGTGGATGCTGTACGTGCTGCTGGAAGTCTCCACGCCGCAGTTCATCGCGGAATACGACACGCGCCCGAACCGCCTGTATTTCATCTACCTGCTCAACCCGAAGGAAGTCGGCTCGATGTTGTGGCAGGGCTACAAGGGCGTGCTGCTGGCCGCCCTGGTGGTGTTGCTGGTGGCCGCGTGGCTGGCGGTCAAGCTGTTCCCGGTGCGGGTGCGCGATCCGTTCCTGGCGTGGTGGAAGCGGCCGCTGGCGTCGCTGGTGATCCTGGCGCTGGTGGTGCTGGGCGCGCGCGGCACGCTGGAGCATCGCCCCATCAACCCGGCCAAGGTCGCGTTCAGCTCGGACGCCATGGTCAATTCGCTGGCGCTCAATTCGCTCTACAGCGTGTTCGACGCCGCCTACCGCATGCGCGATGAGCGCTCGTCGGCCGCGATGTATCCGAAGATGCCGGTCGATGAGATGAACGCCATCGTGCGCGACAAGGCGGGCCTGACAGGCGCGCCGCTGGATGCGCGCTACCCCAGCCTGCACGAGCAGCAGGCCACGGTGCGGCGCGACAAGCCGCTCAACCTGGTGATCATCCTGCAGGAAAGCCTGGGCGCGCAGTATGTCGGCAGCCTGGGCGGCAAGGACCTCACGCCCAATATCGACCGGCTTGGCAAGGAGGGCTGGATGTTCCACCGCGCCTACGCCACCGGCACGCGCTCGGTGCGCGGCATCGAGGCGGTGACGGCGGGCTTCCTGCCCAGCGTGGCCGACGCGGTGGTGAAGCTGCCGCGCTCGCAGACCGGGTTCTTCACGCTGGCGCAGGTGCTGGGCAAGCATGGCTACCACTCGCGCTTCGTGTATGGCGGCGAGTCGCACTTCGACAACATGCGCGCCTTCTTCCTGGGCAACGGTTTCAACGAGGTGGTGGATCGTCCGAAGTTCGAGAACCCGGTGTTCGAAGGCTCGTGGGGCGCGTCCGACGAAGACATGTTCACCCAGGTCGACCGCCTGCTGCGCGCCGACGGCGACAAGCCGGTGTTCACGCTGGCGTTCTCGGTCAGCAACCATTCGCCGTGGGAGTATCCGGCGGGCCGCATCCAGCCGGTGGGCGATCCGGCCAGCGTCGACAACACGGTGCGCTATGCCGACTGGGCGCTGGGCCAGTTCTTCGACAAGGCGCGCAAGGCGCCGTACTGGGACAACACGGTTTTCCTGGTGATCGCCGATCACGATTCCCGCGTGTACGGCTCGATTCCGGTGCCGGTGCGGCACTTCCAGATCCCGGCCCTGATCCTGGGCGCGGGCATCGCGCCGCGCCAGGATGAACGCATCGTGAGCCAGATCGACATGGCGCCCACGCTGCTGTCGCTGATCGGGCTGGACAATGTCAACCCGATGCTGGGCGCGGACCTGACGCAACGCGATCCCAACCGCGCGCTGATGCAGTACGCCGACAATTTCGGCTACCTGCAAGGCGACAAGCTGCTGGTGCTGGAGCCGTCCAAGGCGCCGCGCGAATTCCGCTATCGCGCCGCGCCGGTCGGGCAGGACGAGACCTACGAGCCGGTCGAACCGGTGGACGAAGCCTTGAGCAAGGAGGCGCTGGCGCACGCGCTGTGGGCCAGCTGGGTCTACCGCGAAGAAAAATACCGCCTGCCTTGACTTCACCCCGTCCGGGGCTGGGGCTGGTTTGATTCCGCTCAAACCGGCCCGAAGCCAGCCCTCGCACACTCGCGCTCATGACTTTTCCCGATCCGCTCGCCGGCACGGTCCGGCCTCCCGCCCCTGATGCAACCGACGCGCCCGCGTCCATCCCGGCCGCGCGCTGGCGCGGCTGGCCGGTGCCGCGCGGCCGCCTGGCCTGGCTGACCGGCGTGTTCAGCACGCTCATGATCGGCGTCAGCACGCTGTTCTGGTGCCTGCTGCTGTTCCCCATGGCGCTGCTGAAGCTGGCGTTGCCCTTCGCCGCCGCCCGGCGCCGCATCGATCCGATCCTCAATGGCATCGCCACGGCCTGGATCAGCGTCAATACCGCCTGGTTCACGCGCATCCAGCGCGCGCCCTGGGAAGTGCGCGGCAATACCGGCTTGCGCTACGCCGACTGGTACCTGGTCAACTGCAACCACCAGTCCTGGGTCGATATCTTCGTGCTGCAAGGCTCGCTGAACCGCCGCATCCCGCTGTTGAAGTTCTTCCTCAAGCAGCAGCTGATCTACGTGCCGGTGATCGGGCTGGCGTGGTGGGCGCTGGATTTCCCGTTCATGAAACGCCATGGCAAGGCCGCGCTGCGCCGCAATCCGGCCCTGGGACGCGAGGACCAGGAAACCGCGCGCCGCGCCTGCCAGAAGTTCTCATTGGTGCCGACCAGCGTGATGGTGTTTGCCGAGGGCACGCGCTTCACCCCGGCCAAGCGTGACGCGCAGGGTTCGCCGTACCGCCACCTGCTCAAGCCCAAGGCGGGCGGGCTGGCGGTGTCGCTGAACGCGATGGGCACGCGCTTTCGTTCGATGATCGATGTCACCATCGCCTATCCGGCGGGCGTGCCCAGCTTCTGGGACATGGCCTGCGGCCGCATGGGCGAGGTGCGGGTGCGCATGCATCACGTGCCGGTGCCGCCGGCTTTCTGCGAAGGTGACTACAGCCGCGACAAGGCCTTCCGCACCGAATTCCACCACTGGCTGGGCCAGCAGTGGCAGGCCAAGGACGACGAGATCGAGGCGTTGACGGCCGATGCGGCCGCCAAGCCCCGATCGTGATGGGCGGCGTTTACAGCCGCGCCGGCAGCACCGTGCCCGAGCATTCGCCGAAGCCGATGCGCGGGTAGCCGGCCTTGACGCACTCGGCGCGCATGATGACCTGGTCGCCATCCTGCAGGAAGGTGCGCTTCTCGCCCCAGGGCAGCTCGATCGGGTTCTTGCCGCCGTGGTTCAGTTCCAGCAGCGAGCCGGCTTCCGACGGTTGCGGGCCCGACAGCGTGCCGGTGCCGAGCATGTCGCCCGGCTGCAGGTTGCAGCCGTTCACCGTGTGGTGCGTGATCAGCTGCGCCACGTTCCAGTACGCATCGCGGAAGTTGCTGCCCGACAGGCGGGCCGGCGCCTGCTTGCCGGCGCGCGACTGTTCGGTCGTCAGCAGCACTTCCATCCGCACGTCGTAGGCGCCCTTGGCGCGGTTGGCGTCGGAGGCCAGGTACGGCAGCGGCTGCGGCTCGGACGGGCCGCGGTTCCATTGCGTGCGGAACGGCTCCAGCGCTTCCAGCGTGACGATCCACGGCGAAATGGTCGAGGCGAAGTTCTTCGCCAGGAACGGGCCCAGCGGCTGGTATTCCCAGGCCTGGATGTCGCGCGCCGACCAGTCGTTCAGGATGCACAGGCCGAACACGTGGGCGTCGGCGTCCGCCAGCGCGATGCGGTCGCCCTGCGCGTTGCCGGTGCCGACGAAGATGCCCAGTTCCAGTTCGTAGTCCAGCCGTGCGCACGGGCCGAATTGCGGCGCCTCGCCCTCGTTGGCGGGACGCGTCTGGCCGACCGGGCGCGCGAACTTCTGGTCCACGCCGATGCTGGAGGCGCGGCCGTGGTAGCCGATCGGCACCCACTTGTAGTTCGGCAGCAGGGGATTGTCGGGGCGGAACTGCTTGCCCACGGCGGTGGCGTGGTGCACCGAGATGTAGAAGTCGGTGTAGTCGCCGATGCGGGCGGGCGTGGTGTATTCGGCGTCGGCCTGGGCCACCAGCAGCGGCTCGACCGTGGCGCGCAGCGCGGCGCCTTCGCGCAGCGCGCGCGACAGCGCCAGGCGCAGCGCGCTCCAGTGGGCCTGG